>Ga0310690_10010677_pt1 | contig 11406 bp, 4 predicted proteins | sample AusTroGonzalo_MG_2_FD_207661 | JGI IMG/M metagenome (GOLD analysis project Ga0310690, IMG submission 207661) | Bovine rumen microbial communities from tropical cattle in Woodstock, Queensland, Australia - Gonzalo_04 (v2) (version 2) | ecosystem: Host-associated > Mammals > Digestive system >...
AGATGCTGACCTCGACAGTATTGCCAGTTTCTTCTACAACCCCCGCTACTACCGCAAGGAGTTTGTGCCCGGACGAAGTGTTGCCGGTGGTTTGGAGAATGGTAAAACGGTTTATCTTGACTCCGTATTCGTTCAGCAGAACGATCTTTGGGACATGCTCTGGGCTTATACCAATGAAGAAGACAGTACCTATTGGCAGGTAGTTCCCACCAACCAGGTCTGGAAGAAGTTGATCGAGGAGTACGAGGGCACTGAGGAAAACCCTGGTTACTTCAACTATGCTGACGATACGCCGTTCCGCGACTCTATGGCCTACACCATGCCTCGTCTGGCCATTGTAGGTGGTACCACCTTCAGCCGTACGCTGAACTCAGATACCCACCTCACGGATTCAGCCTTGTCGACCGATGCAGCAGAGACCTACATATACCGCGAGTACTACTGGGGTAACAGGAATCTCCATTATTACCAGTATGGTGGTAAGTCGCCTTCGAACACCCAAAAGCCCTTCTTGCCAACCGGTGTCTTATCGGATACGGAAGACGTTGTTTGTTCCAATGGCTTGGTCAAGAAGACCAACGTCTGGAAGTTCAACAAACTGAATACGTTCCACCAGTGGCTCATCATCGAGGCTGAAGACGCCTCTTCAATCAAGGAAGTGAGTAAGGCAGAAAACAACACAACCCACGAAATGGAGCCGACTATTTCAGCCACCACCCGTAGGGTCATGAACGACAACCGGTTCTACGGAAAGGTATGGAGCGATGCTTTTGTGGAGTTCAGACAGTTGAAGCCCACGGTCAACCATAGTGTGACATTCAACATTGAAAACGTTCTTTCCAACATTGGCTATGACATCTATCTGGTCACTGCACCAGCCCTTGCTAACGACAGTAATGCAACCGATGCTGAGCGCATCCCTGTCAAGTATGATGGTGCTATTTATTACCATGATCAAAAGGGTGAGGAACAGAAGACGTCACTCAAGACCAACTTCTCTAACAATCCTGACATCGTGGATTATATCCTCTTAGCAGAAGACTTTAAGTTCCCGACTGCCACTTACGGCATGAACGAGAGTGAGCCACAGGTGAAACTGGAATTGAAGACTAAGGCCACAGCTGTTGATCTGCGCACAAAGAAATTCGACCGTACCATGCGAATCGACTGTATCATGTTGATACCGCACGGCATCTCGACTGTCTATGATGAGCGCTTCGAGGTGGCACCCCATGGTGATGGTGATGTCTTCCAATGGCTGAAGTACTAATAATTAGTTATGAATTAAGAACTGTAAGGTTATGAAGAAATATATTATATTTGGACTTACACTGCTGATGGCCTTTCCTTTAAGTGTTGTGGCCCAGGACGATGATACTGAGGAAGAAGACCTCATTGAGACCATTGCCCGCAAACTGACACCTAAGCAGAAGCAGTACCCCACCCGAGTGATTAGCGGTCGCGTGCTGAATGCCACCACGGGCCAGCCCTTAGCCGGTACCATCATCAGCGCTGATGATGTGGAAGGCTATAGCACCTTGACCGAAGAAGACGGTACCTTTAAACTGAAAGTACCCACCTTTACGACCTCGGTGTTTGTCAATATGCCTGACTTTAATCCCGTTCGCTTAGGTCTGCAGGCCACCGAACAGCAACAGGTGATCAAGCTCTACCCCCAGACCTTCTCAAAGGAATATGAGAAGACCATCAATGTGCGCAGCGATTATTCCACTAACGACTTCGCCTATACCAACTCGGTGAACATCAAGGACGAAGTACAGAAGCACTTAGGCGCACAGGTCTACAGCATCACCCGCAACGGCACACCCGGTGTCGGTAATGTGATGTTTGTACAAGGTCTGAACTCACTCAATGTGAATGCCCAGCCACTGATTGTTGTCGACGATGTCATCATCGACCAGCAGTATGGCCGTACCATGTTGCACGAAGGCTTCTTCAACGACATCCTGTCAACGATTAATCCTGCCGATATTGAAAAGGTAACGGTGATGCGTAATGGAACAGCCCTGTATGGTGCCAAGGGTGCCAATGGTGTGATTCTCATCCAGACACACCGCAGCAAGTCGATGGCCACCCGTATCACGGCCAATGCCTCTGCCGGCGTGGTTCTTGAGCCGAAATATCTCTCGGTGATGGATGCTGAACAGTACCGGAGCTATGCCTCTGAGATGCTGAAGACGACCAATACGCGCAATCGTACGTTCAAGTTCTTGAATGAGGATCCTGACTACTATTATTACACGCAGTACCACCAGAATACCGACTGGAAGGATTTGGTGTACCACACCGCCATGACCCAGAACTACGGTATCAACGTGGAAGGCGGTGACGCTGTAGCCAACTACAACCTCTCTGTAGGCTATGTCAACCAGCAGAGCACGCTGAAGTACAACGACATGGGACGTCTGAACATCCGCTTCAATACGGACATCACGCTCAGTGAGCGTTTCTCCATCCGTTTCGACGCTTCGTTTGGTAATATCACCCGTAACATCCGTAACGATGGTGCTCCTGTCAGCTATGACGAAGGTACACCCACCGCTCCTGGTTTCCTGGCATACGCCAAGAGCCCGTTCCTGAGCCCTTACAGCTACGGTATGGGACGTCTCTCCGACAGTCACTATGACATCGACGAGGAGTCATACCTCACCGAGGCTTTGGCCAACTATAAGAATTACAACTGGAAGTTGGGTAACCCGGCAGCCATCAACGAGTATAGCGAGGCCGAGAACAAGAACCGTTTAGAGAACTCGATGCTCAACCTGACGGTAACGCCAAAGTTCCGCCTCACCCGTAACCTCACCCTGTCGGAGCACTTCAGCTATAACCTGGTGAACACCAATGAGGTCTACTATATCCCCGTTAACGGTACACCCAGCTATTATGTGAGCAGTATCGGTGACTATCGTAACAACGAGGTACGTTCATTAGCTTCGAAGCAGAACTCCGTATTGAGCGATACCCGCCTCGACTGGAGCAACCGCTACAACGCACACTTCATCCATCTCTTCGGTGGTGCACGCATCAACTGGGAGAGCTACAGCATGAGTTCACTGCTCGGTTACAATACCGGTAACGACAAGCAGCCGTTCCTGAAGAAAGAATTGGCCAACACCAAGGACTTCGGTACCAGCGACAACTGGAATTCTCTGGCATGGTATGCACAGGCAGAATACAACTTCTTAGGCCGTTACTTCCTGCAGGCCAACCTGACGGTAGAAAGCTCTTCACGTTTCGGACGTGACGGTGGCGACATCCGTGCCTTCGACGCTGCCTGGGGTGTCTTCCCCGGTGTCCAGGCTTCCTGGATTATCAGCAACGAGCCTTGGATGGCTAAGATCAAGCCCATCAACTACCTGCGCCTGACTGCCGGCTATGATGTCAGTGGTAACGACGACATCGACTACTATGCCGCCCGCAGTTACTTCAGCGCCACACAATTCCTTGAGACGATTGCCGGTCTGACCTTCGCCAGCATCGGTAACACTAAGATCCAGTGGGAGACCACCCGCCGTTTCAACGTGGGACTGGAGACCAACCTCTTCGACAATCGCCTGAGTCTGAGTGCCAACTTCTTCACCTCAAAGACCGACAACCTGCTGAGCCGCCAGTCATTAGGTTTCCTCAGCGGTCTGAGTGAGAACTGGACCAACGATGGTGAACTGAAGAACACCGGTTTCGACGTCAGTGCTGCTGTAAAGGCTGTGGCCCTGAAAGACTTCCAGTGGGAAATCGGTGGTAGCATTGGTCATTACAAGAATGAGATCACACGTTTGGCAGAAGGCCGTAACTACGTGGATTCAGAAGTCTACGGTGCAACCATCCGTACGCAGGTAGGTCAGTCGGCCAACCAGTTCTTTGGCTACCGTTCACTCGGTGTCTTCTCGACCACCGCAGAGGCAGAGGCTGCTGGTCTCTATATCCTCGGCGAGAATGGTATCGACAAGAACTACTACAAGGCTGGTGACATCCACTTCGCCGACCTTAACGGCGACCACCAGATTACCGAGGCCGACCGCGAGTTCATTGGCGATCCTAACCCCGACATCTACGGTAACATCTTCACCACCCTGTCGTATAAGCGTCTGAAACTGGATCTGCGTTTCAATTACTCTTGTGGCAATGATGTCTACAACTATCAGCGCTCCCAGTTAGAGAGTGGCTCTCGGTTCATGAACCAGACCACAGCCCTCTTGCGCCGTTGGCAGGTAGAAGGTCAGCAGACCGACATCCCACAGATCACCTTCCAGGATCCGATGGGCAACTCACAATTCAGCAACCGCTGGATTGAGGACGGTAGCTACCTGCGCCTGAAGGCCATCACCCTGAGCTATGACCTGCCGATGAACAACGAGTACATCCAAGGATTCCAGTTCTGGATCCAGGCCAACAACGTGTTCACGCTGACCAAGTATCTCGGCAGCGATCCTGAGTTCACCATGACCTCGAATGTCATCGGGCAAGGTATCGACGTGGGCCAGCTCAGCCAGAGCCGTTCCATCGTAGCCGGCATCAAGATTAAGTTGTAATTGATAATATAAGAATTAAGAATATGATTACTAAGATATATAAAATCGTTTTCGCAGTTCTTGCGATTGGTGGTTTTGCATCCTGCTCCGACTTTTTTGACCAGGAGTCTGAGCACGTTATCTTCTCAGATGAAGACCACTTGAACAGTGCCACGGACTCCATCTACAGTGTCATCGGCATTCTCAACAAGCTGCAGGCCATCGGCGACCGCACTGTCCTTCTCGGAGAGGTGCGTGGTGATCTGGTCGAGGTCACCGATAATGCCAGCAGCGACTTGCGCGATATGGCCTACTTCAACATGGGTGATGACAACCGTTATAACAACCCCACCGACTATTATGCCATCATCAATAACTGTAACTACTTCATTGCCCATGCCGACACGGCATTGAAGAATAACCGCAATGAGTATATCTTCATGAAGGAGTACACCGCCGTGAAAGCCATCCGCGCCTGGACTTATCTCCAGTTGGTTATCAACTATGGTTCTGTACCTTTCGTCACAGAGCCCATTCTCAGTAAGATCGAGGCTGAGCAGAACTACCCGAAGTATGATATTCAGGCTATCTGCGAGTATTTCATCAACGACCTGATGCCACTGACAGACCGTTGGGCCGATGAGTATCCCAACTATGGCAACATCAGAAGTCTCAGAGACGGTTCTTCCCGACTCCTCTTCTTCCCGTTGAACGTGGTTCTTGGCGAACTGAACCTCTGGTTAGCCAGTGTTACAGGCAACAAGAATGCCTACCGTGAAGCTGCCATCCGTTATTACAAATACATCTCGCAGCGCAATGGTGAGAATTCAGCCTACCCCATCGGTATGAGCTACTACTATTGGCCATTCCAGGGAAACACCTGGACCAGCTACAATGGAACTTTCAGCGGCGGCAACTATAGTTCAGAAAACTATGGACAGAATACGGAGATGATCTTCATGATTGCAGGCGACTCTATCCGTGCAGAAGGTAACTACAGTGAGCTGCGCAATCTGTTCTACTCACGCGAAGATAACGACTACCATGTCAGCATCGTGCCTTCACAGAGTATGTTCGAATTGTCAGAAAGTCAGAAATATGTTTATCTTGGAACTAACGGAACCTCTTTCACCTATGCACCTGAGAATCTGACGGAGCACAGATCTGGCGACCTTCGTCTGTACTCTTGCTATAGCTATGGCGAGAGTACCGACCGCGTAACGGGTGAGCGTTTTGACGTATCATATATCGATAAGCAGTCGTTCCAGAACATCCATATCTTCCGTCGTATTACACTTTATCTGCGCTTGGCAGAAGCCCTCAACGGAGCAGGTTTCCCCCGTGCTGCCTTCAGCATTCTGTCAACGGGTCTCAACAACGAAGTCTATGAGACGTCTGTCTATCCCTATTGCTCTGAGAGCGATTCTCTGTGGATCAGCCAGCTCGACTTCCCCGACACACGTTACGGTCTCGTCACGCCACAGGATATTACCAATACCACTGGTAGCATTGTCGCTAACCACAATACCATGGGTATTCACAGCCGTGGTTCTGGATGGACACCTTACAACGAGTTCTATCGTCTGCCCGAGGCACCCAGCCCAGAGGTTGAGGAAGGTGAAGAACCCTTTGAGATTATTATCCCGAAAGATACGCCTGAACTGACTCAGAAGCAACAGGCTGTCGTCGATAGTCTGCTGCTCAATGAGAACGGTCTGGAGATGGCCTTCGAAGGAACCCGTTTCTACGACATCATGCGTTTCGCCATGCGCCAGTCGAGTCCCGAAGAGTTCCTTTCTACGAAAGTGGCTACCCGCAAAGGCAAGCTCAACGTCGATGCAGGTCTGAAGAGCCGACTCATGGACAGAAAGAACTGGTATCTCAAGTGGAAAGGCCAGATAGGTTTCTAAAATAAAAAAGCCCTCGGATGAGGGCTTTTTTATTTGAGTGTTTGTGTAATGCCTTGCTCCCGATGGCAGACACGTACCTCTATGCCAAACTTCTCATGGATATGCTCTGCAAGATGCTGGGCGGAATAGACACTGCGATGCTGACCGCCGGTACAGCCGAACGAGAACATCAGCGACGTAAAGCCACGCTGGATATAACGCCTTACATGCGCATCGGCCAGTTTGTAGATACTATCCAAGAACGTAAGGATTTCACCGTCATCTTCCAAGAAACGGATCACGGGCTCATCCAGTCCCGTCAGTTGCTTATAAGGCTCATAACGGCCGGGGTTATGCGTGCTGCGGCAATCGAACACATACCCTCCCCCATTGCCTGACTCATCCTCAGGAATACCCTCACGATAGGAGAAACTGTAAACCCTCACCACCAACGGACCCTGCGCATCATACTTGGAGAAAGTGGCAGGACCATCTTGCGGATGGGCTTTATAGGGATTCAAATCGGTAATCTTATAGCCGTCGGCTCTGCTGGCCGTGACCTCTACTTGCTGGTATTGCGGTAGTTCTGTCAACTGACGCAGGATATCCATCAGATAGGGATAGTGGAATTGCGAGGAACTGGCCAGCAATTCGCGCAGATTCTGGATGGCCGGCGGAATACTCTCTATGAAATGCTTCTTCTGTTCGAAATAGCCTCTGAAACCGTAGGCGCCCAATACCTGTAAGGTACGGAACAACACGAAGAGTGACATACGGTTGACAAAATGTCGCACCGGCGGTACCTCGGTATATTGCTTCAGCGAGTTATAATACTCATAAACCAGTTCACGACGGAGCTTATGCGGATAGCGTGCCGACGCCTGCCAGAGGAAAGAAGCGAGGTCGTAATAATAGGGTCCCTTACGACCACCCTGATAGTCGATAAAGAAAGGATGACCGTCATGATCCAGCATCACATTTCGCGCCTGGAAATCCCGATACAAGAAGCTCTCGCCTGTTGAATAAGTATCATTCGTCAGGTCCTTGGCAAACAGACGGAAGTCGGCCTCTAACTTCAATTCGTGGAAGTCTATCTCGGTGGCTTTCAGGAAACAATACTTAAAATAGTTCAGATCGAACAGTACACTGTCCACGTCAAATTCTGCCTGAGGATAGCAATTGGAGAAATCGAGTCCAATGGCACCGCGAATCTGCACATTCGGCAATTCACGAATGGTTCGTCTCAGGAGTTCCTGTTCCTTCAGGGTGTATCGGCCGCCCGCCTCTCGTCCACCACGGATGGCGTCAAATAGCGACATACTCCCCAGATCGGTCTGAAGATAACGCAGCTGATCGTCGCTGGCTGCAAGAATCTTAGGAACTGGCAACTTACGACGGTTAAAATGCTCTGTCAGATAGATAAAGGCATGATCCTCATCACGACTCGTTCCTATCACACCGATTATCGACTTTCCTTCATGGTCAGTCATGCGGAAGTATGTACGGTTACTTCCTCCACCAGGAATCTGCTGAACATTAGCAGGCTCAGCACCCTTCCATTCTTTATAAAGATCTATAAGCTTCTGCATATACTATTCACTTTTTCACTATTCACTGAAGCGTTAGCGCCATCAGCCCAATGACAACATCGTTGGAGAGTGTACGGACGGTCAGGCTCTTGAGTTTCTTCTTCGGATTCAATGGCATCCGGAGCATCTGTGCGGCGCCACCGGGAATCTCACGACCATAGACACCCTGTATACCCAAGGTCTTCCCCAAGTCTCGACTCACATCACCAGTACCTAAGCAGACGCGATAAGGTCGGGGTTGTGGAGCTTGGAAAGCCTTGCCGTCGACATAGTAATCCTGCTCTATCGGACACCAGTTATCAGGATTTCTCAACGCGAGCGTATCTTGAGAGCCATCCTTATATGTGGCGATGACTAAACCATTATCAATTCGACTCTGCATGTGATTCGTACTTCCCGCCATTAACAGCCAGACACTCTCCGCCTGTCCCTTCAACGGAATGACGACTGCATCGGGATAATTATCCCATAGACTGGTATAGACGATATTCCATCCTTCTGCAGGCGTTCGGAACGGCACACCCGCCACCACGAACTGTCCATCCTTGATGAGCGTCCGGAACACGGAGTCATTAATCTCCGCCGTCAACTGTGGATGACACCACTCACCAATGCCCTGCGTAGGAATCTGCAACGTCGTCGTCTTCGGCCGCGGACTCAGATATTCGTTCTTAAAAATGTCATCGACCTCCGCGTTGAAAAACCTGTCGATGTTCTGGAGATGGAATTTTTTTTGTGGAGTGTGGAGTGTGGAGTGTGGAGTGAGAATACTCCTGCTATCATTTTCATCCTCCAAAGTAATCTCACTCCTCACTCCACACTCCTCATTCCTCGAAAAACTCCTCGAAACAATCACCTGATGCTCTTCGACAGTACCTTCTATATCCCGATATTGCCCATTACCTAAGTTCTGGCGGAGGACAATCTTAAGGGGCTGACGGAAGTTCTGGGTGATTTCATAGCGACAGACGCCATCCTTCCGTGTGTACTTATATTCTAAATACGGCGTCCTGACACTGGCACTATCCCACTCTTCCGGGAATCCCGGACGGATAATACACTTCCCGTCCAATGCCTGAGGGATAATACCAAACAGTCCTTGCAGCAAGGTACGCGAGGAGATACCGATACAGTCGCCAAAATCACGATAGCACTCCCCTCGGGCGGCATCGTAAAAACTGACCTGACCAAAATTACCCGGCGAAGCGCCATAATACATCTGATCAAGGATATTCCCCTTCATCAGCCGATAGGCCTCATCCGCACGCCCTGCCTCGTAATACGCCAGTGCCGTATGCATCACTTCAGCAGCCGCCACATTATTGATACTCCACGAATAAGGCAGCCAGTCAGAAGTGGATATTGTACACCCACCCCCTGGGGTGGGTATATGTGGAATACATTCATCCACATATCTTGTGGCCTGATACGCCTGCTCAGGCGTGCAGGCACCACAGTCAATCGGCGTATAGACACTCCATACGGCTGGATGGTCGTGTAAGCGCTTCAATCCCATCGCGTCCTGATACTCAGCCCAAACACCCTTTTGCGGGAGCCACAGCCGCTCATTCATGGCTTTCAGAATAGCCTCAGCCTCCTTTCGGTAAGGCTCAGAATCCTCACCGATGATTTCGGCGATACGGGCGGCCAATTTGTTGCCCCGATAGTTATAGGCCGAAGAATGGGTTACGGCCCCACCATTATAATACAGTGCATCGCTGGCCCAGATACAACAATAGGCATCATACAGATGGTCGCCATCGGAATCATAGTTCCGTTTCTCCCATGCTAAATGCGACTGGATCACCGGCCACATCTTTCGCATATAGGCCGTATCAGCATCATACTGGAAATGCCAGAGCAGTTCATCGATGTAATTCAGGTTCATATCATAATGATGCATCTGGTCATTCCGTTCCGGATTCCGACAGATATAACCGTTCGAGTACATCTGCGTGCCCCATTTCTTTTCCGCCCGCGCTAAGTTCATCTTAGGGTCCTGTGAAGGATGGGGAATCACAGGCTCCACGTTCGTTACCTGACTCTTGGCGTATGCATCGAAATGACTCACTGCCCGATCATTCCAACCTAATACATCGCCTAAGTAGCCTGCCCGCCAGCCTGCCAACGGCATGCGCCATCCGATACAGCCATGCAGCCACGTCTGTCCGTCCCAGTCGCCATCAGCTGCTAACACCAAGGCCCCACCGAGCGTATTGATATAAGGGTCAGGCGTATCAAACTGGATACGTGATGCCAACTGTCGATAATGACGACGGGCCTGTTGATAATACGCTCTTCCCAGATCCGGATCAAGTTGCCTGACCTCATCCAACGCCACTTCAAGATAGAGCGCATGCGCATGACCGAACGAAGCCTCTACCGTCTGTTGCGGCTCTCCAGCTGCTTCTAAGCAACCAGGCTTATCCGCACCGATGTCACCATTACGATGCAGTTTCGGCTGGGCAATCTGACAGACAATCACTCGCATCTGCCCCTGCAACTCGGGAGAAGTAATCCGCCAGACAGCCGCCTCGCGGTCGGGCATGGCCAGCACCTCCATTCTGATGTAGCCCTTACCCCATCGTTGGTCTTCCAAAAGATAATACCGACGGCCATTGCCGTATGTAGCAAGGCAATACGTCGTTTCGTCCAACGGATAAGCCACGCCATCTTTCTCAAAGACAAAGCGGATGTTACGATGATGGTTTTTCTTAACCACCGCAAACACAGGACGGTCACTGGTCTCTAATCGCCAGTCGGTATAGGAGCCATAAAGGGCACGGGTATAGCGGTTCGTGCCGTTCTCGCAGACAAAGCTCCCATGACGGGGCCGATACTGCTGCTGACGCTCCACTCCAATCTTGTCGAGGTTATACGATGTCGACTCAATAAAGTCGCCTATTTTCTGCTGTTGGGCAGAAACAGAGATTCCGTGCAACAAGGCGAACAATAGCAATAATCTTCTCATACGCTGCAAAATTACAACAAAAAAATGAGAAAAGAGTTGTTCTTGTTGTTAAAGTTGTCTTATTGAGGCACAAAAAAGCCGGCTGTCTCCCGACAGCCGGCTCCAAAAAACAAACTACTTAAAAACTAATCTACTAAAACAAATCAAAAAAATATCTTTCTCTTTAGAGTGTCTAACACTTTCTTGCGATCAAACGGTATGACACCATTCTCACGCTGCAAAGGTACGGCAAAATGCAGGATTATACAAATAATTCTCAAATAAAATAGTTGTGCCCGCACAAAAATACCAAAAAAAGGGGATAGATTTGGTCATCCATCCCCTTTTTTGATATATTAGGTTTGCAAAATTAATACCATCAGGTCCTCTTCCGCAAACACTTTTCACTATTCACTTTACATCATTCCTCCCATGCCTGGGGCACCGCC
>Ga0310690_10010678_pt1 | contig 11406 bp, 9 predicted proteins | sample AusTroGonzalo_MG_2_FD_207661 | JGI IMG/M metagenome (GOLD analysis project Ga0310690, IMG submission 207661) | Bovine rumen microbial communities from tropical cattle in Woodstock, Queensland, Australia - Gonzalo_04 (v2) (version 2) | ecosystem: Host-associated > Mammals > Digestive system >...
ACTAGGTCGGCCTGAGTCCAGGTGTTGGTGGTGCCGTCGGAAAGGAGCGTTGTCAGAACGACGTCGTCGGCACAGAGCTGCGAAATGGCAGCAGTAGTGCAAATCAGGGCGAGAATGAGCTTTTTCATGGGGTGTCCTCCGTGTCGGGTTCAGGAATTGGCGATGAGAGCAGCGAGCCGCGTGAAATAGGCGGGCCGTTGGTTATGGCAGCTGCAGGGGCGATGCGCCGCCCGTCGGCGTAGATGCCCGTGCGATAGGGCAGTACGACGGCCTCCAGCTCGTTTGTGGACTTGTATCGCCAAAGCACAAACGCAACGCCGTTTGTGTGGACTGTTGGCGATGGCGACCAATCTGTATAAGCGAACCAGTTGTAGTTTGTCGCGGCCTCATAGGGCACGTCGAAAGGCACCGAGATTGCGGCGAATGTATTGGAGTACACGGTCGATGTATTGGCCGCAATCTCGGCTAAATTGGTTACGCTGATCGGGCAGGCGTCAAGGTAGAACCACGCGCTTGCCGGGACTATCGGATTGCGCGTGAAGCTGACGTGCACATAGTCGTTGGTCACGTATGAGCCGCTGTCCGTAAGATATCGCGTCGCAATGTCGGTATATGGGTAGGTGATATGGCCGACGATGTGCTTTGCGCCAGCAAACCACGTCGCGACGGCGGCGAAGAACAGGAACGCGAGCCTGTTGCGCGTCCGCGAAGTCATTGCACAACCTCCCAAGTGATCGAGCCGTTGTTGTACACCGGCCGCACCTTGTGAACGCCATCGGTGCATAGAATGCCGCCCTGCACCGACACGGGCGCGACGTTTCTGATATACGTCTCGCCGCCAGCCATATAGGACGCCTTCACGAAGAGCGACGCGCCCGCGCTCTTGCGCTGCACCATTGCGACATAAGCGCCGGACGTGCCGGACCAGTCGACGGTCGCAATGCAGTCGTCGTCGGTCTCGGCCTTCCAGTTCGGCGTTTGGAGGTCGCCGGTAATCTCAAGTATCGGGTGAGAGTCGGCGATGACGGAGTAGGTGATGGTGCACGTCGAGCCGCTGACGCTGATGCCGTCCGCGTCCGCGCCGATCACGCGCTTGTCGCCCTGGACGATCTCGAACTGCGTCTCGCCGTCGCCGTCCAGGACGCGGAAGAAGCCGTTAGTGTCGCCGCCGATGGACGCGACGCCCGAGTTGCACTGAAGCACCCAGATAGACCCGTCGCTCGTCACCTGGCGCTGATATGCCATGCCCGCCGCGACGAGAATATTCGACGACGAGATTTGAGTGAACCCGTCAGGCGCATACCCGCCCGTCTCGGAGTCATACGCGCCCCAGGCGCGGTCCGCCTTGTGAGAGACTTCGGCCTCCATGTTGGTCTTCCAAGTGTGCGTCTCGGCCTCGTGCTTCTCCCAGCGGTTGCCCTCACGCCAGACCTGCAACCAGTTGTTGGAGACGTTGATCTCGACGTATGCCTCGGGCGTATGCACTACGCTGTCGTAGTTGGTCACGACAAAGCGAGCGTCTTCGCCGTTCAGGACCGCGCCGATAGCGGCGACCTGCGTTGCCAGCGTCTCGCCCTGAGATTTGGGGTAGAGGGAAGAGGCCGTGGAGTCGGTGTAGTTTGTCGCGGACTGCGCCGCGACGGCGACACTCCGATCTATCGCGGCTGCGACGGCATTGGTGGCGGCATTCAGGTCCTCGAGCCGTGCAAGGGCGAGAGCGTTGCGGGTGAGATGACGGCGGCGGGCGGTTGCAGAAAAGCTTTGGCCTTGAATTATTGCTGTAAACACAAGGTTTGTGGCGTTTGGGCCTTGAATTGTTTGGAATGTGTGATTCCCCTCGGGGCCGCGCACGCGCACAAACCAATAGCTAACGTACTGATGCTCGTCCAGATCATATTCTTCGTCATGCCACGGCCCACTCACGTATATGAAATCTCCTTGCCAATCATCCCAAACCCATTCGCTGAAGCCGAGATCAATTTCGTTGGTGACGATGTTCTTGACGCCATCGGAGTTCACGAGCCCTTCCGTCGCGGCCGCGATCTCGGCGGGCCAGGGCGCGTTCGAGACGTCGATTGTCGAGAAGTCGAGCGCGGCGACCGGCGGCGAGACAATGTTCGGCACAAAGCCGGGCGAAGGCAGCATTCTCAGCGTCCCGTTCGCCCGGTAGACCGTGTCGCCCTCGTCCCGCGCCTGCACGAAGAAGCGGTAGGCCGCCGCGCCGACGTCGTTCGACGGCGCGAATGTGTTGCCGTCGAGCTTCCACCACACATTGCCCATCCCGTTGGTCTGGTACCATACCGCCTCTATGGCAGCGTTCGTCCGCGCCAATCCGTACGCCCTGAAGAGCGGCTGGAAGCTTGCCGTCTCGCCCTGGTAGAGCGCAAAGGTCTGGGCCGTCGTGTCAGGCCAGTTGCAAACCCATTTAAGCGGCGCTGAATAGGCCGTGAAAAGGTGAATAGTGAATAGGTTAAGGAGGGAAAGGTAAATCCCCCACCGGGTGGATGCGTTGTGCTGTTTCATAGTTTTCCTCCTTCCTTAACCTATGTCGACTATTCCGACGCCGCTGAGGTCGGCCCAGTCCTTGTCGCCGCTGTAGCCGACAGGGCCTACCACCGCCGTCGGGATGCAGATGAATTTCTCGCGCTTGAGCGGCAGCACCTTCTCGTTGTGCAATATCGCCGCAAACCCGTCGACCTTCTTGCCGTTGATCGTCGTGAAGTCGCCATAGAGCACTATCGGGCGCTTCGCCGACACACCACCGGATGCAGTGTAGACGTTGCCACTCGGTCCGGACATACCGGTCTCAGCCATCTGGCTGACTGCGTAGCTGTCCATTTCGAAGTCGCTCTCGAAGGGCGACTCGATGGCCGTGAAGTCAAGGCTGAGCGCGGCGCAATGCGAGATTGAGCTCGCGCCAAGCGACGTGAACGTGCCGAAGACGACGACAGGCAGTATTTTGCTGATTGCAACAGACGTCACGATCCCTCCGCCGACTGCCAGCAACGTCTGCCCTGACACGCTGCCGTCGGAGATGTCGATCGCCAGCGAGTAGAGATCGCCAGACGCAAGCTTGCCGACAATGCGGGTGGTGGTCATGTGGAACACCTCAAGATCAGGCCTCAGCTGGAGGAGGACGGTCATCTGGGCCCCTGAGAGATCGACGACTCCGTCGGAGGCAGGCATTCCGTCGATCTTGCAGACGTAGCCGTCGCGAGTGACATACACTAAGACGAGGCTCTTGACGTCGTTTGAGCTGACAAGAAAGGCGTTCAAATACGTGATCGTGTCGGGGTCGACCGACACCGGGCAAGTGCCGCTGCCGGCGAATACCGAGCCGAAGTCTACGCCTGAAAGAGCCCTGGGGGTGGTGGCGAGGATCGTGAGACCCGGTATCACGCCGAGGTCTGTTTCGGATGGCTCTCCGAAGAGCACCGCCAAAAACGGCGACGCAAAAGGATGTACGGGCTGTCTCAGCCGCCGGGCGGGGATCGTCCCTTTCACGGTATAGTTGGCTTCAAGGCCGCCGTATTGGCGAATCTCCCATTCGCCGACAGCGCTCAGGTCTTCGATTTCGCCGTTGTCGTTCCACTCGGGAACCGCCGAGGCGAGAGTCAGCTCGACGTTGTTCTCGATGTAGGAGCTGCCCTCGATCCACCCGTCGCGGCCCCGGTTGTAGTTTTCGAGGCAAACAAATATAAATAGGTATTTTTTCGCCGCGAGGGAAGTCGGCTCCAGATCGACCGTCTCAGAGTTGGAATACCACGTCTGGGCGCCGTCGTCGCCTTCGACGTAGAGCCTCGGAGCGGCCCCCATGCCGTCTTCGTCGGGTGCGCGGTAGACGTCGCCGGTTCTGACGGTCGCGCAGTCGGTCGGTATCGCGAGCGTCGTCGAGGTGAGGGCCGATATCCTTGCGCCATACGGGTTGTAGGGGTCGCTCGTCACGTTGACGCGGATCTTCTCTATCGTCTTGCCGACCGCGCCGTCGGGCAGCTTGAAGACGTAGCACGCGGCCTGGGCATAGGCCCTGTGCATGCCGTTCTCGTGCTCCGCGCACCACTCCGCCGCGTCGAACCTGTCGCGCTCGGCCACGTTCCAGTCGAGGCTCTCTTCGCTGTGGAACGAGCTCGTCGCGTCGATGTCGCCGCCGACCTTCGTCCACGGCACCTTGCAGAGGGAGTTCGCGATCTTGCGCACGTCGCTCATGTAGGCGTAGCAGGCCGTGCGCTCTGCAGCCGTGTACTTCCTTAGGTACCGGGCTCCGTGTATGTGGTATGTGTTGCTCATTGACTTTGCGCCGTTTTGAAGGGTGACTGGTTCATTGTCCTGGACGAAGTGAGAGAGCTGTGGGAGCCGCCGTAGATGGCGGTAGTCGCGCCTGTGCCAAGCGTTCTCGCGGTCGATGCGAGCGGGGACTGGTTCATCGTCTTCGAAGACGTGAGAGAGCTGTGCGTCCCGCCGTAGATCTGCGAGGTCGAACGAGAGCCCATCGTCGTCTTCGAAATGGTCGAGCCGTTGAAGAGCCCCGACGAGGCCTGCTTGCCGGTCTGAGCGGCAGCGCCGCCGCCCGTCGAAGGCGCAGAAGCGGCGGACTTGCCGTTCGGCACCGAGGGAGCGGAGCCGGAAGAGCCTGATGCACCGGGCTGGATGCCGCTGGAACCCGAAGAGCCTGTAGAAGACGAGCCGCCGCAGTCGTCGCAGCCGCCGCCGGTGCCTTCGCCGCCCGAGCCGGCCACGCCGCCGCCGGCGAAGCCGCCGCTTCCCTGCTCGTCGGCATTCGTCTCGTCGGCGTCGTCCCACGTTCCGCCGCCGTCGCCCCCGCCAGGGTGCGGCTCGCACGGGTCCTTCCTGGCGTTCGGGTCGGAGTCTTCGGTCGTCTTGTCGGCGTTCGCCGAGATCATGATGGTCTGGCCGCTGGTCGAGACGGAGACGCCGACGCCGCCGATGACCGAGACTATGCCGCCCGCGCCGTTGAGCCTCTCCACGCCCGCTTCGCCGCCCTCGATCTCCATGTCGGCGTCGGCGAGCACCTTGTAGTTCTTTCCCTTGACGGTGAGGGTTCTCGTGGCGATCTTCTTGCCGCTCGGCACTGCGGACGAGTCGAGCTCGATGGAGCCGGAAGAGCCGGCGCCCTTGATCGTGGTCTTCGTCTTGCGGCCCGGCGCGAACTCGGTGGACGAGAGCGGCTGCAGCGCGCCGAGCTCCACTTCGCCCTTCGCGGGCCGGGCGCCGCTCGTCCGGACCGACGCGAGCGACGAAGAGCACTTGTTGCGGAAGCCGGACAGAAGCGAGGCCATGTCCTCTGGCGTCAGGTGGTCCGGGACGCCGAAATGCAGCTCGGCGAGAAGCCTGGTGCAGTCGACGTCGAACGCCTGGAGGCGCAGCGTCTCGCCGTCTTCGGTCGCGAGGTCGCCGATCTTCGGAAAGGCGTCGGCGAGCCTGACCGTCATCCTCAGGCTCTCGAGCGCGCCCGACCTGTCGGCGAGTATTGCGGCCGCGAGGCCGCTCGGCACCGTCTCGCCGGAGTCCGACCAGCTGTCCGTCACCCAGGTGTAGGTCTTGGGGCTCTCGGCCGTGCCGGTGGCGTTCGTCGTGAGGTACTGCATTGTGAGACGCAGATCCTCCTCGACGTCGTCGGTCGTCGTAATCTTCGCGGAGCAGGTGAAGGTCGAGACCTCGCAGTGCAGCCCGGCGGCCTCGATCTCGCCTGCGGTCGCAGCGGATATCCTCGGATAGTTCGAGGGCGAGCGCGAGGCGCCAGATATCGCGATCGCGTTCAGCGCGACGTTCGCAAGACGCGGGTGCCGCGCCTTCCACCAGGCCGCGTCTGCGAGATTCTGCGGGATGTCCTCGGTGACGCTTGTGAAAGACCCTCTGGTGGCTCCCGAGCTCGCGCCTCTGATCTGGAGCGTCGCATACAGACAGTCGGGATTGCCCGGCGCTGTGTCGCCCGCCGTCTGGTTCGAGATGTCGCGGTATGTCACGCCGTTCACCGTGCCGACAGTCTCGATCTCGAGGCAGACTCCCGTTATCGGATGGGCGCTGTACACCCGCTCTCGCAGCGTCTTCGGAACGGCCGCGACATATGCCGCCGCGCTTCCGCCCGGCCTTTCGATCTTGAGCGCGGGCGTCGACCCGGAATAGTCGAACCTCGTGACCGCGCACGGGAAGAACCTCAGTTCGCGCCGAATCGCCTCGGCGACCGTTATGTCTCGGCACTCGTCGAACGGCAGGCACAGCGACGACGCGAAGACGTCCGACGAAGAGACGGAATACCCGCACGGCGTCGCCCCGTGGCCGGCTATCTCCAAAAGCTCCGAATGCAGCGTCTGCGGCTCGCCCTGGGCCGTCTGGTTCAGGCAGAGCCGCGAGGAGTACTTCGACCCGCCCGCCATGAACCACTGCTGCCTGTAGACGAGCCGCTCCATCTTCGACCACGGCCCGACGCACGTCACGGTCTCGGTCTGGTCGGTCCCTCGCCCGTCCCGTTTGACGACCTTCGCGACCTCGCCCCTGAAGACGCATGCGCCCCTGTAGTGCGCGGTGACGACGTCGCCCGCCGCGAGCAGCCCGCTCGGCATGCCGGGCATCTCGAGAGTGTCGGTGTCGCGGTTCCCGAAATGGAGGCGAGTGCCCGCTCCGGGGAAGATGCGCTCCTCCGACCCGCCTCTCACGCGCTTGAACGCGAACAGCCGGGACGTCGAGACGTTTGCAGACTCTCTCGCGGAAACCGTCATGGCGAAATCTAATCCAGCAGCCTTTCGGGGTGGGCGGGGGCGAAGGCGGGGGCGCTTGCCGGGCGGGCTTCGTCGTCGAGCTCGCCGTCCTCGGCGTAGCTCTCGGGCGTGATGGCGCCCGTCGCGATCTTCTCGAAGAGCGCTTCGGCCTTTTCAAGGGCCTTGCGGCGGTCCTCCGGAAGGGGGACGTTGATGCGGTTGAGGACCTTTGCCGCCGCGTAGTCCATTGCGGGGATGATGAGCCCGCCCGGGAGAGTCCGAACCGGGCCCATCCTGACCGCGCCGTTGCAGCTGATGTAGCCGCGGACGGTTTCGGCGGTGGACTGCAGGAGCCTTGCGACCGGATCGGAGCCGTCGAGCGGACCGTCGGCGCGGAAGGCGACTATCTCGCTCTGCGACAGGGTCGCTGCGAGGTCTGTTTCGTCGGCTTCTCTCCAGTTTGGCATGGGGCTCCTTTATTTTTCCTCGATGTATAGCCAGACGCGGCCCTTTGCCGTGCCTGTAAACCACACTTTCGCGCCAGGCGCGAGCCACTTGTCTTCAGGAGACTTCGCGCCGACTCCGCTGGAGCACGTGAGCGAGTCCACCGTGTTCGTCGCGGCGAGCGCGAGCCGCGTCACTTCGTTCGTGACGTAGGCGGTCGTGACGACGACATTGGTAGCATACGAGACGTAGTTCGTCCCGATGTACGTGAAGTCCACGGCCTCCGCCGTCACGTTGGTGATCGTCGCGTCGCCGTCCGTGTACACGAGCGAGTAGGTCGTGTTCGTGACAGGCGGCAGCTCGGCAACTTCCAGCGCGTTGGTGTGGTAGAGCGCTTCGCTCGTGACCGAGACGGTGCCAGCCGCCACGGTCGAGATCGCCTCGACATGCGCCAGCTTGCCGCCCGGCACCGTCGCGGAGGAGCCCGGAACGAGCTCCACCACGACGGCAGCGGCGGACAGCGCCAGCGCGGCGAAAACGGATGCAAGCATCGTCTTCATGCCCGAGCCTCCGCCTTAGGCCTGCGTGCCGACCTTGATGATGCCGGCCTCGGTCGCAGCGGCGTTCGCGCTCTTGGCGCACACGCCGAACCACAGGTCGCCGTTGACGACGAGGCGGTTGAGCTTCTGGTCGTCGGCGACGACGATGCCGATGGCGAGGCCGCTGTCGGGGTCGGTCTCGATGCCGGTCTCCTTGTAGTTGGCGACGACGGCCGGGACGCGGCCCATGAAGCCGATAGAGGAGATGGGCACGATGACCGCGCGCGCTGTCATGCCGGGCACGACGATGACGTCGCGGAAGCCGAGCTCCTGCGCGATGCTCGCCGGGGTGGCCGACAGGTGCGCGCCGTGCATGAGGCCCTTGAGGATCGCGAACTCAGTGCCGTTGACGACGAGCGCAGAGTTGAGCTTGTCGAGCCAGGCGATGTCGGCGGCGAGCGCGTCATACTGCGCGATCGTCGGCGCGGCGACGATCTTGACGCCGGTCGATGCGGTCGTGCCGTCGAGCGCGGTCTTGAGCGCCTTCTGCATCGCGATCGAGAGGCCAGTCGCCACGCGCCTCGAGAACAGCTGCCTGATGCGGGGCGCGTTCACGCCGGAGTCGATGTTCGTGCCGCGCATGTCGTAGCCCTGCAGGAAGTGCGTGCAGGTGAGCGTGCCGTAGGCCGTGTCGCCGCCGGTGAGGTAGTTGTTCGTGTCGTCGTCGAACGCGAGAGCCTCGGAGACGGTCGAGAGCGGCATCTTCATCGTGGTGCCGGGCTTGATGTCGACGCCGGGGTTCTCGGCGGCGAAGTCCGTCGCGCCGAGGCGGCGGATGAGGTCGAGCTGCGGCTTGATGTTCCCGAAGAGGGCGTCAATCGCAAGCGTGAGACCGGGAGATGTGAGTGCCATGTTGTTTTGCCTTTCCTTTGTGTTTGTTCAGTGAATGTTTCCTGGATTACTTGCCGGCGTCGATGTCGGCCTTGTGCTCCTTGTAGAACGCGGCGCGCTCGTTGGCGGGAAGCGCGGCCATCTGCTCGCGGCAGGTTGCCATCGACTCGCCGTCCTTCTTGACCTCGGGCGTCTTCTTCGCCGCGGCGAGGACGGTCTGCGTCTTCGCCTCGGGCGCCTTGCACGCCGCGATCAGCTTCTCGGCGTTCTCGGGGTTCGCCATGTAGGCCGCCCGGCACGCCGCCTCGTCCGCGATCTTCGCCTTGTTCGCCTCGATGAAGGCGTCGCACTTCATCTTGCGGCACTCGGCGAGCGCCTCGTCCTTGGCCTTCGTCGCTGCGGAGGCCTGGTCCTTGAGAGCTTTGCAGGCGGCGACGGCTGCGTCTTCCGACGCATCCTCGGCAAGCCCAAGCTCTGCCATCAGTTTCTTCATGTGGATTTCTCCTTTGTTGTTGTTGACCTCCGCGGCACGCGCCGCGGCAAGAGTCGAAAGCTTGCTGAAGTGCGGGGTGTTCGTCATGCCGATGGACTTCAGCTCCACCGGGCGGTACTCCTTGCCGTTCCTGGCGCACGCGAACGCGGGCGAGCGGTTGAGGAGCGTCTTCGACTCCCAAAGCTCGCGGCCCTTTGGCGTGAACTCCCAGCGCGTCCAGATGGATCCGTCATTCTCCTGGCGGATGTCCTTCGCCCACGCCATCGCCGCAGACGACTTCGAACTGTCGAGCGAGTAGTGCTCCTCGTCAACGAGGACGCCCGGCCACTCGGGGTTCTTTGCAGCCGCCTTGAAGGCGTCCATCACGGCCTTTGCAGCCGCCTCGTCGAATACGAAGACGGCGTCGTCCGCAGCGCCCTTGACCGTGCCGCCGACCGGATAGCGGCCGTAGGGCGGGAAGGTCTGGAACCACGTCGCTTTGGTGGCGGCGTCTTCCTTCACCGCGCTGCACGCGGCGAATGTCACAGTGTCATTCTTCATCTTGTTTTTTCTCCTTTTCGATGGCTTCTGCAGCCGGCAAGACAAGGCTCTTCTCAAACAGGCCCTCTAGAGCCTCTACAAGCGCGTTCTCGGCCGGGGGGTGTCCTTGCCCGTCCGGACCGCTCGGCGCGTTTTGCAATGCGTTCTCGTGCGTTTGCAACGGGGTCTTGGCTTTTGCCCTGGCGAAAGCCTGCGGATTGGGGGCTGATTCCTCCCTTTCGAGGGTGAAACCGACCGCTTTTTCGAGTTCGCCCTGGTTCACGCGCCACCCGGCGTTCTTTAGCGTCGCCGCGATGTCCGCCGCTTCCTGCGCCGAGCGCTCCGATGGAAACTCGAGCGCAAAGTCGATCGCGCACGGCCTCGCGCCGAACTTCGCCCCGAGAAAGGGTTTTATCAGCGAGCGCATGACGGCCTGCGAGAGCACGCCCGCGTCGCGGCGGACGATCTCCTGCCAGACCTTCATCTGCGCACCGCCCGCAAGCGAGCCCGTGTCGGCCTGGGCTAGCGAAGTGAGGGTGCCGCCGGTCGAGAGAAGGACGATCAGCTTCTCCTGGTGTTCGATGAAGCTGCCGAACGGATCCGTGCCGCGCGAGCCGCCCGCGAAGTCGGTGATGTTCGATCCGTTGGGCCACACGCTCACCTGCCCGTTCTCCACGGCCCTGGCTGCGGCGATATAGTCGTCGCGTTGCGCGTTCGTGGCGTTCGCGGCCATCGTGACGGCGGGCTTCGGAAGGGCGTATCGTTCGAGGAACCTTCCCCAGTCGCGCTCGGAGACGGCGTGGCGGATGTGGATCGAGAGGGCGGGGTAGTCGATCGCGCGGCGGCGCTGGATGCCGATTAGCCCAGCGTCGGCGCACGACACCGCCGCTCGGGTGAAGCCGTTGCAGTCGGGGTTGTGGTAGAGAACGCCGTCGTGCACCAGGAACTCCCACGAGTTGTGGAGCCGCACTTCGTGGACGGATCCGTCTTCCTCCCAGATCGGCTGCGCAAGCGCGAAGCCCCGGAAGAAAGCCGTGTCGAGGTGCTCAAGCATCTCGGTGAAGTTCTCGATGTCGGCGAGGAAGCTTTCTACCGCGTCCTTCTGCTCGTCGGCGAGGTCGCCTTCCATCGACGGGAGCGCCGAGACCTTCAGCCGGAAGCCCGCTATCGCGCTCTGGCGGCGGTCGATGCAGGTGAAGAGCACCGGGTTCGCCGCCTCGATCTCCTGAAACAGCCAGTGGAGGCGCTGCGTGTCGCCAGACCGTGCGCAGTCGAAGATGCTCTGCGCCGTCCTGATCGAGACGCCGACGAGCGGGTTCGTGCGCTCCAGCCAGCAGTGGGCCGCGTCGATCACGACCGGCCTCTGCGGAACGCGAGCCGGTGCGCCGTTCCCAGTTACCCGTTCCCCGTTCCCGATTTTCTTCCTAGTCGCCATATACGCTCCTTGTGTCGATGTTGCGGGCCTTGGTCGCCGCGAACGGAGGCACGTACTCGCCGCCGCTTGCCGCCGCGCGGACGGCGAGCGCGAGCGCGGTGCAGCGGTCGGAGTGTCCGGCGTCCGTGCGGGGCGCCTTGTAGCTGAAGCTGCCGTTGGAGATCACCTGCTGCATCTCGTGCAGGTCCTCGCGCGTCTCGGTCGCGAACGGCACGCGCAGCTTCATCGCGTCGAAAGCGCCGCGCAGCTTCGGGAAGATGTCGCACTTGAACGGCGCGGAGAACGTGCACAGCTCGACCTTCTCGCCGCCGAACTTCGCGCCGTTCGACTTGCAGCAGGTGAAGTTCTTCTCGAGGATGTCGCCGAAGC
>Ga0310690_10010681_pt1 | contig 11405 bp, 12 predicted proteins | sample AusTroGonzalo_MG_2_FD_207661 | JGI IMG/M metagenome (GOLD analysis project Ga0310690, IMG submission 207661) | Bovine rumen microbial communities from tropical cattle in Woodstock, Queensland, Australia - Gonzalo_04 (v2) (version 2) | ecosystem: Host-associated > Mammals > Digestive system >...
ATCTCCAAATATTATAATTACACCTGCCCCAAATACACTTGTAAATACAATTACTGCTGCTATTAGTAATAAAACTATTAATACTAATATTAAAAATAATATCATAAAATAATCACTCCTTTTCTATAATAAGCTATGTTTTTGATGCGAGTGAAAAAAGCAAAGTATATTATACTTTCGCTTAATCAATATTAGATTTTTTCTTTTTAAATACTAAGTAAATAAAACCAGATATAAATGCTCCTATTAATCCAAATAGTATAAATTTTTTCTTTTTCATTTTAATTCTCCTTTCAATATAGTGTTTGTTTTTTACGCGAAAGATAACAGGCTTTGTCTAACCTGTTAAATCTTTTGTAATTACTTTTTGAATCTTGGTACAATATTATTTAAAATACCACGACCTAATGTACTAGTTACAGTTCCAGTTTCATCAAATCTAAATGTTTTCAAAACCGCCCAAATACTAACCGCTGTAGTTACTCCAAAAGTACCTAATGTAATCTTATTACGTATTTTTTCACGTTTGTCTTCTGCTTCTAAAGTTTTTTCTTTCATTTCTTTTTCAGCTATAACAGACTCAATTTTAACTAAATCGTTAATAATATTACGTTTCTCCTTTTCTAACTCAACACGAAGAGGGTTTTCTTTGTCCAATATAGATATTGTGTCATCAATGTTCTTGTAATTTTTCATTAGTAAGTCTTTAGTTTCATTCATAATATTCCTCCTTTTCAACTAAATTATTACTCATTATAGTCATTGTTATTCTCGCGAATAGTAACATTATGATCTATTTTAAAAATAGCTTTTTTACATTTAGTGTTAGCCAAATCATCACTTGTTATACAAACTTTACATAAGCCACTTTTATGATCAACTTGTATAACACCAACCGTTGTTGATTTTGATTTCCACATAATAGATAAACTAATACCTATTATTATACCTAAAATAACATATAACATGTATTCCATTTTATTTTCTCCTTCCTAAAAAAAAAAAAGAAAGTATATGAACCTTCTTTTTTGTTAAAATTATTTTAGAATCTTACTACAAGCATTAACTACTTTTAATCTAGCATTTAACATTTTAATCTCCATTCTTTTACTTTGAATTTGTTTTAATAATAAATCTTTTAAGTCTTCAGAATCTTTCCATTCTAATAAACAAGCAAGCATATTATTTAATTCATCTTTTTTTATTTTGATTTTCTTTGTTAAATCTCCTTTTTTAATTTCATTCTTACTTTTAACATTTTTCATAAAATAATCACTCCTTTTCTATAATATAGAGTGTTTTTCACGCGAATAAAAAAAGAAAAAGACTATTTTGATTTTTTAGTCTTTTCTTCTTTCTTTTGAATAGTATTTTCTTTTACATCTGATACTTCCTTAATTCCTTCAGTATAACCTTTGTTATAAATTTTATCAACTAATGTTACAATTCCTAGAACAGCAAGTATTTTTAATAAAATATTTTTCATACTAATTCTCCTTTCTATAATAATATATGTTTTTGATGCGAAAAAGAATAGTCTTTTATTAGACTAAACCGAATAATTGTTTAAATGAACGTATTGTATCTTCATATTCTTCACGTATTATTTTATTTATTCTGTGAAATTTCTTCATAAATCTTTTAGTTCCTATTATTTCTGTGAATATAAGATATACCATACTCATAAACCACATTAAAGCTATAACCATTAGATATATTGCACTAATTCCACCTAGACATAATACACTAAATATTTTATTCATTTTAAACTCACTCCTTTTCTATAATATAGAGTGTTTATAACGCGAAAAGAAAAAGAAAAAGTCTTAGATGTAATAATATTGATCTTCATCTTTTTTATTACGTTCTTTTTCCATTTCTCTTTCTCTTTCTTCTTTTATTTCTGTTTGTAAGATTGCTAATATTATTACTAATAATGCTTCAATTATTAAGAATAATATAATATTAGTTACAGACCATCCCATAAAATCAATTCCTTTCTTTCATTACACCATATGTTTTTTACGCGAATAAAAAAGAAAACAAGAAGTCTAATCTTCATTTTCTTTTATCAATTTTTTCACTATATAAATATAATAATATTGATAATATGAGAAATAATATTCCTTCAATTATTAAAAATATAAATAGCATAAAAATCCCTTTCTTTCATTATACAATATGTTTGTAACGCGAAAAAAGAAAAGGGTATGTTTATACCACTAATGATATTAACCCTTCTTTTTAGATTGTTTATATATTTGATTAAAATATACACTTGCTCCAGCTACCAATATACCTTGTGTTATAGCAGTAAATATAGCCATAGCTATTTCTTTACCACCTTTTATATCACAAGTAGCTAAAACGTATAAACCAGATAATAATATACCAAAAATACCTAAAGATAATGGTATTAATTTATCTTTAATTTTAGAATTCTTTAATCCAATACCAACTAGATATAATACTGGTATAAGTATTAATATTTCTGGTTTTATAAATTCTTTATAAACTTCAAATATTTCCATTTTGAATTACCTCCTATAATAATCCTTTTTTAACTAACTCATCATACAATTCGTTAACGTAGCTATTTCCTCCGAATCTATTATATTCATCTTTAGCTTCCGCTACTAAATGTTTTTGATTATCAGTTGGTTTATAAACACCTTGTTTTATTTTAGTCATTTCATCAACTAAAAAACGTTTTAAATAAACCATATTATGCTCATCAAGTTTTTTATTAAGACGTCTATCATCAGATTTACTTTCTTTTCTTAATATATCTATTTTAGAGTCTATATTACTCATGATCATATCCTGTTTTTTTAATTTCTCATTACTTTTTGTTTGTATAATAATACCTATCAAACCTATTATAGCAACTAATATTGTAGCTAAAAAAGTTAACATTTTATATAGACCTCCTTTATTATTCCTGTGGTTCAACTCTTCGCCAATAAAATTTATCACAAAAAGAATCGATCATATTATCAGGACCTATAATACTATCGACATTAGCACATACAACAGCACCACTTGGTATTGTACCATTTGCTGCTTTTGTTACAACGTCGTCTGATACAAATACACCAACTGTTGAAAATCGACATTGCGCTATACCATTTCCACCATCAGTGTTTCCAAAATGATAAAAAGTATGATTTAATCGATATACCCCTAATTTCGTTAAATCAAGAGTTATTAAATTATATGAAGTATCATTTAAAACAACATTTGTTGTTGTATGATGTTCTATATGAAGATGGTGTCCAGCTCTAGATGCCCATATTTGTGTAGCAGACGCATTATTTAATGTATAACATCCTGGAACTGTGTCTGATACTTTTTCAGCACATTTAGCAAATTCTTTATCATATAATTCCCATTCTCCAAATCCTAATATAGTATTTGGATTTGTATTCGTATCAGTTATATATGTAGAACCAACCGGATAAAAATTTTCAGCTGTTAGTTTACCATCGATATTTAAATCGCCATTAACGTCTAATTCACATTCTGGTTTCTTTTTAATACCAACATATAAATTTTCTAAATCTTTCCAAATATATGCTTGAGCAGTTGTTATGGTATATACTTCAGTTTCATATGATTCTAATAAATCTTCTATTTTGAATTTTATATCATATGATTTAGTATTATTAAATCCACCATCAGGAGCGATTAATAAATTATTTATGGACCATGTATTATTTACAGCTATTTCAATTTCTTGGTTATTAGTACTTATCCATTCGCTAGACCATTGACTAATACCTTGTTCTTTATATTTATATTTTATACCATTAACTGGTATTATATTGGATTTAGCTTTTGAATTATTTGTTCCTGGTATTTTTTCCATTTGTGAAGTCCAATTTGTACCTCTACCAGATATATTTATTTTAGCTTCTGTACCAACACCATTATTTCTAACAACTTCAGCATTACCATATGGAGAATTATAATTAACATAATCCAATGTTTTTGTAAAAGCTGTTGGAACTCCTCTACTATCATATGCAGTTATTAATAATACATTGCCCTTTAAATTATTATCTAATGTTACTGTATAAGGATAATTTGATATATCACTATATAATATTTCTTTTATATTTGTATCAGAATTCGTACTTATTACATATTTACCACCTGATACTTCAGCATATTTAACACCAATCATAGCTTCATTTATAATTAATTGTATTGTATTATGTCCAGTTATTATTTTAGGACTTCTATTTTGACCTCCATAATTATAATTAGATATATTTCCAGCATTATTAGATACATCAACTATATCAGTTATAGCACTACTATTAAATATAGGAGCACAATTTGTTGGATTAACTTCATATGTATTATTATTATCATATGTTTTTACATGATCACCGTATGTTACTTTACAGTAATAATAATCTTTGTATTTAGAAGGGATCGTTTCATATTGTCTATCGTCCCAATTTATATTATGAGTTCCTCCAGAATCTACATAAGTACCATCACCTTTTAATTCAGCACCAACTGTACCGTTATAAGAACCATTATATTCTGCTATTAATCCATTTAATGAATCATTTGGATCTGGATCCTTTTGGAAAAGTTGTAATTTGTACGTCCGTCCACAAGGATTAGATACTGGAATTAATGCGCCACCACCTATTATAAAATTATTGGCACCAGTTGGTTTAGGCCAATCATATGTAGTCTGTGATGTAGCAGCGCAATTGGTCGTTAACCCACTATCTTTTCTTTTAAACGTACATTGAATTTGTAATGTTGTATTAGCATTTGTATTATAAGTTATTGTACCACTTGTACCACCGGATCCGGTCCAACTAGCTATTGCTGCTTTTCCAGATACCGCTGTTATAGCACTACAAGCTTGAGAAGTTGACCAATTCATTATGATTTGCGTTTCAGTCTTACTTTTTAAACTTATGGTTGGTGTACTAGTAAAATATGCCGGATCGACTGTTAAATTCCAAGTACTAGATGTTTTATTAGTCCAACTAGAATTATTAGTATCAACGGCTGTAAAATAACAAGGAGTAGTACCAGATGTTTTATTACTTACTGTATACCAACTAGTTGTTTTTTCTCCTGTAGACCAATCAGAACCTGCTTTACTTGATTTATGATTTATTTCTAAAACTTTACTACCATTTAAATATATTCTAAATCTTATATTATTATAATATACTGATGATGAAGTAGTATTATATAAATATAATTTATATTTAAAACGATATTGCATATTAGCACCACTTCTTTGATGTTCATATGCTAAATAAACACAAGGATAAGGAGATTCACTAGATACCTTACCCTTATATAATTGTGTAAAAGCCATATTGTGTTACCTCCTTATTCTATGTATTAGAAATATCTTCTAATATCACTATTATACCTTGCATTGATATGCTAAATAAACCAGCTATTCCTTGATATGGATAAAATTCGCCGATTTCATTTAGATTATCTATTGAAAATATTTGATAATAATTTGGAGAACCTTTAGGATCTAATATCATTATATATAAATTAGAAATGTCTCCATATCCTAATCCTATTAATAAATCATTTTGAATTGACATATAATCTATTAAATAATTATTATTTAAATCAGATAAAATATAATTATCCTCATCTGCATATCCAAAAGCTAACGGTTTACTAATAACTTTAAATGACGATAATACACTATTATCGTTTATATCATCCGTATCTGAAATATAATCATCACCATCTAAAGAATATGTAACATATTGTCCTGATAGATTTTCACTTAATCCTTGAATATTATTTATTAAATCTCCCAAATTAATTTCTGAACCATTTTCAATACCATCATTTATATCGGTTATAAATGTTGCCATGTTAGCATAAGACAACGATACAACATCAATTTCAGTTCCAGATTCTGTTGAAAAACTTTCATCTACACTATTTTCACCAGCATCTTCAGATTCTATTTCAATTATTGAAATGTCAGTATAATTTATAACAGCTGGAGTTGGTGGAAGTGAAACAACATATTCTATTATATTATTTTCATCAATACGAACCGTTTTTAACGGTGGTTGTCCTTTTGTTTCATCTCCTAATTGATAACCCTTTAAGAATATTCCATTTTGAGACAATAATCGTTGTTCAGATATTTCAGCAATAGTAGTATATTCACTTAATAAAGATAAACTAGTCGATGTTAAACGAGCATATTTATTAGTATTTAAATTCTTTAAAGTTAATCCTGTAGCATCTAGTAAATGTTCTTTACCATATATTTCGTCTGGATGACCACTCCATATAGTTGATTCACCAATAGTTAAGAACAAATCAGTTATTTCAAATAATTCAGTATTATCGTTTCCACCACATGATAATTCTATTTTTAATTTAGTAGTTAATGGTTTAGGAATAAAACCACTAATTAAATTATTATTTTCATCACGAGTTTGTACTTCGATACTCATCCAATCTAAATATTGAGTCGTTACGCCTAATAATTCTAAAGTCGTATTATCAGGATCATTTTGAATTATTTTTATTGATATGGTATCAGGAGTATTAAAAGTGTCATGTTTTATCTTACATGATAAATTATATTTCATTCCTGATTGTATATTAACTTCTTGCCACATTAAAGCTCCACCTTTTAATATAAATTCGCTACCACTTAATGATAATTCATCATTTTGATATATGGATATCTTATTTTGAGTGGATGTATTCCAAAATTCTAAATTATTATAACCTACAGAATTATGTAATATATTACTACCACCTATACTTTTTATTGTTGATACAATACTATTTTCTAATACAGCCATAGCAGCATCATATCTATCCTTAACCGCTTGAAATTCTTCAGCCATTGTTTGTTGTATATCTGTTATTTGACTAATTAAACCACCCTGTTCATTAATACCATTTAATAATTCATCCAAATCTATTATATTAGAATTTGATGTATCAATATCAGCATCAATATCTTCCGGTGCAGGTGACCAATCTGTTTTTTTTGTTCCTTTTTCTAATTTTAAATTTTCTATAGTAATAGTTGGTGTATTACTAGAACTTTGAACAGATGTTCTAGCTAATCTCATAGCAAATTTATTATAATTAGCAAGTTGAGCAGCTGTTGGAATAAAGTGTAATTCTTCAGACCCTCCTGTTTTATCAATATCTTCATAATTTAAACTCATATTTGATGTTGTATTAAACATTTTTATATCTGAATTATAAGTAACATATTGATCTATAATAACATCCTGATCCATTGTTGTTATTAATTCTCCAACTCCAACTGATACATAATAACGTTCTTTTGTTATTTCTTCATCAGTATTCCAATCTATTTTCCAATCAAACGATAAAATATATTCTTCATTTGGTTCTAAATCTATACCATGTTTAAATGTTGATTTTGCTATATCCCAATATCCATAAGAATATGTCATATCATTATTATTAAAAGATTCAGAGGTTCCTAATAATAAATTTCTACCACCAACTTGAAGATTATTTAAATTTGTTTGAACTTGATTAGCCAAATCATCATTAGTATAATCTGTAGCTAATTCCCAATCGGATAAAGAGTACGATCCTGATGCATCTTTTGCAGTTTTACATTTATACAATTTATTATCTTTTAACCATAAATCTCCTATATTATAAGGGGCTGTTGGTTGAACAACAAACACTTTAGCTTTACTAGTAGCTAATGCTTGTACGGCCGATAGTTCGTTATCAGTTATTTCAACCCATACCCAATTATTATTTACTTTATCAAATCTATATCCTTTACCTTGTTTTAATTCTCCATTAACATCTTGTATTACAGTATAAATATCAGCAATATGATTTATTCGTTCAGTTTCTGTAGTCCAACTAGATGCTGGATAATTATTTAAAGTTGGTATGTTTTCACCATTCCAAAATTGAATAGCACCATCAATTTGATTTTGAAGATTATCTTTTACTTGATCTACATATGTATTTAGTGATTGAATAGTCTCTTCTGTATCTTCTGGTGCTGGAGACCAATCCGTTTCAATATTACCATGTTCAAGTTTAACATTTTTTAATCTGAACCTTATTCTTCCTCCACTTTCAGATTTATACCCTATTCTTAATGTCTCTTGTATACCAGCGCCCGTTTGTGGGTAATTTGTTGTTGGAATTATTACTTGTCTAACTATATGATACCATATATTTAGCTCATATGATGAACCTATTGGTAAATCATGTTCTGTTACTCTTTGCCAATTTTGTTGTCCTCCAGTTGTATATCTTTGACCTATAGCCTTTTCGCCAATTTGTGTAACACCAGTATATTCAAGATACATTATATCATAAGACCATGTATACACTTCACCAGGTTCGTATTTATTTATTGGAATAACAAACCCATTAGTTAATGAAGTTGAAGCATAATGTGTGGTAGAAGCGTCGGCAACTAGATCCCAAATAACTTCTAATTCATTATTATCATTGTATACAAAATTATTAAAGAATCCCTTTTTATATTTTCCAGAACCATTCTTAATCAGGTTAGTTCCTCCAACTTTTATTTCATTAACAGCTTCCCATTCACTTGAACAAACCGGTGTAGTATACGATGTCGATGTTGGATTATTATATATTATTTTACTTCTAGTCCAAATATATTTGCCGTTTGACCAAGTTGGTGGAGTAGTGGTCCATGACCCACCAGTTTGAGTCGTTTTTGATGTTGATAAATAATATTCTTCTGTTATTGATGTTACACCAGTACCAGTTACACCAGTAGATCCTTTAGCTCCGGCTATACATGTTTGATTTTTTGTTTCAACACTATTATTAGCATATGTAATTTTTTGTCTAGACCACATATATTTTCCATCAACCCAAGTAGGAGCAGTGGTAGACCATGAACCTCCAGTTATGGTAGATGATGATGTTGATAAATAATATTCAACATCTACAGATTTTATAGTATTTGATATTGATGGATTTTTAGTTAATGAGACAGTACTAATTTTTGTCGTTCTATTATCTGTCGAATTCCAGTTTAAATACCAATTTATTTTTACAAAAGCTGTTCCTTTTCTAAAACGATTACTTGACATATAACCAACTTTTTTGGTCCATGTGTCTGGTGTTAAAGAATAATAACTATTTAAATATTCATTTGTAGCCCCATTATTTCCTTGAGAAAGTTTTGTACCAACCGGTTTTGTTCCCCAAGCCCATGGTTTTCTTAAAGTTATAGTATTATTTTCATAATCTATAGAATCTGTTTCATTTTCCCATAACGGATCATTATAAGTACCATAAACATTGCGAGAATATGTTTCAGGCTCATATTGATAACCAAACGAGTTTTTATAGTCCCAAAAAATTAATTTTCTTGAGTAATTTCCATTTTGATTTCTAAAATTAGAAACATCTGTTAAATGAATTACTGTATCGCCATTTTTTAATTCTTGAGATAGTGTCGTTAATGTATTTGTAACATATAATACTGTATGATCTAATATTGGATTTTTATCTATATCATACATTAATAGCATATCATAAAATTTACATTCGGAATGATCAGTTTTTATATAATATGTTAAAATATATGAATCACTAATATCAACAGGTATAAATTCATCAGTCGAATAATTTGTTCCAGCAGCATTTCTTCCTATATATTTAAAACAACCACCAGCGCCATACGTATCACTACCATCATAAGTAAAATGTGAAAAATTACGATTATTTCCTAAAAGAGCAGTACCATTCGTTACAAGATTTTCACCACGACTTGCTATATAACTAGGTATAGCATCTACCCCTTCTTGTGCATTATTAGCAGTATTTTGAGCATTAACAGCTTTATTATAAGCAGCCTTAGCAGCTTCATACGAAGATGATTTTGATACTGGGGTATATTCAAAAGTTCCATCAGAGTATTTTGTTTTCGTTACTGTATATAAAGTATTTGTACTACCTTCAGTATAAGTAGGTTCGGTAGTACTCCAACTACCACCAGGGTTATCAGTAGTAGGTTTTGCAGGAGGATTAGCAGTGGAAGATTGCAATAAATAATATATTGTAACACTATCTATATCAACAATGTCAAATAATGTTATTGTAGCACTAGCTTTTACTGCCATTTTGAATCACCTCCATTAACTTTCTAATTTACAAGTATATGCTTGTACGTTATCTACATCTGAAGCACTAACTGTTAGTGTTCCAGCTGCTTTAGGCCAACCACTAGGTTGAGTTCCTTCTCCTTTATACCATTTAATAGTTCCAAGACTACTTTCTACAACTCCTGTTGAAGCATTAACTGTTTTTTCTACTCCTGCTTTATAAACATGAGCTGTTAATACAGTAGATCCTGAATTATTTTTAAATACTGTTCCAGCACTAGATGTTATACTTACAGTTATAGCATCAGCACCAGCATTACCTTGTTGTCCTTGTTTACCTGCTACTGCATATGTAACGGCTGTAGCGCCATCTGAATATGTAATAGTAGTTTTAGTCCAAACATAGTTATTTACATCTGGAGCTAAAGCAGTATCACTCCAAGATCCAGTTGGAACGGTAGTACCACTAGTTGATTTTTGATATTGAGTTGTAGTACTAGATACAGTAGGACTTGTTCCATTTTGACCAGGATTACCTTGAGCTCCTACTTTACCACCAACTGTATAAGTTACAGCTGTACTACCATCTGAGAATGTAGTAGTTGTTCTAGTCCATGCGTATTGTGTTGTTGTAGGGGCTTGTGGACTTGTTTGCCATGTTCCAGTCGGTATTGTTGTACCAGAAGTACTTAATTGATATGCATAAGCAGTACTAGTTACTGTAACAGAAGTACCAGGATTACCTTGAGAGCCTGTTTTTGCAACAGACATTGTAAATTTTTTATTTACAGTTATGCCATCTACTACAACTGGTATTCTTGCTTCTATAGGTTCAGATAATAAAGCTGTTAATGAAAAACTAATATTAACAGTAGCCGAACCAGATCCAGTAACTGTAGCGGTTGGTGTATTTGTTGTTATTTCTGTTCCTGAAGCATTATAATATTTAATATTTGCAACTGTAACAGAAACGTTATTACATTGATTAGTACCACAAAAAGCAACAGCTTGAGTTTCACATACTGAACCAGAAGCAGCACCTGTAGTACCACCAACAAAAGTATAAGCTTCGCTTGTTAATATAACAGAATAAGCATCGGTTACATCGACAATTGAAATTTGATTTGACGCTTTTATAGCCATTTTAATTTTTCCCTCCTTAAATTATTAATTCACATAAAAATGTTACTTTTGTATCCACATCATCTGGCGTAAGATCAAAAATAAATCCGTCATTTTTAATTCTTGAATCAGTGGAAGATATTATACCAT
>Ga0310690_10010682_pt1 | contig 11404 bp, 11 predicted proteins | sample AusTroGonzalo_MG_2_FD_207661 | JGI IMG/M metagenome (GOLD analysis project Ga0310690, IMG submission 207661) | Bovine rumen microbial communities from tropical cattle in Woodstock, Queensland, Australia - Gonzalo_04 (v2) (version 2) | ecosystem: Host-associated > Mammals > Digestive system >...
AGGATTGCGGACGTACATTCTTACGTTCCCTGATGGTGGGGCAAGACTGGAGCTGATGCAACGACCTGACACTATCGATGCCGACCCGTCTAGGCCCAACATCGGCTTTGTCCACGTCTCGTTTGCCGTAGGAAGCAAGGAGGCTGTAGATGCCAAGACCATTGAGCTGCGCGATGCTGGCTATAAAGTAGTTAGCGGCCCACGAACCACAGGCGATGGTTATTATGAGAGTTGCATCCTTGGGCCAGAGGGGATACAAATTGAAGTAACTGTATAAAAATAGAAGAACAATGAACAAAAAGAATCTAATTCTTTTGGCTTGCGGCATCATGCTCGCAGCCTGCGAACAGAAGTCTGAAACAAAAAGCGAAAAAGAAATGGAGTTTACAGACAACGTAAAAGAAGCACTGGCCGACGGTGGGCGCATCGACCTGAATGCGTTGCAGTGGACTCGTGAGCCTGCAGGCTACGAAGTGAAGGGCGACACCATTGCCATTACCACCGCTCCACATACCGACCTGTGGCAGCGCACATACTATCACTTCCAGAACGACAATGCGCCTGTGCTGCAGATGAAGACAAAGGAGAAGTTCTTCAGCTTCGTAGTGAAGACCGACTTCACACAGAGTCATCAACGCTTCGATCAGTGCGGCATCGTAATGTATCTGGACAGCGAGAACTGGCTGAAAGGCTCTGTGGAATACGAGAACGACGAGTTCCAGCACCTAGGTAGCGTTGCTACCAACAAGGGCTATTCCGACTGGGCTACAACAGCTATCGCAGCTGATGTAAAGACGATGTGGTATCGTTTCTCGCGCCGCGAGGATGACTACTGCATCGAGTGCTCTCAGGACGGTGTGAACTTCAGTCAGATGCGCATCTGTCACATGTATGCCGCAGCCGATGAAATCCAGTTCGGCATCTACGCCTGCTCGCCTGAGGAATCATCGTTCACAGCAGTTTTCACAGATATGAAGATAACGGAGTGTGCATGGAAGGCTCATGACGGTCAGCAGCCGGATGAATAAAACTCATAAGCAATGAAGAAAAAAGTAAATCTAACCAATATGACCGAATGGGATAAGATGCAGAAGCATCAGATATATAATGATTTTGATGCAGATTTGTTCGACCTGAGAGTGGAAGCAAAAAAGTTGTTTAAAGAGTTTAACCTTACTGAGGACAAAGAAACAGAGCGTCGTCAGGCCATCATGAAGAAACTCTTCAAGAAAGTGGGTGAGCGTGTATGGATGGAGCCAAACTTTACTTGTGAATTCGGTAAGAACATCACCATCGGGAGTGATGTCTATATCAATTTTGGTTGTACACTCCTTGATTGCGGTCAGATAACAATAGGCAATAACACGTTGTTGGGCCCTAATGTAAGTATGTATTCAGCCAACCATTCTCTCGATTCTGCAGAGCGAATAGCAGGTGCTTTGATACCCGAACCCATTACCATCGGCAATCGTGTTTGGATTGGTGGCGGCAGCACCGTTCTTAGCGGCGTTACCATAGGCGACGACACCGTCATTGGCGCTGGAAGTGTTGTAACCCATGATATTCCGTCAGGAGTCTTGGCTGCTGGAAATCCTTGTCGTATCATAAAGAAGATTACGGATAAGGACAAGGTCGGTTTTCCTGCTTAACAAACTCATACATCTATGAAGAGGGTGCTGTTTTCATTAGTCTTGCTCTTCTTTGGAGCAGGCATAGTGTCGGCTCAAGTGGTGCATCTGAGTGCTCAATCTGCAGGCAAGCAATTCGATGGTATCGGAGCTGTGGATGGCGGCGGAGCAACATCTGTCCTGCTTAAGGATTACCCTGAACCTCAGCGACAGCAAATCATAGACTTGGTTTACAAGCCCATGTTTGGGGCATCCGTCAGTGCCTTGCTTGTTGAGATTCCCGGTGATGGGAATTCCACCCAAGGTTCAATGCCTTCGCACAGCCATTTCCGTGGTGATGCCAACTTCGAGCGCGGCTACACTTGGTGGGTGATGAAGGCAGCGAAGAAGTGCAATCCCCAATTGGCGCTTGACGCCACTTCCTGGAGCGCTCCACGTTGGGTGGGTAATTTCTGGTCGGACGACATGGTAGATTATTACATCTCCTGGCTTCGCGGCTTGCGAGAGGTGCATGGCTTGGAACTGGATGCGCTCGGCTGCCACAACGAGAAAGGCTGTAACTATGACTTTGCCAAGAAACTGCGCCGAGCCATGAACGAGCGGGGCTTCGGGAATGTCAAGTTGCACGGCTTTGGCAACTGGGGCAACAAGAAGATGGATTTCCTCAGGGACATGCAGAAGGACTCCGCCTTGGCTGCGGCTCTGGATGTCGTCTGTGCCCATACGTTCAGCGAGATTCCTCTCTCGAAAGAGCAACGCGCTATCTGCGAGAAACTGGGCAAACCCATCTGGAACTCAGAAGACCATTTCTACTTTCCAGGCTTCGATGCTCTCATCGGCATTGTGAAGGGCTTCAACGAGAACTATATCATCAGCGGCGCCACAAGGATTATCAATTGGTACGGCATTGCGGGCGTTTATCCGATGGAACCATACAGTTGCGACCCTGCCATGATACTGGCTCGCGAGCCATGGAGCGGGAACTATCAGGTACGCGAGGCTTTGTGGGGCTATGCCCATTACGGACAGTTCACTCAGATAGGATGGCGTTACGTTGATGACGGATGCATGAAACTCGACGAAGGCGGCTCTATGGTGACGCTTCGCAATCCGGATACGGGCGACTACAGCATTATCCTCGAAACAAAAGGCGCAAAGGGAGAACAGGAGGTCAGCTTCAAGGTTGGAAAGGGTCTGAAGAAGGGCAAGCTTTGTGTGTGGTATAGCGATAAGGAACAGCAGTTTGTCCGCCTCGAAGACATTACCTCCAAGGGCGGAACATTCAGTTTAAAGCTAAAGCCTGATGCCGTCTATTCTGTCTCTACTTTGACTGGTCAGCAGAAAGGCTCGTTTGCGGAGGTTCCTGTCTCCAAGGCATTTCCTCTCCCCTACTCTGATGATTTCGAAGGCTATCAGCCTCCTGCAGCGTATGGCTATCTGCCTCGATATTTGGCCGACCTCATTGGATGCTTCGAACTTGCGGAAAGACCTGACCATAAAGGCCTCTGCATTCGTCAGACCGTAGGTGAGCATACACTCAGTTGGGCACCCGAATGGCATCACTACACCATTCTCGGTGATTCGGCTTGGACTGATTATGAAGTAAGTGCTGATGTATGGTTGACACCCGGCGATGAAGCCGGAGTGATGGGACGACTCTGTGACGTGGGTTCTGGTTATGGTATTTGGGCAAAGGGCTATTACCTGAAACTTGATGACCAAGGTAATTGCACACTTGTGCTGACTTGTGGCAAGCGTAATCAGAAAGAACTTATCGGTGATAAGGAACAGCAGGCCTTGATACTTGCCCGTAAAGATGTGGAGGTAGGAGGAGAATATACCATCGCCTCTGCAAAAGTGGAGGACGTTGCCGCTTGTCAGTGGCACAACCTGAAGCTACGTTTCGAGGGCGAGCAGATTGTGGGATACGTTGATGGGAAACAAGTCGTCTCTGCCACTTCCGACCGTTACCGAAAAGGAATGGCAGGCCTTATGGCACCCCTCCAAAGCCATCGCGTCTGCACGCCTTATTTCGATAACTTGAAGATAGAACCACTACCATAAACGATAATATTTCCTTTGATGCAGAGGGTCATAAGTGCCCTTATACCAGAGCCATCAATAAGTACACGCCGACATAGCCTCGGTATTACTTCCCTTTCCTGAATTCCCTGGGATTTATTCCTTTCATTCTGTTGAAGAAACGGGCGAAGGTGGTGACTTCGGCAAAATGGAGCTGGTCGGAGATTTGGGTGATGCTCATCGAGGTCTGGCGCAGCAGGAACGTAGCCTCCATGAGAAGCATCTGGTTGATGTAGTCAACGACGGTGCGACCTCCTGACACTTGGCGGACGACGCGCGAGAGGTAGGTGGTGGTGATACAGAGGCGGTCGGCATAGAAACCTATGTCGTGGTGCTCTTCGAAATGTTGGGGCAGCAGGCCGAGGAAGCCAAGGAAGATTTCCTCGACACGTTTGGGGAAGCGGTGCTCGCGGATGCTGTGCTGCTGGACGGTGGAGAGGTCGGTGAGAAAGAGGTTATAGAGCATGCGCAGGCTGTCGTTGGCCAACGGGAGTCCCATCTGCTGATATTGAATCATCATCTGCATCAGTTCGCGCAGGCGGTGAAAATCGTCGGTTTTCAGGGGCAGTACAGGCGTGGTGAGTTCGACGACCATGAAGTAGGCTGTGCGGATGGCGTCGCGTACCGTAGGGAGGCTGAGCGTGAAGTGCTCGTCGGCCAGCAGGCAGATTCCGCTGTAGTCTTTGGAGGACGAGAGCACGGTGACTTCGAAGCCAGGCGAATAGGTATAGAGGTCGCCCACGTGCAGCGTCAGTTCGCGATTATTATATAATATGGTAACCCAGCCGCGCGTAACAATCGTAAAGGTGTAGCACGACAAGAACCCGCGAGTTTTATTTGTACCGAAGGTCCACTCCGCATTAGTCTCTATGCAGATAACATTTCCATCCCACTCACCCTCGGGTGCAGGAAGGTTGCCGAGTTGCCAAAATTCCTTCAAGCTATACATAGAAAAACTTTTTCACAGGGCAAAGATATGAATATTTATTTTAGTTTGTTCCGTTTCGGTCGGTTTTTGTTTCGTTTGGGCTTGCAATTCTTGCTGGAATCGTCGTAATTTTGCAAATGAGATCATTGAGTTCTTGAGTTATTGAGTTCATAAGTTCTTTAGTTCATAAGTTCCCTGCTCAAAACTCAAAAACTCATAAACTCAAAAACTTTTAACTCAAAAACTAAAACAACTAAAAGAAACCATGGACAAACAAAAATCAATCGAAGCATTACAATTCTTTGTGACAGGTCTCTCGGAGGGCGCATTTGTACACAAGGTACAGGGACAGATTTTCAAGGCTCAGGGCTTTACGAAACTGGGCGAGAAGTACATCGGCCATTACAACGAGGAGATGGAATGGGTGGAAAAGTTCATTGACCGCATCCTCGACCTCGGCGGCGAGGTGAAGGTGGAGAAGCACGAGGCACGCGTACTGTGCTACGACCCCATTGAGTACATCAAGGAGGACCTGAAGATTCAGGAACCAGGTGTGGAACTGCTGCGCAAGTGCATGGGTTCGGTGACGGAAGACTATCTCACATTTGACATTCTGAAGGCCTATCTGGCTGATGAGGAGGAAGACCTCTACTGGAGTCAGGGCGCACTCGAGATGATCGAGAAAATTGGTGCACAGAACTGGCTGATAATGCAGATGTAAGATAATTGAGAATTGATAATTGAAAATTATGAAAGAGAAGGTATTACAGGCCATGCGTGAGTTCGGTGCTCCCGTAAACGCTGGCAAGATTGCGGAAATCACAGGTATTGACCGCAAGGAAGTGGATAAGGCTTTTGCCGAGTTGAAGAAGGAAGGCGCTATCGTTTCGCCCGTCCGCTGCAAGTGGGCTCCTGCTTGAGAGTTTACTGTTTACGGTTTACAGTTTACCAAACAACTAAACAACTAAACGACTAAACAATCATGGAAATCAAAGCAGTAAAATTCCGCAGAGACGGATTCTATACCCAGCCCTTCGTGTTCGGAGGCGAGGAAGGACCAGAGAAGTTTGATAAGAACGTGCGCTATCGCGGCAGTCTGCAGAACTATCTGATCGACACAGGCAGCGAGGTGATATTGGTGGATACCGGCCTGCCAGCAGGCTTTCCCGAGGAAGTGCCCAATGAAGATTCCCCCATCTTCACCGGCAAGGACATCAGCAGCTATATGGATGCCTTCAAAGCCCTCGGCTACAAGCCTGAGCAGGTGACGAAGATTCTGGTTACCCACAAGCATGCTGACCACACTGGCGAACTGAAGAGTTTCCCCAACGCGAAGATCTATGTTAACGTGGAGGAGATGGATGCTGCGGAGTTGCAGGGATTGACGAACCTCGTGCCCGTCAGCTATACCGACGGTGCCTACTACAACTTCCCAGAAAGCCAAAAGATAGCCGATGGCATATACTACATCAAGGCTAAGGGCCATACCAAGGGAAACAGCATCATCATTGTCGAGATGGACGGTCTGTTCTATATGATTCATGGCGACATCACTTATGTGGACGAAGCACTCTACGAGGACAAGCTGTCTATCGTTTTTGATGACCTGCCAGCTGCCCGCGAGACGCAGAATCGCATCCGTGAGTTCATCCGCAACCACCCCACCGTTTATTGCGGCACCCATACGCCACAGGGCTATGAGAGCTTGGAGGCTAAGCGTGTAATGGACTTGGATCATCCCGTGCCGACCATTCTGGCCGAAGTGGACTTCTCCAAGCAGGAAGCTTCTGGTAAGTATGTCTGCTCCGTCTGCGGCTACGTCTATGACCCCGCAGAGCACGACGGCGTAGCTTTCGAAGACCTGCCTGACGACTGGCGCTGTCCCCGTTGCAAACAGCCCAAGGAGAAGTTTAACAAGGCATAATAAGACGCTTGGTATAAAAAAGAAAATGGCTATGCAAATGCAATAGCCATTTTTCTTTTATTTTCTAATCATCTTTTTTACATTACCCTTTGCATCCCTTACGATGTCAATAACACCGAAACGATAGAGCAACTGGTCAGTACCCGATGCCACACTGATTATACCCGTAGGCGATTCTGAGAAGTCGAACGATGCCAGACCATTGGTGACTGTCATATTCGTAATAGGCTTGGACATGAAATTTGTGCCATCAATATTATCATTATACAGCGTGGAAGCAGGTAAGGACGTGTTGGTCAATGAGTTATTGTCCTGATAAGGATAGGTCCACCTTCTATACGGAGATATCATATTGTTGGCATGGAAGATTTCGTAACGCTTGCGGCTGGGAGAGTTAGGAACAACCCTCGTACTCGTCCAGACGGAGGGATCATAATCGATATGGAAAACAAGGATGCCACTGCCTGGAAGACCGGCATCCCACCCCAAAGGCTGGCGGTTCTCGATGATGTAATATTCGTTCTCGTATCCGTCGTTGTGGATAAGATATGCCCTACCCTGTTCTGCCAAAGCAGGCATATCGGTTACCGTTGTCGTTTCCTGCAACTCTATAGGCGAGAGCCATCCCATCAACCAGCGTTCGTGGGCAGAATAGCCGGGAGGAATATATCCGTCACCATTGTAATTGCCAGAGTCCATGAGGTCCCAGCTATATACATATTGTGTACTGCCATAATAGAAATCGGGGAATCCAAAGCAATGGGTATATTCGTGACAGATGGTGCCGAAGGAACCGTAATCGTTTTCGTTTGTGAGCTCGTTCAAGGCACAATAGCAGTCGACCATATATTCCTTACCGCCATAAGACACGGGAATGGGGTCGCAATAGACACCCTGTTGGCAATCCTTCAGGTGTTCGCTCATCCACCACTGATGCGGCCATATCAGGTCGTCATCATTACTGTCGTTCATGCCGTGGCCTGCATAGACGATGAGCAGTTGGTTGATATTGCCGTCGCCATTCCAGTCGTATCTGTCCCACTCGATATCATTGCGATCCTTCAGCACCTCCATAATGTCCTGCACCAGGTATTGCGAGTACTCGTCGTCTAAGTCGGTGCTGGCATACCTCGCGGCATCGCCGCTGACCTGCACATATACCAAATCGAAGACAACACTAAAGTCGCCATAACTCTGGGCAAGGAAATAGTCGTGGACGGAACCATTGAAAGGCTCCTCGGACAAATCCTTGGTATTGAATATCTTGTTCCATTGTGTCAGCGTAGCAGACTCGTCGCCAATGAACTTGCGATCGTTAAATTCCACCAGTACGGTCAACTGGTGACGCTCACCGTGATAGAAATTGCCACCTGGTTTTCTGCCCTCAGCGCCTCCACGGCGAAGGATACTCTCCGGACGCGGCGTACCACGCCTACATCCCATCGGTGATAAGCCCTCTTGTGCAACAGCTGTCAGCGAAACCAGCGACAGCAGTAATCCCGTGATGAATATACGATAATATCTCATTTTTTTCTTTCTAACTAACCTCGATCGATTACGTTCTTCATGAATAACACTAAATCGGCTGCAAAGATACAGATAAATCCTTAATTAAAAGAATCCTACGGAAATTAAATTAAAGCTAACTATTGGCTGTTGGCTGTTGGCCATTGCTGATTGAACATTGAACATTGAGCATTGAACATTGAAGGCTGCGATTGAGCGAGAGGAAAGCCAAACTCGTTTGAGCTATCCCGAGCGTGAGCAGGCTCGACCGTAGGTCAACATTGAGCATTGAACATTATTTTCAATAACCAATAACCTATAAGGCTGCGATTAAGCGAGAGAAGAGCGATGCTCGTATCAGCTCTTCCGAGTGTGAGCAGGCTCGAACGAAGTTCAACCAATAACCATTACAACTCTAATCTCTAATCCCTATTCCCTAATCTCTATTACATAATCTTGCTTATTGGCTTAAAAATAATCAAATAAGCCAATAAGCTAATAATCTCTTGGTGGATTCCGCAACTATTCGTAATTTTGCATCAAAATCTAATTTAGGATATGAAACAAGAAATATCTCCCAAAGAGAGTTGCCGGGCAGAAGCATTCGAGCTATGGATGTCGTCGCCACAGCCAATGGTGACAGTAGTGAAGACCTTCGAAGTGGGCCGTCTGCGGAAAGCAAGCAGGAAGACGGGCATCAAGTTTAACGTACTATTGTGCTGGTGCATCTGTAAGGCTGCCAGCAGCATCGAAGAATTATTCCTACTGCCTGTTCCAGGCCATCTGTATCGCTATGACAAACTGGCCGTCAATGTTATCGTGCAGAACGAAAAGGGAGGAATCACGCTGTGCGACGTCCCCTACTCCGAAGACATCAGACAGTTCAATGCCGACTATATGCGAGTGACCAGCCTGGCTGCAAAGACCTGCGAGGGTACGTCGTTGGAAGATGCCATGATTATAGGCACCTCGGCATTGCCATGCACAGAGCTGGATGTAATAGTCAACCAGTATTCCGGCAGATGGAACAACCCGTTTCTAGCGTGGGGAAAATACAGGAAAGGATTCTTCAGGACTACCCTACCCATCTCCCTGCAGTTCCACCATGCACAGATGGATGGCATGCAAGCCGGCCGCTTCCTGAATAACCTGCAGGAGGAAATAAATAAGGTATAGCTATATAGTCAGGCCATGAAAAAACATCTGAGTATACTTTTATTCTTTACCATCTCTATCGGTAGCTTAGCCGTTAATGATGAATCACAAATCATCACCGAGCCAGTTAACCCTAACGCTACAGAGGAGGCTAGACAGGTCTATGCCGTCCTTCGTATGCTCTACGGCGATAAGGTTGTCAGTGGCACTGTTGCCAATGTGAACTGGAACATCAAGGAGGCGCAGAACGTGTATAAATGGACAAGGAAATACCCTGCCCTGAATGTCTTCGATTTTATCCAGATCTATGCATCGAAGGATGTGAACCCGAACGGCTGGATAGACTACTCTAACATCACGGTGGCCAATAGCTGGTGGCGTGCGGGTGGACTGGTAGGAGCCATGTGGCACTGGAATGTGCCTACCAACGACGGCAACGGTTGGACCTGTACGCCTGGCACTGCCGACGACCAGACCAGCTTTGACCCCAAGAAAGCTGTCACCCCCGACACGGAGGAGTACAATCGGATTATCAGAGATATGGACCAAGTGGCAGGCTACCTGAAGAAGATGCAGGACAGAGGTATACCCGTGCTATGGCGTCCCCTGCACGAGGCAGCTGGAAACACCTATGAATACTCGGGCGGTAAGGCTTGGTTCTGGTGGGGTATCAAGGGGGCCGAGACCTACAAACAGCTATGGAGGCTGATGTACGACCGCTTCGTTAACCATCATGGCCTGAACAATCTTATCTGGGTATGGACCAGTCAGGTGGGCGACAAGACGTGGTACCCAGGCGATGAATACGTTGATATCATAGGGCGGGACAACTACGGCTTTACGGCTGCAAAGGCCAAGAGCGAGTTTTCCAAGCTACAGAACGCCTTCCCTAACCGAATGGTTGTACTGGCCGAATGTGGTCACAGCAACAGCAGTCGCGTCTGCGACATTCAGGAGATGTGGAATAAGGGCGCCCAATGGGGGTGGTTCATGACGTGGTACGACTATGACTATAACGAAGGTAAGTCTACCACACATCGCCACACGGATGCAGAATGGTGGCAAGCAGCATGGGACAGCGGACTGGCGGTAGACCGCACGGAGATGAAGCAACTGCTGGCAGACATCAAAGACGGTGTGCACAAACCCCAAATGGTAAATGGCAAATCGTTAAATAGTGAATGGTACGACCTCAGCGGCCGCAAGGTAGCCAACGGCCAATGGCCAACAGCCAAAGGTATATACATCGTGAATGGAAAGAAGGTCGCGATTAAGTGAGTAGACATACTCAATATCAAATAAATATTGCTGTACGATGTCTGCAATGATAGTCCACTGGCGTTGGCATAACGACTTGCTGCTGCAGTAACGGTAATCCTGTTGTCGATGCCCAGATGAAAGCCGACGGCACCCTCCGTCAGCTTCACGAGAAGTACGGATTAGTATACGCGTATTAAATCTCTCGAAGTTTATTTATATTACGCAATAAAGGAGCCAACGGTTGGCTCCTTTATTATATATTTTGGTGTGATTAAACTTAATTAATCCCAAGGTGACCTCGTTGCCTTAAGTTTGAACCAACCTTCATGCCCGTCAGTACTCTTTAAGTGAGCCAAGGCACTCATGGTACCATCGCCGTTATTCTTAATCAAGAACTTGGCTTCTGTTAAATCATCAGCGTTAAATTCAATCATATTATTGGGCGCTTCCCAACCTGCTGAAGGGTCAACGAAAGTACCCAAGCTGACAAACAACGTCTCGTTCCCTTTGGCCTTCTCTGCCAGGTAATCAATCTCCTTCCCTACCATGTCATCGGTGATGTTGAAGATACCTCCCCAACCGACGGTAGCGTATTCAGGATGTTCCTTGCAGAAGTCGATATTATAGCCGCTACCCGTAGAGCCTACACTCCAATATGCATAGTCTTCCTCACCGGCAAGGTCATATTCGTTTTCGTCAATGACATATACATTGTCCTTTAGTTTGTCAGCCTTCTTCAGGCCTTCGTCAACGATGACTATGTCATCTCCACCCTCATCCGACTTGATCTTAACGGTAGCAGAGCTGACCTTACCCCAGGGATCGGGATCCTTGCCTGAAGTAGAACCCGTAACTTTGCCTTCGGTAGCTTCATCCTCAGGGGTGAAGGTGATAGCAACAGTACCATCTTGAGCTGTGACA
>Ga0310690_10010683_pt1 | contig 11404 bp, 15 predicted proteins | sample AusTroGonzalo_MG_2_FD_207661 | JGI IMG/M metagenome (GOLD analysis project Ga0310690, IMG submission 207661) | Bovine rumen microbial communities from tropical cattle in Woodstock, Queensland, Australia - Gonzalo_04 (v2) (version 2) | ecosystem: Host-associated > Mammals > Digestive system >...
TTACTTACTTGGCGGCTCGTTGTGCCGCTTGTTTCTCTTTGAGGTATCTTTTATACTTCTCAAGTGCTCCTTTTGGGTCTTTCCAGCACTCAATCGCTTCGAGCCTGTCCGGATCGTCTTTCACTATTACGTAGGCAGAAGGGTCGTGGCGACATTTGTTCGGACGTTTGACTATCTGGATATGGCCACCGTCGAGAAGATTTTTGATGTACCTTCTTGTCTGCCTTATCGTTACTCCTATCCACGTGGAGATATGCTCCTCCGTTTCGCAGAAGTATGGGTTCTTTGCGATGAACTCTTCACACCATATAAGTGCGTAGATGTGTTTCTCCGGCGAGGAGAGGTTGCGCATATAGCATGAGTATGGAGGCCAAATGCACACGTCTTTGTCATCGTCGCTGCGCGCCGACATAAATAGCGTGCCATACTCCCGATGTTCTGCATACCCTACGATTGGGGCTTCTTCGGATTTTTTATTCATTATCTTTGCTCTCTTTTTGGATAAATGGAATGGTAATGGTAAACACCGCCACGTTGTCGTAGCAGCAGTCAAAGTGAGATACGGCGTGGGGAACATCCAATACGGTGCTCTCCCACTCCTGGAACATGTGGCCGAGGCGGTTGTTCAGACGGTAGCACTCGTGCTTCCGCTTGCCTTTGATGTCACCTTCGATGGTGGATCTGCGCTCTTCTTCCAACTTGGCATTGCCGGCATGGAACTGCTGCTTCAACTCGTGCATCTGGGTGAACAGTGCTTTCAGTTGCTCCTGGTACTCCGCCTTGCGCTGCGCAAAGGCTTGCTCGAATTCTTGCTGTGTCATGGCTCAATCCTCCGTCTCTTCCTGGTTGCAACCAAAGTGAATACTGATGTTGTCCATAAGTCTTGCAGAGATGTCGTCTTCGATGACGTTTTCCATGTCTCTGACGATTTTACCGAACTTGTTGTTGTAGCTCTCGAACACTGCGTCCTGGAAATCTTCCTCGCAGTACGCCTTCAAGCCGGCAACGTGCTTCTTCGTTACCTTCCAGCAACGTTCTGCGTAACGCTCCGTGTCGCGGTACAACTCGATGAGGTCTTCAATCTCCGGCGTGATGTACTGGGCACGCTTCTGGAGGTTTTTCACTTGCTCCTGCAGCTTCTTTACCTGCTGAGCCAAATCTTGTGAGCTCTGTGCGCTCATGGCTTTTTCCTTTGCCATAATGGTCTTATTTTGAACAGTTATAAAATAAAGCACCGACTACTGACCCGCTGTTCAATCCTTAAGACCAAGGGTTAGTGCGCCATTACAGCTACACTACGGGAGTAGTCGGCACCGATGCCTCATATACGTCGGAGAATAAAAAAACCGCTTTCGCAGCGGGTACTCTCCGCTTGGTCTTATGTGATTGAACGGTGCAAAATTACAACATTTTTTTCATTCCACCAAATTTTTTGGCGAAAAAAGTGCAAAAAATGTGCATTTTTGTCGTTTTTCGGTGCTTTTTGTGCTTTTTTATGCAGTTTTCCCGATGATTTCAGTACGTCAAAGAACACATTTTGGTAGAAGAGCAGCACATCTTACGACGCACTGCCCCATGTATGGCTACAACCGGTTAGGCCACTTCACTTCGTTGCTTCCCTCGTCAAAGTACTCCCAACCCTTGCTGAACATCCAGCCGTGGAAGGTGCTGTGCTTGTCTCCGGCCTTGCGCGCATTGTAGTACGCCATCTGGTCGTAACCCAGATAGGCTGCATTCGTCACACGTGTACGGACAGCACTGCGCACGATACGGAACTTCTCCCGCACCTTCATCTCCTCTGCCGTCGCAGGCTTTTCACGGTCACCGCGCACCTGCGTGTAGCAGCTCTTTGAGCCCTTCCGGTAACCATAAACCGTCTGGCAGTTCTTTTCGCTTATCTTGCCAGAAATGTGTGAAATCGGGTCTTGAAATACTACTTTTCCCATGATTATCGTCTTTTTATCCGTTATCTTTCTTGAATTCCATCGCGAAGATATACCCGCTCAGATAGCTGTACTTGCACGTTTCATACTGTCTTGCGACCTCGAACTGGCGCGCGTACTCGGCTTTCTCTTCCGGCGTAAGCGCTTTCACCGCAGCACGCACCCTCTTGAACTTTTCCCGAATTGCCACCTCATTTGCGCTGTACGGCTTTTCCGTGAGGTCTCTCGGGGAAGTTATCCGGCACGTGCACAAAGTCCGCCCACGACGCTGAAAATACGTATCGGAGTGCTGGCTTATTTTGCCACGGTACTCCTTTACCATATCTATCGGTTTGTATATCGCCATTCTCTACTCTTTTTTCCCGTCCCGATGAAACATCGCACCGGCTATGAATGCGTCGCGCGTATAGCCTTTGCGCGGATATCGTTTCTTCGCTTCGGTCAGTATCTCTTCGTTTGTCATATCGTTGTCAATCTGCCTTCCAGCCGCCTTTCTTGAGTTGTTCAACAAATCTGAGAGCGGCCGTCTCAGAGGTGAACTCCTTATGCTTCGTCTCGGTCGAGCCTGGTGCAAATCCCTCTACGGTGTAGTTCACCTTGAAGCCGTCTTTGTACCCGCTGATTTTGGCGGGTGTGATGGTGTAGATCCTCTTTACTGCCATGTCTTTGTTTGTTGTTTGTTGAGCAGTCTTCATCGCGCCACTGTCGCGCCAGGTTTGGACTGCCTTTCGTTGATTACTCGTTGTTGTTGCTTCCCTGTTCTGGTTGCATATAATAGTCCCTCTTTTTCGAACGGCCTCCGAACGGTCTCCGGACGGCCTCCGTATGATTCAGTGGCGGGGGCAGGCCTTGAACCTGCGACCTCGAGGTCATGAACCTCGCGAGCTGCCAACTGCTCTACCCCGCGATAAAAACCTCCGCCGATCCCGTCCCAGGCTGACGGAGGCTAAAAACAAACACAAATCTTAACACCTTAAGTAATGCAAAGACGTTGTTCAAATTCGGTGCAAAGGTAGTAATAATTTTTCAAATATGCAAATAAATTTTATAATTTTCTGCAAAATATTATACTTTTTGCCCGTTTTTTGACATTTTCTGTTATTTTTTGTGCAATTCAGCAGGCAGTTTTGGGATCGGCCTCCAGTACTTCACGTTGTCGAGCTCCTCTACAAAACTAAACTCCAAATAACCACCTTTGTCCTTGGTTCTATTAGTTTTGTTTCCATGTACGAACTGATTGATGGTGCTGTTGTATGCACCAACGCAAAGGAATTGCGTGCCATTTTTGTTTACATGGCATAAGATGACGTCTTTGTACGCCTCCGGCAGGTGGTCTTCGACGTTGACCCGAAGTTGGCCGCCGAGCTCGCCGACGCCAAGTTTGCCTTTGTCACCCGCCCGACATCGGAAGGAGAACAAGACGTTGTGGATGACGAGACTCCAACTGACAACACCGACACAGGCGACAACAACGGTGGCGGTTCCGAGGGTGGCAACGGAGGGCTTGAATAAGAACTAACGGCGGCAGACGTGTCGCAAGTCGCATCGTAGGCTACGGCCCTCTTTGCGGCGCACAATAAAGGGAGAGCTATCGCGGCTCTCCCTTTTATTATTTCTCCAACTTAAAACGATAACATCGCTGCGAATGATAATGCTCTTCGCACCAGTGCCGATTGCTCGTCGTAGCCCACCGATGCTGACAACGGCCACAGCACGGCCCATCGAACCGCACGGGAATCAACTTCGGCTCAAACGTCGGCATGTGGCTGAAGATTTGCATCGCGCCCTCCTGCTCCCATATCTCCTTGATGACCTCGTACTCGCCAATGTTGAACGCATTCAGCAGCGCGTCCTCTTCAATCTCCGTGTCGAAGTCCGCAGCATCCAAGTCCTCCATCGTGGCCGTCGTGAGCACCATCTTTCGCTCCGCATCATAGCCGCGAATCGTGAAGTACCTGATGTCCGACTTGAACGTAGGACGGAACCGCCTGCCCTTTGCAGCCTCCCAATCGTCAGTAATCACGTCGTAGTGCCTGCTGCCGAAAGGCCGATACATCGGGCACTGCTCGCTACAATCCTTCACGTCACCGCCACGCATACAGCCCTCCTCGTAGTCATACGGAATACCCTCGGCACTCTTCACCGTCCGACCAAAATAATGCTCGCAGTTCATAGTCAGCCCTCCTTCTTTTCGCCAGTCCACCCCAGCCGTTCCTTCTGCTTATTGATGTAATGCCTTTGCAACACGTCGATGATAATCTGCGCGATGTTGCAATGCTTACCCTCGGCAACGGCCTTCACGTCCCAGCCGAAAGCCTGCTTGATGGCTCGATAACTACGCTCGGCATGGCCGCTGTCAATGGCGTTGATAGTCGCGTTCCAACAGAAGATGCTCTTCGGGAACGTCTCGTCTATGCCGTTCCATCCGCGTTCCTTCTGCACCTCACGACATGCTGCCTGCCATCGGTACATCACCGACTTGACGTGGTTCACGTCCTGCTTCTCTTCGATTTCCTCAAAGAACTCGAAGTACAACCCCATCGGGTCTTTTGCCTCCAGCTTCTCAATCAGAAAAGCCTTGATTTCACTTGATGTCTTCATATCTTTCAAACCTTTTCGTTAATTCTCTCTACTCGAACCCACACGGGGAACACCGACCCCTCCGCAATGTCCGGGAAGTGGTCGCGGTCTTTCAGCTCCGTCTCCACCACGCGGATGTCCTGGAACAGCACGCTGGGGTCGTCCTTGTCGAAGTAGAACATCTTCGACCCGCAGCACGCATCAAGTATCGGTTCGGTCATAGTTAGTCCTCCTTATCGTCCGTGTTCACTGTGGCCTTCATCTTGATGATAGCACGCCACAGCCCGTCTTCTTGCTTACCAAGGCAGTAATGCCACTCCTTTGTCAGTGGACTTTGCAGCGGCATCGTTAGCGGCAGGATAGCCTTGACTACATCGCCAAGTTGCTCCATGCTGATTTCAAACTTGTCGTAGAGGGCGTTATCAATCTCGTCCTCTTCGCCGTTGTCAACGAGCTTGTCATAATCCAAGCCCATCATGGCACATGCCAATTCTTGCAATTCGTAATAATTCATACTCTTTATCGTTTAATCGTTAATATCATGCCATTTGGCTTACGCCGCTTCCCGATTAACGGGAATGCTCAAATGTTAATTCTCTCTACTCGAACCCACACGGGGAACACCGACCCCTCCGCGATGTCCGGGAAGTGGTCGCCGTCCTGCCACTGCTCGATATACACCGAGCCGTTCTTGATCTCCGCAATCGTCGTTGCTTTCGGCATACTTTTGCATCTTCTTCGTTTCCATTGCTTTAATTGTATTTGGTTGTTATTCAATTGTTTACGTTTTCGACTGCAAAGGTAATGCTTTTATTTTGAACGTGCAAGTAATTTTGCGATAAAATGCTATAAATCAACACTTTGCAATGCACGCGTAGCAGTTATGCCGGTTTTTGTCCGATACGCTCGCCATTCAACACCAAACCCTCTGTCTTGGCGTACTTGATGTACTCGGAACTGAACTCCGCCGGCACGATGTCCGTGACGGGTGACTCGCTGGCTTTTTTCACGTAGTAGTCCCCGTAGAACTTCTTCCGGTATTCGTCTTTGTCGATGAATGCGCGGATGATATCAATGGCCATGTCGGCGTCCTTGGCCTGCGTCAAGAAAAGGTCGTCCAGGTTCTTTTCTGCTTTGTCATCCCAGTGTGATACCGTAACCACGAAGTACCGGAGCACCTCGTCCTCCTTCTTCGGAGTGTAAGAAACAATGTGGTAGTACTCGGACACCTTCGCAGATTGCATCACGATAAAGCCTGCGAGGATCTGCTCGCAGAAGTCTATCGCTATCTGGATCGCCATCGGCAAGCATGTCGCATAGAGGAGGATGTTGTGCTTCACGCTGTTACACCTAACAACAACCTCGTAGTGGTGTGGCGTGTCGCCTGGCTCGTAGAGGCCGGTTCGCATCTGGTTTGATACCAGCACATCCTTTACTTCGCCGGACTGCAGATGGAAGTTGATCTCGGCAACGTCATCTTGCGTGAGGACGCGCCCACGCATCATGACCAGCTCGTTGCGCTCGATCTGGACAATCTCGCCGGTTTCCTCGTCGACAAAGTCCTCCGTCCACTTGCGTTGCACATTCTCGCAGAGCATCTTGCCTACCATTTGCTTCGGGTCACTCACCCGCATTCTAACCTCCTTGAATCGGGTCACTAATTCTTTTGTTTCCATACTAAAAAAGAGTTGTTTTTTGAAAATTATATATGAGTAATTCTGTCTTTTTCCGATTATTCGGTTTGCTTCGTAAGTTCGAGATTGATGCGAATCTTGTTAATCCGTCAACGTTCCAGTTGTTTCGAATTACGTACTCCTCAATGGTGTCGTTTGCAAACGTAGAAAGGATGAACTTGCCAGCGTAGTGTTGCTCGAGCTCATCCAGCAGCTGCCGGAACTCTTTGTCGCCATACCCGTGGTAGTGCTTCTGGTCGCACCCTATGTACGGAGGGTCAATGTATGCGAATGATTCCGCCGAGCTGCGTTCGTGCAGTACATTGACTGCATTGCGGCACGAGATCTGCGCATACTTGAGCCTGTCAAATAAAGCTGATGTAAAGTTATTGCGCTTATGCGCAGCAACTATACCGGAGTGGCATCCTGCAGTGCCCATGTCCCATTTCCATCCGCCGTGCGGTGTGGCGTTGAATGAGTAGTTGCATACAACCCATGTCGCCCATGCACGCTGTATGTCGGTTGCTGGCCAGTAACCGTTCCAGATTGTTTTTGCCTGCAGGAATAGCGCCTCGGAAAATAGCGAGCTCTGAATCTGCGCATTTAGCTCATTCCAAGTGTCCTCTTTTTGGCATACCCTATAGAACGTAACCAGGTTGTCGTTGATATCGTTGACAACTTCCAGATATGACGGTTTCTTCGCAAAAAACACAGCACCGCCTCCAAAGAATGGCTCTATATAAATCTTGTGTTTCGGAATTAACGATAGTATCTTGCTTACCATCTGCTGCTTTCCTCCGTAATATGTGATCGGCGTCTTCATAGTTTCTGTGTGTTTATTTTCAGTTTATCAATTAAATCACCTGCAATCTCGCCGATGCTAATCAGCTTTCCACCTCGTTCACTGCCGAGCCTTTTTTCCCAGACAGCCTGCTGCACCTCTTCGGCTTCGTGCGCCTTCTTATCAAGCCTGCGCTTGACTTCCCAGCGCTGGTTGTCGTACTCGCGAAACCAATCCAGCAGCACCGAGCCGTTGAGATCGTAGAGCCGGCCATACCTGGCTTTTTTGCAGTTCCGGATGAAGAGCGCAATGTCGTCGAACTTCATGTCTCGGTAGTCCTCCAGGAGCAGCTCGGCCGTTTCGGCAACCTGCGCATCGTTCATGCTGTTTCTGCGCCCCACAAAGTCCAGGTAGCTCGTTATGCCGGCAGATATATACGCGAGCGTGAATATGTGCCACTGCTCGTTTTTGGCCGCCATCTCGCCCAAAGTCGGGTGGTTCGAAAGGAGCACCTCCTCGTAGGTGTGGCAGCGGATGTTAGTCAAGATTGAACTTGGTGTTTGCAAGCTCCTGTACTCCGCTATAAGACTTTCCTTTGGCAGCGCCGGATTGAGCGGCTGCTGCATTGCCAGTGTTGTTTCCATTTCCTTTTTCGTTTTTGTGTTTGATTTCCCAGGTGCGAACCGCAGCCTGCCAATTCTTCATCGGCGACTTGCCGACCATCCAGCCTTTGGACTCATAGAAGTTGAAGAACTCCTCGGCGATGATGTCGTTCTGGCGTTTGGCGCAGTATTCGGCAATCTGCTCGACGGTTGGTTTTGTAAATCGGCGCTTTTTTTCTTTTTCTTCTTTTTCTATAATTATATTATTATTTTTATTCTCATTGTATATATTATCTATAGTGTCAACAAGGCCGCCACCCCTTGCAATTTGCGATGGGTTCTCGTCAGTCTTTTTTTCCTCTATATTATTTATAATATAGGCCGGCGCGGCGCCCCCTTGCAATTTGCGACCCCTTGCAATTTGCGACCCCTTGCAATTTGCGAGAGGTATGCAACGATACGTGGTCGGCTTACCAGCAGCTCGCTCCTCCTCCAGAATGCCGGCGTGTACCAACCTGCGCAGGATTCGGCGAGCCGTGTCCTCGGACGCGCCAATCCAGGAGGCCAGATACGAAATGCTGTCGCTGAAGCCTATCGCCCCAGCGCCGTCCACCAGCGAATAGACGATGGCCTCGTCCGACGTGAGGTGGAGCTGCGTGATTGCCCAGCCGTGGATGGTTACGAAATTGCTATCTTCTATTGTGCGTTTCATTCTTTTTTGTCATAAACGTTGGCCAAGTATCGCAGTCGAATTTATGACTGCATATATAGATTTTTTTTTCTTCGTCATATATTGACATTGTGCATTTTTGGCATCTATCTGGTACTTGGTCCTCATAAGGCAGTTCGTCGTAGAATGCATATACCTTTGGTCTATATTCATACAGCCGTCCTTGTTCAAGCATCTTAAGCAATTGGAATGTTTGAAGTCTCAATAGCCACGAAGCTGGCTGTGTTCTTTTCCAGACATTATCCCATATTGCCTTTTTTACTTTCGCAAGATTGACAACTTGGTCAATGCGAGTTATTGCATCTCGTTTATATAAAGGGTATTGCTTCATCTCAAAATGGTGCGTGGTTTATCTCGAGCGTGAGCCATTTTCGTGCCGCCCAGGTGCATTTGCCCGTCTGGCGCTGTATCTCCTGCACAAAGGCCTCTCTGTCGGCGTTGTTGCCCGACATATGGAGCAGCACGATCTGCGCAACGGACGTGAGGTCGTTTGCGGCCAGCATCTCCTTGAGGTGCTCGAGCGACATGTGGCTGTTCAGTGTTCTGTTCTTGAGTGCAGCCGGCACGATTCCGGCCTCGATGTTGGCGTTGAGGATCGGCAGCGAGTAGTTGCACTCAATCATGATATTGTCCATCCCTGGAATGCGGTAGCGCAGGAAGTATGTGTCCGTGGCGAACAACAGCCGCCCCATGTCCTCATGGTCAATGATGAAGGCGAACGGCTCGGCTGCGTCGTGCTCCGCAGGAATCGGGCGCACCGCGAAACCGCCAATCTTGACGGTTCGCAGTGGCTCTAATACCTTGGGTCGCCAATCGTTCCGGTACTCGAGAGCGGCTGCCGTTCCGGCCGAGCAGTAGCATGGCATGAAAGGAAGGTAGTCCTCGATATATCTTGCGTGGTCTCCATGCTCATGCGTGATGAGGCAGCCGGACACCTTTTTTGAACTCCAGCCAAGCGCGGCAAAGCACTCGGCGCGAGGCACTCCGCACTCAAGGACGAGTGCCTCGCTTCCGTTCTGCAGAACGTACCCGTTTCCGGATGATCCGCTTCCAAGTACCGTCAGTTTCATGACTTACTGCTGATTGAAGATGCTGGGGATCTCTTGTTTTCCAGGAGCAGGCTGTGCTGAAGCCACCGGCTTCTGCTCGGGCTTTGCCGGTTCGTTAGCCGGCTCGGCCGGCAGTTCCTGCTTGTTGGCTTCCTCCTGCACTTTCTTGTCGTTGTCTACCTCCTCGTAAGGAACAGTCTCTGCCGGCATCTCATCTGCCACGTAGAGCTCGCCCAGGCTTGCAGGGAATGCCTCGCGCAAAGCGTGTACCAAGGCCACCTTGCGAATCATGGTGCAGGCCATGCTCTTCCAGGTTGCCTGGCCTTTGGTGTATTCCTTGAGGCTAACCTTTGAAGTGATGGGGAACTTGCGATCAGTTCGGTGTACCTCTGCCCAGCCACCAAGGAGCACGTCGCCGTCCAGCATGAACTCGCCCTCCTGGTCGATAACCTCCGTGCCTCGTTTGATGATGATGCCTGCGCGGAAACCCTCAAAGTTCGCGTTGTTCTCTGCGCGCTTCATAAAGGCCTCTTTGCTCGTGATGATTTGCGCAGTCTGATCGAACTTGACCAGGTAGGCCTCGCCCAAGAACGGGTTCAGCTGTTGGTATCTGCAAAGGCTCATGAATGCAAGAACCTCTGCGTCGGTAACGCCAGCGTTACCCTTGGTTAGATACTTCCGGACAATGTCTCCATTGAGCTCGACTTCCTGTCCGTTGACTTGGTACTTCCATACCTTTTTTGCTTCTTGTGCTACTGCCGGAGCTGCGCCGGCTTGTTGTTGATTGTTTTCCATTGTTGTGAATGTTTAAAAAGTTGATAATAAACCGTTTATCTAAATTTTTTGCAAAGTTAACACTTTATTTTCAAACGTGCAAGTAAATTGCGACAAATAGTTGATAATAAGGCAATTTTCTTGCTATCTTTTGCGATAGGTGGCACAATTGGCCACCTATCTTGGGAATGTCATCCTCGCACCTCGAGTTTGTGGTTCTCGACCACGTAGAGTGCTACGCGCTGGCCGTTGGCCGGCAGCAGGTCGGTCACGCTTTCTGCGTTGTCGATGAACAGCGGAGCGCTGGCCTCGTATGCCTTGGCGAAGGCGTTGACAATGTCGATGCCGGCGTTGACCTGGGTGGCTCTGTTCTGCTGCTCGTAAGGCACGCCATTGATGATGGCCTGGCAGATCTCCTTTTCGCCGTCGTTGGTCACGTTCGGTTCGTACATCTTCCAACGCACCATTGTGAAGAGGCTGCTGACTCCGTTCTCGACAGCCGTGATCTTCGCCTTCCGGAAAGCAGCGATCTGTGCCTCCGTACCTTCGTACTCGGCCAGGAGGTTGCCCAGTTCTCTTTGGCGCTCCTCCAGGCGCTTACGTTCGCAGTCGATGCGCTCGTTCGTTTCGCGGCCGGCCAGTTTGCGAATCAGCTCGTCGCGGTGTTGTATGAGCTCATTGAGGCGCTCGTTTTTGGCCTCGATCTCCTGCGCATTGTCGTTGGACTTGCGCTCCTCGGAGGCTTTCTTGATCTCCTCCTCCAGTTCCATCTTCTCTGCGCGGAGTTTCTGGTACTCCGCGTCGTCGGCCAGCAGAGCCTCTGTGTTGGGAACTGCGGCCAGATCTGCAGTGAGTTTGTCAACCATGCCGCTCACCTCCTCCAGGCGGTTGGTGTCCGCCTCCAGTTGCACGCGCTCCTTCTCGTTCTGCACCTTGATTCCATCAATCTTTGCCTTGATATCCTCGGCGTCATGCTGAATGTCCAGGAGCGCTTTCGCCTTCTTCTCCAGCCAGTTCTCGCGCGCCTTTTCAATCTGGTCTGCAGGGAGGGGCTGTCCGCATGTCGGGCATATGGTGTCGAACTGCGGTTCGGGCTCTTCATTTTTCTTCATCCAGTCCTTCCGGAGCTGCTCGATCTCCCTCTCCTTGACCGCAATTGTGTCGAGCGCGCACTTGGCGTTGAACTTGACCATGTCGACGCGCACCTGCATGGCGCTCGCCTCCGTGCGCGCGTTGGCCAACTCGCCGCTGATTTTGCTCTTCTGGTCGTTA
>Ga0310690_10010684_pt1 | contig 11404 bp, 9 predicted proteins | sample AusTroGonzalo_MG_2_FD_207661 | JGI IMG/M metagenome (GOLD analysis project Ga0310690, IMG submission 207661) | Bovine rumen microbial communities from tropical cattle in Woodstock, Queensland, Australia - Gonzalo_04 (v2) (version 2) | ecosystem: Host-associated > Mammals > Digestive system >...
TAGGAGCTTTTCATCTCCTCCTCGATGTTGATCTTCAGAATCCTGTCGTTGTCAAACGTCTGGTCCACTGTTTTGTTGAGTGTTTTAATGTTTACTGTTTATTGCAGAAAATTGCCGTAGAGGCCCTTTTCAAGCCCGCTGGCGCATTTTGCACTTCTACTTTTATTCTGCAAAGGTACTCTATTTTCTGCGAAAAAATGCCATTTAAGCAAATTTTAACCCTTTTGGTAGACTCGTTTATTGTTCCGTGTCACCTTCTTCGTGCAATTCTTCGTGAAATATCTTGTGATGTATGAAGTTCGAGCCCTCCAGACAAAGTAGTACTAGCACGGTGGCTACTGTTGAGAGGAGGTACATGCCAGCTCCCGCCGTCATACCGATGGCCGATGTCACCCAAAGTCCAGCGGCCGTGGTGAGGCCTTTTACTACGTTCTTCTGGAAGATAATGGTTCCTGCACCGATGAATCCTATGCCACTCACCACCTGTGCAGCCAGTCGGCTGGGGTCGCGCTGAATGCCGGGCATGCCCATGAAGTCGTCGAATCCGTGCAACGACAGCACCATGAAGAGGCCGCTGCCCAGACCTACTAAGAAATGCGTGCGGAAGCCCGCCTCCTTTGAGCGGTATTCGCGTTCTAGACCTATGGCACCGCCTAACAGCGCCGCTATCACAATGTCTAATATGTATTGTCCTGTCATAAATTATTTGAAATAGGGATTCATACGCAATTCGTCGGCTAGGGTGGTGCTGGGGCCATGTCCACAGTAGACCACCGTGTCCTTGGACAGCGTTGTTGCTATTCGCTGCAGGCTCTTCATCATTGCTGTCCACGAGCCGCCCTCTAGGTCGGTTCGTCCTACGCTCATACGGAACAGGGTGTCTCCAGCGAAGAGACAATGCTCGTCGGCCACGTAGAACACCACACTGCCAGGCGAGTGTCCTGGTGTGTGCATCACATCTATTCGATGGTTTCCCAGCGGCAACTGGTAGCCGTCGGTCAGAAAAATGTCCAGAGGGGGCATCGGCTGCGTGTAGGGCATGCCCATCATGGCCTCCACCTGTTGACTCATGCCATGATAGATGTACTCGTCAGCGGCATGTAGGCGTGGTTTCACATCAAAGGTGTCATAGAGCATGTCCAGGCCGAAGATGTGGTCGAAGTGGGCGTGGGTGCACAACACGTAGCGCAGCTTGAGCTGCTGTTCTTCCAGGTAGCTGGCAATGGCTTTCCGTTCGGCATCGTAGTAGGCACCGCAATCAATGACAGCCGCCTCGCACGTCTCATCGCTCACTACATAACAGTTCTCCTGCAAGAAGTTGCATTGAAAGGTCTTGATATTCATTATATTGGGAGGTATATGCAGTACTTCTGCTTGAACCAGGGTTCCTCGAACCACTGACTCAGAGCAGTAGTTTCTGCCACTTTTCTGTATGGGCGGATCTCCTCTTGCAGGTCGCCGCCCTTCAGGCAGATGATGCCGTTTGGTAGTGCATTGAGCTGTTCCTTGGCTATGTTTTTCTTCACCAGTCGCGCCAGGTCAGGTAGGGGCATCACCGCCCGGCTCACCACAAAGTGGTAGTGGCCCTTCTCCTCCTCTGCGCGCCGGTGAAAAGGCATGCAGTTCTGTAGCCCTATGGCGCTACACACCTCCTCTGCCACGTGTATCTTCTTCCTCGTGCCGTCGATGAGTGTGAACTGGCACTCCGGGAACAGAATGGCCAATGGAATACCGGGGAATCCTCCTCCAGTGCCCACATCGAGTATGTTTGTTCCCGCTCTGAAGTTCAGCAGCTTGGCAATAGCCAGCGAGTGCAGCACATGGTGTTCGTACAGGTTGTCGATGTCTTGTCGTGAGATGACGTTGATCTTCCCGTTCCATTCATGGTAGAGCGCGTCAAGAGCAGCCAGCTGCTCCCATTGCTGCTTGGAAAGCGTGTTGAAATATTTCTCTATCAGTTCCATTGCTGTCAATTTTGGTGCAAATATACACATTTTCTTTTATATAAAGGAGAAAACAAACTAAAAATAAATTACAGTGGGTTCTATTACGGTAGGTTCTATTAATTCGCTCGCGCTGATTTTCGTCTTTTAGGCAGTGCAGATTGTAAGCTGAAGAGGGAGTGTAGCGGGCTACACGAAAGGCTACGGGTAGGCGGACGGAGTCCGGGAATCCGATGAGGCTTGACAATATGTCGCGCATAAAAGCGAAAGGCAGCCGAATAAAAAAAGATCCATCAATGTTTAACTTTTGTGGGAATTAATAGAACCCACCTTACTTTAATCCGATTTCCATTTGACAGATTATATATAACTACTCCCAGCTAAAAATGCGTTGAGTTTTTTAGATGTATCGTTTGTTTTTTAGTAGTTAGTAAACAATACTGAAGAGAAACTGCTGACCGACATGCTCCCATCGGACGGTGCCAAAGCGGATAAGGCGGGCAAGGAGAATAGTGACTTTATGTCGTGGAAGACGGGAAAGACGGACAATTTGATTGAGCGTCAGACTGCCTTGCATGACCTCGAGCAAGTGGCGAATGTTATCGTCGTAGGTAAGCATAGCTCCTTGTGGCTTCTGAGAATCCCGCCATAGAGCAAGGTGAACTGGCGAGGCCACAATGTTCTCATCGGCAATGCGGATATAGGCACGCAGACTTCCTTCCTCGTCTTGCGCACAGACGGGGCGTCTGACAGAAGGTGATACGGTGGCTACGACAATGGTGCGACCTTCTGCATGATAGGTGTCGAACTTGATGCTGGCCTCGGGCTTGCAGTATTTGTAGGCGGCCTGGTGCATCATGTAGATTTCTTCTTCGCTGCGTACACCAGAGAGATGACCGTCGTCGCGTACGCCAATGAGCAGCCTTCCGCCATCGGTATTGGCGAAAGCCGAAACCGAACGGGCTAACTTGCAGGCATCAGCCACGCGGTATTTGAAGTCCTGCTGCTGATGCTCGCCTTCTCGGATAAGACGGAGTAGATAACGCTTGTCGTCCATATTGGCCTACAAAGGTACGAATAAGTGGGGAAAATGTCCCAAGAATAGTGGAAAAATGCGTAAAAAAGCCAATATACCAAACGTTTGGTATATGAAATGACACGGTAATGGTATTGGCGGAATAAGAAAAACGCTGTACTTTTGCACCGTCAATTCGACGTTTAGGGGATTAGTTGGTTAGTCGTAAGGAATAACACCACAAGACAACCATAGTATCTTTCCTCAAACAACCAAACGACAAAAGAACCAAATAACCATAATAAATTAAAGAAAGGATAAGATTATGAGTAAGATTGCAAAGCAGCTGACCGAGCTCGTCGGTAACACCCCACTTCTGGAGCTCAACAAGTATTCACAGGCAAAGGGACTGGAGACCCCAGTGATAGCCAAAGTAGAGTTTTTCAACCCTGGCGGTAGCGTGAAAGACCGCATTGCGCTGGCGATGATTGAGGATGCCGAAGCTAAGGGCATCCTGAAGCCCGGAGCCACCATCATCGAGCCCACGAGTGGCAACACGGGCGTAGGACTGGCACTGGTATCTGCCGTCAAGGGCTACCATCTTATCCTTACCATGCCCGAAACCATGAGCGTTGAGCGTCGTAACCTTGTGAAGGCCTACGGTGCCGAGGTTCGCCTCACCTCTGGTAAAGACGGCATGCCAGGTGCCATCCGCGCCGCCGAGGAGTTGCGCGACTCGATTCCCGGTAGCGTCATCCTGCAGCAGTTTGAGAACCCCGCCAACCCTGCAAAGCACTATTCCACGACGGGGCCTGAGATCTGGCGTGACACCGACGGACAAGTAGATATTTTTATCGGTGGCGTAGGTACCGGCGGTACCATCAGTGGAACAGGTAAATACCTGAAGGAGCAAAATCCTAATGTGAAGATCATCGCCGTAGAGCCTAAGTCAAGTCCTGTGCTGAATGGTGGCCAGAGCGGTCCCCACAAGATACAGGGTATCGGTGCCGGCTTTGTGCCCAAGACCTACGATGCTGATGTCATCGACGAAGTGTTTGATGTAGAGAACGACCAAGCTATCCGAACAGGACGCGAGATAGCTCAGTCGGAAGGTCTGCTGGTTGGTATCTCTGCCGGTGCTGCACTCTTCGCTGCCATCGAGGTTGCCAAGCGTCCTGAGAACAAAGGCAAAAAGATTGTGGTGCTGCTGCCCGACACAGGCGAACGCTACCTCTCTACCGTGCTCTATGCCTTTGAAGACTATCCTCTCTAACTGTCATCACTCTATGTCAGGGCAGTAGGGCAAGCCGATACTTCGGTAGAGTTGCTCTAGCTGGGGCAGACGCGTCTTGAAGTCGTTGAAGTCCTTAAGTACAGGTTGACACCATTGTACTTCGCTTAACGCAGCCAGACGGGGAAGCAACTGATAGAAGAGATGGTCAGGGAAGACAATATGCTCTGTCCAAATGCAAGCCTGCACACCCATGATGTAGGCTTGCTCTTTGGTTGAAAGACTGTCGGGGAAAGCTGGCTCGAACGAATAGGTCTTGCTGGCTGGGACGATATACCCGTCGGTGGTGCGTGGCTGTCTGCCAAGGTCTTTCAGCTGCGGTCGGTTGAGGTAGGCGTAGATATTGGGAGACATGATGACACCATGGTGTTGACGGGCCGCTTCAATGCCCCCCTTGGCTCCCCTCCATGACATGACGACCGAGGTTCCTGTCAGTCCGCCTTCCAATATTTCGTCCCATCCGATGATGTGGCGTCCACGAAGGTTTAGGAATTGTTCTACTTCATGGTTGATATAGGTCTGTAGCTGACTCTCTGCCGAGCGATGGCCGTCGGCTTTAAGCCCCAGTTCCCTGATCTTCGCCTGACATTTTGCACACTTCCGCCAGCGGTCTCGTGGACACTCATCGCCTCCGATGTGGATGTATTTCGAGGGAAAAACATTGCAAACCTCGTTCAGGACTGTTTTCAGGAAGGATAGCGTCTCAGAATTGCCAGCACAGAGCACGTCGCGACTAATACCCCAAGAAGTCATAACGGGGTAGGGACCACCCGTGCAGCCTAAGTCGGGAAATACGTGGAGTGCGCTCTGCATGTGTCCTGGCAGATCAATCTCAGGAACAATACTGATAAATCGTTCGGCTGCATACTGCACCAGCTCCCTACACTCCTGCTGTGTATAGAAACCTCCATGAGGCACTCCGTCGTAGATGCCAGTGTTGTATCCGAGAACGGTCTTGTCGCGCCAGCTTCCCTCCAACGCAAGGCGTGGCAGGGCTTTCACTTCAAAGCGCCACCCTTGATCATCGGTGAGATGCCAATGGAACTGGTTGCATCCATGCAAGGCCATGACATCTAGTAGACGCTTGATGTCGTTGACGGAAAAATAGTGGCGGGCACAATCGAGCAAGACACCTCGATAGGGGAATCTCGGATGGTCTTCAATGTGTACGAAAGGCAACTTTAACTCGCTTTCTTGATGATATGATCTCATGGAAGCCAGGCTCTTACGCAAGGTCTGGGCTGCGCGGAATAGTCCTTCTGGACGATGTGCCTTGAGGGTGACACCTTTCATGCCTACTTCAAGAATATATGCCTCTTCAGGCATCTCTGTAGGAGTGAGCACCATCGTGATGGCCGCTTTCTCAATATTGGGAGCTGGCGACAACCGAATGCCGACAATCTCTTCCGTCCACTTTGATAAGAATTTTGCGATTCGTGCCACTTCGGCATTGTTGCCGTCGAAAGCAATGCTCATTCCCTGTCGCAAGATGAACGAATGGAGAGTGTCGGTTTTGATGCTTTGTGGCAGAGGAACTATACGATAGTCAATGTGTTGCGCCTGCAAGGTTGAAAAAAACACCCAACACCACGCTGTCAGAAGAAAAAATCCCAGTCTATTCCTCTTGGGAATGGACTGGGAACTTTGTTCGTTATGGTATTCCATCTCTCCTCTTTTCAGGGGGGGGGCTAGAACATGTAGCGGTTGTCCTGTACCTTGGCCTTCAGCGAGAGAATGTCGCTGATGTTGGTATAGGGGCTGTACTGCGAGGGGGTAACGTTCATGATAGCGTTGCGCACCTGTGAAGCCTCCTGCTCGCGGGCATCGAATTGGCGTCCCTTGTCTTGACGGTCAATGACTTTGAAGAAGTAGACACCGTTGGCACCCTTAATGACTTGCTTTGAGGTTTCGCCGGGTTGCACGGCAGCGACGGCTCCGCTGAGACCACGCTCGCGTATGCCCTTCACGCTAACTGCTGTGGGGAAGGAGATGCGGCGAATGGTATCGGCAACGGCACCCTTCTCAACGGCAGCAGCCACTGAGGTGATGCCGGCGAGCTTTTGCATGAGCTTCTCGGCCTTCTTGTCCTTGAGTACCTCGGCACGCAGCTGGCTCTCTACACTTTGTTGATCGAGATAGCCTACGGGGTGAATCTTGGTGAGGGCCACAACAAGGAGGCGTCCTTCAGACGAGTTCTGGTAAATCTCCGAGATTTTGCCAACGCTAGCCTTGGCAAAGGCCCACTTCACAGCTTCGCGGGTGCTGGCAAGTTGCTGGCCGCTTCCAATGTTGTGGGCATCGTTTTCGAGATTCTCTTGGTTCATGACAATATAGTTGTACTTAGCGGCGTTCTTCTCCAGATCTTCGGGTGTGGAGCACTCGCTAACGTACTGGCTGAACTGGTTGTAGGTGTTCTCGTAGGTGTCGTTAGAGAAACGCACCTCGTTGTTGACAATAGCCACATCGTAGAGCGTGGTGGCGGGACGGCGCTCAATGACGTTGATGACGAGCACGCCTCCGCTAAGTTGTAGCGTCTGGGGCTGGTTCAGCTCGGCATTGTGTACGGTGTTGTTGACAGTACGGACATCGGGCGAAATGCTCTCGAGGTTCTGGTAGTCGTGAGCCGATGACCACTGCTCGTTGGCGGTTTGGCCCATGTGGGCTGCCACGCTGTCGAATGGCTGTCCTCCCTTGATGGCGGCCACGATACTGTCGGCGGTCTTAACAGCGGCTTCGAGGGTCTGTCCACCTACAGGTAAGTACTTGAAGTTGACGGAGTCGACAGCCTGATACTTGCGGTTGAGCTTGACAACGGCCATGTTTTCCACGGGCTTGCCACTACGCATGGTGGTGAATGAAACGGGAGCTGTGACCTGCTTGTCTGCCATTGAATCGATGGCGGCGAAGAGAACTGGCGAGATGTTGCGCAGTCCTTCTGCATTGTAAGGCAGTCCATCGTGATAGCCAATGGTGGAACGGTGCATGGCAACGATGTCACTCTGGGCGATACTATCAGCACCAAGCTGCTCGGCAGCCTCAAGGAGGCCGTTGCGCAGATTGTTGATGTCGGTCTCAGAAGGAGCGATGTTGCAGACAACGTAGCTGATGTCGCGGGTCTCGCGGTTCCACTTGAACTGCTCCTTCATCTCAGCGTACTTGGCACTAAGATCTTTGTCATCGATGGTAACGTCATTGTCGTTGATGGAGGAGTAGGGGATTGAGGCTAGCTCAATGGTGGTCTCGCTGTTGGAGGCATCGAAGGCCATCTTTGCTGAAGCATCGTTGCTAAGCATGCAGGCTTTGAGCAGACTCTGGTACTTTTGCGAAAGAAGATTCTCGCGGAGCATTTGCTCAATGGTCTTCCAATAACGGTCGAACTCGGCAAACTGGTCGGGTGCTGACTGCTGGAGCATGGCATAAATCTGTGTGACGTTGTTGTAGTCGAAAGCGCCTGTCTGCTGATTGAAGAACTCGCGGAGCAGGGGCAGTGTGCGCAGCACGGGGTGCACTCCACCGGTGAGGACGCTCTTCAGTTCCTGGTCGGAGACACCCAACCCAAGCTTCTCAGCTTCCTCGGCGATGATGGAACTCTGTACGAATTCGTTCCATGCGATGTCGCGAAGCTGCTCCTCGTCAATATCCTGCCCAATGAACTGAACTACGTTCTTCAGGTCTTCTACCTTGCTTTGATAATCCTGGATAGACAGTTTGCTGCCCATCACCTCTCCAACTTGTTGCCGAGCCTGGTTGCTCGAAGTCTCGCACGAGCGGGTAAAGTCTGTGGCAATAAAGCCAAACAATGCCAGGCCGATGATGCCCACCAGCCAGGGTCCCCAGCTCCTGATTTTTCCAATTGCTGCCATTTAATTTTTCAGTGTTTTTATTGATTTTGTTATTTAAATTTTTTGCCTTTTTTCAATTCAGCCGACAAAATTACTAATTTTTTGTGAAACATCGCCATTTTTTTAAGATTTATTGTCACTTTCGTTGACTTTTAGTCGCACAAGTTCTATTTTCGTGGCTGTATTCTTGATTATTTTGAAAACAAAACGTCCAATGACTACAGTTTCATTTAGTTTGGGAAAACTCTGGTATTCGTTGAGAATGAAACCTCCGATGGTCATGTATTCGTCGCTCTCAGGAAGTCCGAGGTCGAAGAGTTCGTTGGCCTTGGCAATCTCCAGACGGGCTGAGAGCATGTATTCACCGTTGTCGAGTCGCTTGGCCACGTAGCTGACAGAGTCGTGTTCGTCCTCAATGTCACCGAAGATCTCCTCAACGATATCCTCTAGCGAGATGAGACCACTGGTGCCTCCGAACTCGTCGATAACTACGCCTAGCGACTTCTTCTGTTGAAGCAGGGTTTGCATCATCTTGCTCGCCAGCATGGTCTCGGGTACGAAGGTCATGGGGCGGATTAGTTCTTTGAGCTGAGAAATGTGCGTGGAAAGTTGAGCGTTTGTCAGGCGGAACATCTCTTGCGAGTGGATGTAGCCTATGATGTGGTCGATGTCTTCGTGGTAGACGATGATTTTGCTGTGGCCGCTCTCCACGAAGCGCTGGCGCAGTTCCTCGATAGTGGCGGTGTCCTCGATGGCATCTATTTCTGTTCGTGGGACTATGCAGTCGCGCACTTTGGTCTCGCTGAAGTCGAGCGCGTTCTGGAAGATGCGCACCTCCTCGTCAATCTGTTCGTCGTCCTTGGCATTGTCGAGGCTAGTCTGTACGAGGTAATCTAGGTCTACCTTAGTGAATTCTTTCTCGTTCGCTTCGGCATTCATCCGCACGCCAAAGAGTCGAAGTAGACACTTGGATAGTAGCGTAGTGAATCGTGAGATGGGCCAAAGCAGTACGTAGCAGAACCATGCAGGAAGTGCAAAGAATGTGAGCAAGGCGTTAGCATTGGCCTTGAAAATGGTCTTAGGCAGAAATTCGCCGGTGAAGAGTACCACCAGGGTGGAAAGCAACGTGTCGGCGGTCACGCGCCAGGCATCGTCGAGGGGCTGGAAGATTGTCTGGTCGAAGATGAGCGCGAAGAGGATGCCATAGATGACCAAGGCGATGTTATTGCCCACGAGCATGGTAGAAACAAAGGTGCTGGGATGGCGGTAGAACAGGTCAAGTGCACGCTGCGACAAGCTGTTCTGCTCACGTTCCACTTCTGCCAATAGCCGATTGCTTGACACGAATGCTATTTCCATGCCGGAGAAGAATGCCGAGAAGGCCATCGTGATGATAAGGCCGAAGATGAGTGAGGTCATGCTGTCAGTATTTCCTATGTTTTTCTGCAGCAGGGCGGACCTGGGGCTCCATGTTGAGCGTGTCGTCGGGGGCCGACTGCTGCGTGTCTTCGTTGCCGTCGATGTCGGACGCCACAAACGAACCTACGGAGTTGCTTACTAGATAGTGTTCCATCTTCTCATCGCTGCGGAAGTAGGTACCCTCCATCGTGCGTTCGGGAGTGACGACGCGGGAAAAGACGTTGGAATAGAACTCGTGCTTCATTCCGTCCCAGTAAAGCTCTTCGCTGGTATAAACCAGCTCCTTCATGTTGCGGATATAAACGCGTCCACGTAACTTCCACAGGCGTTCCCTGTCGAAGTACCATGCGGTGTCGGCCTGGATGTAAGCCTCGACGTGGAACTGCTCGTCGAACTGCTCGAAGAAGATGCCTTTCATGAACTCCCATCGCGAAGGCTGGCGCACGGTGTTGACATCCCATTGCTCGGTGACGATGCGATACTTGATGACGCCGGAGTCGCTGATGAGGGTGTTTACACCATAGCTGGTCATCATTGATGCAGAGTCCTGTGGATTGATAGCTGCTGCCGTGTGTTCCTGCGCCTCGCTACAAGCAAGGCTAAATGACAAATAGCAAATGATGAATGATAAACTGCTGAGTTTACCAAACATAATTCTTATGCCATTTCCAGCGCAGTCTCTTCCTATCTTCATTTGTTATTTAGGCCGAAGGCCGCTTAATCAATCCTCCACTTGGCGAACCAACGCTCGTTGAACGTTAGACCAACGTTGATGCGGAACGTATTTTCGGTAATCATATCCTTCGCTGAAGTGTGCGCCCATTGGGCACTGATGTTCAGCATCGAACGGTTCTCCCATTTGTTCAGCAGAGGAATGCCTAGCCCGACGCTGACCCCAAACTCTTTAGGTCCATCGACACCATTCACCTTGTAGTAGGGCGTGGAGTAGTGTGCACCAGCACGGAAGTGCATGTGCTTCAGGTAGCTTGAGGGATGGTTGGGGTCGGGCACATAGTCGGCACCAATACTTGTGCGGGTGCGGTCAAGGAGCAGCCCATCGCGCAGGGCGAAGATTTTGGTCGTCTCGTCATATGCAGGATAGCTGATGTCGCCCCATTTCTGCATTTCCACATCAGCTGCTAGCGATAAACGTTGGCGGTGCTGCCAAGCCAACCCCACGCCATAGGTCATGGGTAGTTCCAACCCATTGGAGATAGTAAAGGTCGTGGTGTCGCTCACCAGCGTGGAAGTGTTGAGGTTTACAATCTGGCACATGGGGTCTGCGCCGATTTTGTGGCCCATGCCAATCTTTGCACCTAGTGTGAGTGCATCCCATCTGCCTAACGGTTGCTGCCACTGAAGCCCGAACGTCAGATTGTAGTTGCTCACGCTTGTCTCGTATGTTTTCGACAATGAATTGACACTGGTTGTGGCTGATGTGGAAACGCTGCGTTTATACGTACCCCAGAGGTAACCGAAGTTGAGCCCTATGGAGAGATGCCCGAAGGGACGCCAGCCTGCTCCCACGTATGCCTGATGTAAGCCACCAGAGCCAGTATAGGATTCGGTGATGCTTCCCACCGTACTGTTCAGAAAGGTGCTGGTGCTGTAGGAGTAGCCCACGTCGCTGAAAGGCAGCAAACCGAAACTGACACCCAAATTCTTGCGCATGCGGAAAAGGCCTGCGGCATAGTTGAAGTCAGCACTTCGTGTGTTCGCACTGGTGTTGTTTTCCTTGAAGTTGGTGAACTGTCCGGAGAGTCCTGCATCGAAAAGCATGGTCAGGGAGTCGACTGCCGAGTAGGAGGCAGGATTGAGCGTGTTGACCACTGTACTGTTGCGTAAGGCTATTCCCGTTCCGCCCATGCCTCGGCTCAAGCCTAGTGACTGATCT
>Ga0310690_10010685_pt1 | contig 11403 bp, 11 predicted proteins | sample AusTroGonzalo_MG_2_FD_207661 | JGI IMG/M metagenome (GOLD analysis project Ga0310690, IMG submission 207661) | Bovine rumen microbial communities from tropical cattle in Woodstock, Queensland, Australia - Gonzalo_04 (v2) (version 2) | ecosystem: Host-associated > Mammals > Digestive system >...
AAAGGATTAATATCAGTACTATATAATTCAGGGTTTTCATATAATACATTTTGGCCTAAAGCTATACACACAATATTATAATTTTTATCTTTAGTCACAACAAAAATATCTTTTATGTCAATAAAAGGAAGAAACGATTTTAATTGTTCATAGCCCCTAATATTTTTTAATTTAGTATAATTATCACCAAGATAGCGTATGATTTCTTCGTTGATACTTATTTCTTGTTCTTTTATATCATTTAAAAAATTCTTTAGATTGTCGGTAGAAATATCAATAACGCATTGAACAAAGATAAGTTTAGCTAAAGATTTCAATGTCAAATCGTAATATGAAACTAAATCCATATTATTATATATGTCTAATATGTCATTATACTCTTTCTGCTTTAGCACCCCATTATTATTTGTACTTGTTTCTAAAGTATATCCTATATCATGACATAGAGAAAATGCTTTCCATGCACTAAGAAACATTTTTATTGCTATTTCTTCATTAGTTTCAAATTGAGTCTTAACTCTTTTATATGCAAATTGTTCTTTAATATATCTGTTGAATGTTTGATGGTTAAAGAATATCCAAACACCTAAAATGTATAGCATTACACTATGAACTGAATGTATTTGTCCTTGATAGTTTCCTGCTGATTCTTTTGTTTCGACATATTCGCAATTCATTAGTGATGAAAAAAATGAATCTGGCATGGGGAATACACTATTAAAAAATAACCTGTTTACAATTCTCTTTGAAATATCTTTCTGAATATCTTCGCTTCCACTTTGTAAAAACTTTTTAAAATAGTTATCGTTTTTCCAAATTCTATTATAATACTTTATGTAAAGCTTTTGATTATACTTTACTTTTTTTTTATAGAATAATTCGTTAAACAATCGATCATTAATATTCATCTTATTGTTTTTCTCCCCTTTTTATTCTAAAAGTTTTTTTTACAAAAAACATGGCTCCGTTACATCCGAGTTCTGCATAACAGACATTTTTTTGCCTTGTCCATTTACCATCTTTCTTACTATAATAATTTTCAATATTACAACCATCTTCATATACTTGTGTGTAGTCGCGATTAGATATTGTTTTAGGAATTATACGCTTATACAGAAATATATTAATATCGCATATCTTTTCAAGTGCATTTGCGCATACTTTAAGTTTATTAATCGCATCATAGAATTCAGGTTTATCTATTTCAAATCGCTCATAATCAGCTGATAGTTTTTCGTACGCTGGATACAGATAGTATTTAATTACATATTGAATATCCAATATAGCATGAGTAATACTATCTTTTCCCTTGGCTTGATATTGAGAAAGATTAGCTTTAAATCTTCTAGGAACCCTATTATAAAACAGGTCATTAAAGCACGCATAGAATGAACTTATTTCATCGAACGAATCTTTGTCTATGATGCTTGAGAATATTGTATCAAAGTTCATGCTTTTTAAATTACTTCCTCTTAAGCCACTTATACCTTTATAAAGAACTTGCGCTGATATTGATTTAATTGCATCTCTATAATCAATTATGTTAGCTTTAGTAAGTGGCAGTCCTTTCAATAGCTTCTTGTGCCGAAAAGCTATTTCGTCATAAAATGCGTTAGCGTTGCCTTGAAAGCGATTTCCACTTTTGTTTTTTCCATTTCTTCTATAGGGTTTTTTCATAATCATTCACAATCCTTTTATAAAGCTAATTATTTATATTTGTCTAAAGCACTAGAATACTGTCGTTAAATTATGAAATGACAATATTAAATTTAAAATATATTATAACATATTTTTGCTTTATTTTGCTATATTCGACAAATAGAAAAAACAACTGGTTTTTTGTGAATACATTACTAAAAAAGATAAACTGTTTTGTGAACAAATAATATTGTGTGGATACAATTATTCTTAATTGCGAAAGAAATGATCTTTTGACTTTTTACACTCTTTTGCATATTCTAGCATGGTATTGAGCCTTGCCTTCCCAAGTACCTTTTCTACAAGTCGATAGCACTTGTTCTGGTCACGAAGTAGATTGTTGGTCTCTTGAAGTTGAGCGATTTTGTATTTGAGATGGTTGTTCTCATGGGCGAGTTGATCGTAAAGCCTGCGGAGATGGTAGTAGTTATCCCAGCCCTCAACACTTTTGGCGATCACCGTTTTGATGAGGGATTTGAAACGTCTGATCAGCGGCTCTACAAACTTCTGTTTATAGCCTTTGGCAGATATCAGAGGCTGCGGCTCCGGTAGTTGGAGCTTTGGGCTGGTGGTGAGCTCACGCTCGATGTGATCGAGAGAAACCTTTGCTTCTTTGATTTTTCCATCGTCGCTTTCAGTTCCTTGATCTCCATTTGCTTATCTTCGATCTGCTGTTCGAGCTTGGCAATCTCTTTGGCTCGCTCCTGCTTTTTGAAATCAAGGACGCTGAGATGTTGTTCACGGGTGCCTTTCTGCTCCCACTCGATACCGTGCCGTTCCATGATTTGTGCAAGCACTTTCTTTTCGGAGAGGATCCAGCGGTTCAGCTCGTTGTCATCCCTGCCCTGTCCTTCAAAGCCTTGATGGAGCAAAGCCTTTTTGAGAGATACCCGCGTTTCCAATCCACGCTTGCTGCCGTTTGTGAATGGGACAAAGTCGATATGGAGATGTGGCGTCGCTTCATCCATATGAAGGTGAGCGGAGAATACTCGGAGATACGGATTACGCTTTTGGAAGCCCTGATAGTATTCATCAAGGATCGTCCGCGCCAGCTCCGCATGGTCGCCGGTTGCCGCCATATCTTCCTTATTGCCGATTTGGAAGATGACCTCGTGAAACAGCTTCTCCTGCCTGCCGGTGCGAATCTTCTCATAGTAATTGGGGATCACTCTGTCCCTGCGCTTCTGCTTAGCGTTGTACTTAGCAAGCGCTTCATCGAACATTTCGTGGTACACTTTTTTGATGGGCTCATTGCAATAATCGATATTCAGAGGTGTACGCCCACTGTCTACATTCTCCGCCGTGAAACTGCGGCTGTTATGTGTGACAGAGCCTTTGCCGATCATTGCGCTGATGGTTCTTTTCATTTATCTACCTCAGATCTGTATTTGTAATATTGTAATGATTGATTTTGTACTAACTCGGTTCTGTTACTCTTGTCAAGAGTAACGCAAAAGCACTTTTGACGGCGGTGCCATCAAAAATGCGACCGGCGAGCCGGTTTTGCGCCCGCTGGGAGGCAGGGCAGTCCTTTGAAAAGGACTCCCTGCACCCCGTCTAAACTTTAGTTGCGTGTCAGGCCGTGTCACCCGTGTCAGGGTTTTGCATGCCCTCACAAAAGGTGTCACGCCTGTCACGCTCTGACACGCTGCCCGTATAGGACAGCGTGATTTTGCGCCCGTCATGCGTGCGCTTGTAGTGATAGGCGATTTTGTATTCGTCGTTCAGACGATTGATATTGACGTTGAGTTTTTGTGTGATCGCGCTCGGCTTGATATCGAAGCTCAGGAAGTCGCACAGTTCGGTTGGTGTTCCCTCCCAAGAGGGATTAGCCTCACTGACCTTTTCTGCGATCCTTTCGAGCAGCGGCTCCGGCGGCTCTTTCCAGAGCTCCGTCTCCACCTTGTCGAGCTTCCACGCGAGCGTGTCTTCGTCTCGAAGGAGGAACAGCCGTTGATCTTGCTGGTCGCGACCGGATATATCCAGCGTCGCATTGTTGGACGTCCGCTTGTCCTTCGTGAGTAGGAAAGCGCCGTCCGCCGCGCCGAGCAGACCGTTGGTGCCGGAGATCATATCGAACTTGTCGTCGGCGTTTTGCTTTCTGGTATGGTGGACCAGCAGCAAACATATGCCGTGCTTTGCAGTGAGTCCTTTCAGCGCGGCGATGATTTGATAATCACTCGCGTAGCTGTAACTGTCGCCGCCTGACTCACGAACCTTTTGCAAGGTGTCGATGATGATCAGCGAGGTGTCAGGATGTTCGCTGACGAAGATATCCACTTGTTTGTCTAAGCCTTTGCTGACATGATCGGCTGCGACTGAGAAGTAGAGGTTTTCGTTTTCGGCAACGCCGAACATACGATACAACCGCTTTTGCAAGCGGGCGTAATCGTCCTCTAGGGCTAAGTACAGTACCGTTCCCTTGCGGACAGGATAGTTCCACAAGGGAGAGCCGGTGCTGATGTGATAAGCGAGCTGAGCCATGAAGAAGCTTTTGCCGATCTTCGGAGCACCTACGAAAAGGTAGGTGCCCCGATAAAGCAAGCCGTCAATGATCGGCGGCTTACCCTGATAGGCGTTGTCGAACAGTTCCGACATGGTAACGGTTTTGAAGCCCGGCTTGTCCGACAGATCCCAATTAAAATTTTTCTTGCAATCGTCAGACAAGTCTGATATACTGTTTTTACAAGATTTGTGAAGTGACTGCCTTTCATCTGTTGCTGCAGATGAGTTGAGGGCGGTCATTTCTCTTTTTTCGGTCATTCGCGTTCCTCCTTCATACCGTTTAAGGTGACAGTGATTAACCGAATGTTATCAAGCAAATCGTCATCAATCTGAGAGCCTGCTTCAATACGTTTCAGTTCGTCCAAGACTAAGGCAAGCTGTGTTTTCAGCGCCTTATACACTCTTGGATTGCCTTGTACCAAAATATCCCGGTTAAGACATTTGCGGTAGCAATACTCTTGCTTCGGCAAACCCGAAAGCGCAACGGCAATATTGATTTGCTTGTGTTCTTCGGGTGATACCCGAAATCCTACGGTGATATTTCTGAAACGGTTGTGTCGATCTACATTTTTAGCTGACATTTTGCAATCCCCTTTCAACATTTAATTTGTTAGCCATATCGCTTTGCGCTGACGGTAGCATATGAGCGTATCGGTAGGTAATATCAATACTCTCGTGACCAACTCGGTCAGCGATCGCCACAACAGAAAACCCCATTTCGATTAAAAGTGAAACGTGGCTGTGACGTAAATCGTGTATGCGTATCCGTTTTACGCCCGATTCCTCACAACCTCGCTTCATTTCCCGATGAAGGTAACTCTTAGTGATAGGAAACAATCTGTCATTCTCTCCTATCTTATACAAGGAACGGATAAAGTCTTTCAGTTCCTCTGAGAGAAAGTCAGGCATACTAACGGTACGTATACTTTTTGGCGTTTTCGGATCGGTAATCACATCTCTTTGTTTAATACGTTGATAGGATTTGTTTATCCTTATCGTCTGCTTCTCAAAATCCAGATCGGCAGATGTTAAGGCTAACAACTCTCCTAACCGCAAACCGCACCAATACAAGATTTCAAAAGCATAATAGGAAATCGGCTTGTCCATAACAGCTTCAACGAATTGAAGATACTCAGATTTTGACCAAAACTGCATTTCCTTTGTTTGCTCTTTACCCATATTGCCAACCTTAGCCGCAGGGTTACTCTTTAAGTCGTAGAACTTAACGGCATGGTTGAAAATAGCGCTGATTTGATTATGAATCGTCTTTAGATAGGTTTTAGAGTACGGTTTTCCTGCGGAATCACGATAACCCATCATTTCGTTTTGCCAAGACATAATATCTGTAGGCTTAATTTCGCTGAGCTTTTTGTTTTGAAAATAAGGCAATACCTTCTTCTCAATGACGGATATCTTTGTATTCCAAGTGTTCTCTCTGATTTTTTCTTTGAGGTCTGCCTTGTAAAGCTCCCAAAACGCTCCGAATGTCATATCGACATCATCGCTTCTTTGAAGTAAGAAGGTGCGCTCCCACTCGCTCGCTTCACGTTTGGTCTTGAAACCTCGCTTAACTTTTCGATCTGTAGCGCCCGTCCAATTTTTGTAGTAGACGGACACATACCAAGTGTTGTTTGATTTATTCTTATAAACAGCCATTTATATCACTCTCCTTCTTTGGCTGATTGGACACCATAGAATTTTTCTTCAAAATACCGACGGCTTAATTTGCCTGCTACGGTATAAAAGCCTTTAGCTTTTAATTCCTTGTTGAGCGTATGCATAATCTTATATGCACTTGATTTTGAAACACCGAGGCACTCGGCGATTTCATCTGCTGTAATCACGTTCTTGTTTGCTGTCATAGGTCTAACCCCCTTTCATAATTTGATTTATAGTTGTAGAATTGATTTACAAAGCCCCAGATTAACTTACCGAGCCTCTCACCTCATTGCCTGCGACGGTTTTATCACGCTCGGACTGTGACTGGTGGGGAGTATCCCTTCTGCTTCCTGCGCTCGTTCCGTCGGAAGTCTTGGCGCAATTAACAGAAGTGCGTTTACTCGCTTAACTAAACTTGTTAGTTTAGTGTATTTTTATTATACTAAACATTTTAGATTAGTGCAAGTGGTATATACATAGAAAATACTAAACTTTTTTGCTTGGAAACTATTGACATTCACTAAACATATATGTTATACTTATTACATTCTTAGGAAAAGAGGTCTAAATATGTCGATTGGTGAAAGAATCCGTTATATCCGTAATCTGCGTGGTATGACACAGAAAGAACTTGGAAAAGCTATCGGCTTTGATGACAGGACAGCTGATATCCGAATTGCCCAATACGAAAGCGGTACCCGCACCCCGAAGGCTAATTATGTTGAAGCGATTGCAAAAGCGTTAAATGTAAAGACTTACGCTTTGAATGTGCCTGAAACCGATACTTATCTCGGGTTGATCCATACGCTGTTTGCACTTGAGGATAACTACGGTATCAAAATCAATTCCATTGACGGAGAGCTTTGTCTAACGCTTGATAAACACAATAAAAGCTATATAACGATGTTTGAAATGCTCAACGATTGGCGCAATCAGGCTGAGAAACTAAAGAATGATGAAATCTCCGAAGATGAATATGACGATTGGAAATATAACTATCCGAAAGTAAGGTGATTCAGTTGTGAATGAACTTTTATTTTTAAACACAATGATAGAAACAGTAAAATACGACGACTATCAAGATAAAGCAAAGCTTCTCGCCATACTAAGACAATCAGAAATCACTTTTGATAAAACTCGCTCTTATACAACTAAATATCAGCAGTTTTGGGAGAATATTGATTTGCGTGTTCCTGCACCTTTGTTAAAGGAAGCAAGGAAATATCAAAAAACATTTCAGATTATCGCTTCTGATATTTATATAGAAACTGACGAATACGATTTTTATGAACTAAGGATTAAGGTTAAAGCAGTTGAAAACATAGATTCCTTTCTTTCAAATCACGACGTTGTGTTTGATGAAATAAAGGAAACGATCATACAAGGAATCAGAAACGCAAAATATATTATTTGGGCAGCAGTTGCTTGGATAACAGATAAAGATATAGTAAATGAATTATTAAATAAAAAATCTGAAGGTGTAAATATACGGATAATAACATCTGATGAAAGTTCTAATTCATACCTGATTGATACTCTATCTAATAATTTTGACACTGTTAAAATACCTTGTTGGGGATACAATCAACGTAATCGAATACATCACAAGTTTTGCATTATAGACTTTGACTACGTTATGCACGGCTCGTATAATTGGAGCAAAGCAGCGCAGAACAACGAAGAAACTTTATCTACCGCATTAGACAGAGAATATGTTATAAAATTTCTCGATGAATTTGTTTCGCTTTACAAACAATATGGATAAAAAATACCCCTCTCGAATGAACTAAGCGTTCAAACGAGAGGGGTTTCCTCTTGCTTGTTTTATTGTGAAGAATAGTAAATAGTATCAAAACAGTATCAACAAGACTTTTGATATGTCAGAAAGTCAGTGTTTAAGCCATTTCTTTAACTTGTCTTATCATTCCCACTCTATAGTCGCGCAGGGCTTCGGGGTCAGGTCGAAGAGCACGCGATTGACGTTGTCGACCTCGCTCGTGATGCGCCGGGTGATGTGCTGCAGCAGCTCGAACGGCACGTTCTCGACCGTTGCGGTCATGGCGTCCTTTGTGTTGATAGCGCGGAGGATCACAGGCCAGCCCTCGGTGCGCTTGCCGTCGGTGACGCCGACGCTCTTGAAATCGGGGATCGCGGTGAAGTACTGCCATACCTTGCCCTCGAGACCGTTCTTAGCGAACTCCTCGCGCAGGATGGCGTCGCTCTCGCGTACAGCCTCGAGCCTGTCGCGTGTGATCGCGCCGAGGCAGCGAACGCCCAGTCCCGGACCGGGGAACGGCTGACGGAATACCATGCCGTCCGGCAGACCAAGCGCCTTGCCGACTACTCTTACCTCGTCCTTGAACAGCAGCTTGACCGGCTCGACCAGCTCGAACTGCAGATCCTCGGGCAGACCGCCGACGTTATGATGCGCCTTGACGCCGTCCTCGCTCTCGAGGATGTCGGGGTAGATCGTGCCCTGACCGAGGAACTCGATACCGTCGAGCTTGCGCGCCTCTTCCTCAAACACGCGGATGAACTCTGCGCCGATGATCTTGCGCTTCTTTTCAGGCTCGGCAACGCCAGCGAGCTTGTCGAGGAAGCGGTCGACAGCGTCGACATAGATGAGGTTCGCGTTCATCTGATTGCGGAAAACCTCGATTACCTGCTCGGGCTCGCCCTTGCGGAGCAGACCGTGGTTGACATGGACGCAGACGAGCTGCTGTCCGACAGCCTTGATGAGCAGAGCCGCTACGACGGAGCTGTCAACGCCGCCCGAGAGGGCGAGAAGAACCTTCTTGTCGCCGATCTGAGCGCGCAGTTCCTTTACTTGCTCCTCAATAAATGCCTCTGCCAGTGCAGGGGTAGTGATCCTTTCCATATTCTCGGGTCTTACATTTCCTGTCATGATAAACCTCCCATAGAGTTTTTGCTTAGTCAATTGTCATTGCGAGGCTTTTTCAAAGCCGTGGCAATCTCAACATATAATTGTCATTGCGAAGCTTTTTCAAAGCTGTGGCAATCTCAACATATAGTAGTTAGATTATATCAAAGCACAAATGAATCGTCAATATCGCGATATGAAAAAATCCCCTGATATGGGGATCTCTCACATATTATCTACCATCCCAAAGGTATTTTTCGAGGTCTACTCTGCCGTCGGTGAACTCTATGCCCTCGTTCTGCAAAAGGGCTATCTGCTCGTTTACGCCGCCGAAGGCGAAGGCTGACGACGGCTCGCCGAAGCGGTTGACCACCCGATAGCACGGGATATTCCCGGGGTCGGGATTCACGTGCAGGGCGTAGCCGACGACCTGACTCCAGTGCGGATTGCCCGCGAGCAGGGCGATCTGCCCGTAGGTCGCGACCCTGCCGTACGGTATCCGCCGCACGACGTCATATATCTTCTCAAAGGTGTTTTTCATATTTCTTCCTGCTTTCATTTATATACACATTCTATCACGATTCTCGCCGCGCCGCAACATCCGCTTGCATTTCACGCGGTCACGATTATAATATGTATATGATTTTATGTTATACGGAGGCGGTTTTATAAACGTGCTGTCACGCATGAACAAATCGTCCGCTTCATATATCGGGAGGAAAAAACATACAAAAACCCTTAGCTGTATCATCACAGTTAAGGGCGCTTTTAATTCTACAGCCATTGGATGAAGGCTGTTTTATCGGTGCAGTTATAGCCTGCGTTTTTGTAAAAGCCGAGCGTGCTGTCGCTCTTTGCGCTTGTCAGAAGCATCATCTTGTAGCAATCAGCTTTGACGGCAAGCTCTTTTGTATAGTTCAGACAGGCGGTCGCATAGCCCCTGCCGCGATGATCGGAGTGGGTCACGACGTTTTCTATAAAAGCGTACGGACGAACATTCCTCGTCAGATTGGGGATTATCACGCATACGCAGGACGAAACGATCTTCCCGTCGACCTCACATACGATGATGTGGTGGTTCTCGTCATCACAGATCGCAGTCCAAGTCTTTTGCAGGTGTTCAGTGTTCTCGGGAACGCCCGACTCATGCAGATGGGTGTATAACTCGAGCAGCTCGCCCAGTTCGTCTTTTCGAATCTCTCTTATCATCATTCCCACTCCACCGTTCCCGGAGGCTTAGAAGTAATATCATAAACCACTCGGTTGACTCTGTCGACCTCATTGATAATGCGGTTGGATACTCTGCCGAGGATATCGTAGGGTATCTTCGCCCAGTCGGCGGTCATGAAGTCGTCGGTGGTGACGGCGCGGATGGCCACAAGCTCGCTGTAGGTGCGCTCGTCGCCCATGACGCCGACGGTCTTGACGCCCGGCAGAACTGCGAAGAACTGGCTCATCTGCGGAGCGTAGCCGTTTTTATCCATCTCGTCGCGGAGGATGGCGTCCGCCTCCTGCAGAATTCGGACTCTTTCCGCCGTGACCTCGCCGATGACCCTGACTCCGAGTCCCGGGCCGGGGAACGGCTGTCGCCATACGAGATCGTGCGGCAGCCCGAGCTTCTCGCCAACGGCTCTGACCTCGTCCTTGAACAGGTCTTTCAGCGGCTCGATGACGTCCTCGAAATGTATATCCTTAGGCACGCCGACCTGATTATGATGGGTCTTGATCTTGGATGCGTCGCCCTTGCCGCTCTCGATGCGGTCGGGATAGATGGTGCCCTGAGCGAAGAAGCCGTCGCCGTAGCTCTCGCGTATCTTGTCCCAGAAAACGCGGTAGAACTCGGTGCCGATGATGGTGCGCTTCTCCTCGGGGTCGGTGACGCCCCTGAGCTTCTCTAGGAAAACATCCTGACAGTTTATGCGGACGAAGTTCATGTCGAAGAGCTTTGTGAAGGTCTGCTCGACAAAATCGCCCTCATCCTTACGCATGAGCCCCTGATCGACGAAAACGCAGGTGAGCTGCTTGCCGACAGCCTTGCTTATCAGAGCAGCGGCGACCGATGAATCCACGCCGCCGGAAAGTCCGAGCACAACGCCCTTATCGCCGACCTGCTCGCGGATAGCCGCTACGGTGTCGTCGATGAAGCTGTCCATGCGCCAGTCGCCGGAGCAGCCGCATACATTATATAAGAAGTTGCGCAGGATCTGCTTGCCGTACTCGGTGTGGGTGACCTCGGGGTGGAACTGTACGCCGTAGATGCGGCGATCATCGTCGCACATCGCGGCTACGGGGCATTTATCGGTATGCGCGATGACCGAGAAGCCCTCGGGAGCCTCGCTGATGAAGTCGTGGTGGCTCATCCAGCACACGCTGCTCTCGGGGACTTCCTCAAAGAGAGTATGCTCCTGAGCTTTGAGCTCGATCTTGCCGTACTCGCTGCTGTCCTCGGCGCTCGAAACCTTGCCGCCCGCCATATAGGCGATCAGCTGACAGCCGTAGCATATGCCGAGAAGCGGGATGCCTGCATCGAGGATAGCGGGATCATAATGCGGCGAGAGGGGGTCGAAAACGCTGTTGGGGCCGCCGGTGAAGATCACGCCCCTGTACCCCTCGGCGACGATCTGATCGACCGTGATCTTGTTGTACGGCTTGATCTCGGC
>Ga0310690_10010686_pt1 | contig 11403 bp, 14 predicted proteins | sample AusTroGonzalo_MG_2_FD_207661 | JGI IMG/M metagenome (GOLD analysis project Ga0310690, IMG submission 207661) | Bovine rumen microbial communities from tropical cattle in Woodstock, Queensland, Australia - Gonzalo_04 (v2) (version 2) | ecosystem: Host-associated > Mammals > Digestive system >...
TATCTGATGTAGTCTTCATCGTGAAACTTGAAAAAATGGTCGAGCACGGCTTCGAACTCAGGGTCCTTTTTGTCGTCGTGTTCTTTTCTGCCATCATCGACAATGTCGCCAACGGTCAGCTCGCCGATATCGTGATTTAGAGCTACCTTCAAAGCCGCGTATTTATCGATGCCTTTGAAATAGTCGGGCCAGAGGTCCATCATATCCGAAAACAGCATCGCAACGCGAGCAGAGTGCATGAGCGTGGTCTCAACATGGAATTTGTCTATGAGTTCCTTCAATTCGGTGCCATACCCATAGGCTCTAATCTTGAGAAAGCCTTGACGGTAGACATTATCCAGCTCATCGTATTTGTTCCAGTTGTCCCACAAAATTTGTGCTGAACTCAAAAGTATCACCTCACTTTTAAATATACTCCCACCAACTTAGACTTAATTATACTATAAACTCTATAAAAATAAAAGGGGTGGCTTATTGACAAATTAACATAAGTGTGATATAATGGAGGTAATGCTTTAAGAGATTGGGCATTGATACATTTACAGAGGGTCCGTATTCATAAAAAAGAAGGGGGTTAAAATGGAAAAACGGAGTTTTATCGATGTAATCGTTGTTGCAGTGGCAGTGTTTTGTTTTATTTGTCTTGCTCGTTATGAGCTTACAGCGGAGGCACTGGCATCAGAGACACCGGCACCTGTTGAGGAATCTTCTCCTCAGCGTGGTTTGACTATGATCGAGGGGCCGTCTCCGGATGCGCCTACTTGCTATGTGGGTGACAACGAAGGATTTATCATCGTGTTGGTGAAAAAGAATGGCGCTGACACAGCTGGACTAGTGGAAACACTCAGCGGCTATGGAAAAGTCATCATGGACTCAAGCTTGAAATTAGCTAGCGTTCCAGAACCAACAACAATCTCTAGATAACATGGGGTGAAAGTCCCTGTAGTAAATTAAAAGGAGGGTCAGTTTTTATGGCAGGAAGAGTTTTGGCAAGACGAGTAGACAGAGAAGAGGACAGGATCAACAACTTGTCTAGAGTAATCACTCCACATATGTGGAACTATGATGAGGATGCAGGCAAAATTTACGCCTTATTCAATAACAAGTACCTCATCTTAAACTCTGGAAAACTCGTGAAGGATAATGATTTTGCTAAGATCGGTGTTGCAGATGACGGCACACAGGAATTTTACCTTTTGAACGATCGCCAGAGCAATTCACTTCACGCTTGCAACAACGCCTAACGGCGACTCACAACTGAATATTGACCAAAGCGCCTCTACGATGTAGGGGCGTTTTTATATGGCAATTTTATTTTGGATTTCTTTAAATTCATCCTCAGTTGGCTCTAAAGTTTTGCCGTATTGCCAATTTTCATCAAGTGGCATCAAGTGCACGTGGGCATGTGGAACATCAGTGCCAACAACTTTCCAAAGGATGCGAGCGCCAAGTTTTTCTTCCATGTGTCTGGAGAGTTTTTTGACGGTGGCCATTAAAGCTTTGTAATCCTCATCTGGCAAATCGTAAATTTTGTCGACTTCGTTTTTAGGAATCACGAGAGTGTGGCCCATGGTTTCTGGATGAATATCGAGAAAAGCGAAAGTTTTGTCATCTTCGTAAATCTTGTAGCAAGGAATTTCACCAGCAATAATTTTTGAAAAAATACTACTCATTTTTTACCGCCTTTGGTAAATACTTTGACTAAAATCAGATAGAAAAGGGCGAAAATCGCGGAAAAAGCGATGGCGCCAAGACAATCGGAAATCCAGTGCTTGTTGGCAATAACGCGGCCGACTGGCACGAGTACCACGAAGGCGAGCATGATGAGATCAAGAAATGCGATGAGGGATTTTTGCTTGATATATTTTGGCAAAGCCACAGCAGCACAGAAGAAAATGGTGGCGGTAATCATAGTGTGGGTAGAAGGGAAGCTAGGCTCGCCGGAGCCGTCTGGGCGCACGTTCCAAATAAAAACATGATCAAAGAGGAAATAGGTAATAACCATAAGTGAGAGCGGTACTAAAAATAGCCATAAAGTCTTATCGACTTTTTTAAACGATTTTCTTTTGATTAATTGACACAAGGCTACGATTGCAAAGATGCCGGCAGTGGCAAGCGCCGCGTAAACCATAATGTCGGTTGCTTTATTCCAATCCATGAGCTCATTATAACACAGGTTGATTTATTTGCTATTTTATGTTATTATTATAGAGGTTCTTTAACAGTTTGAGGTGAGTATTTTTAATTGCTAAGGAGGTGGTTTTATGCAATTAATTAACGAACTGTTTTTAGAGGCTACGGTTGGCGATCGCGAAAGCTGGAAAGTATTTGCAGAGTGGCACGATGGTGTTGGTTTTAGAAAGACTGACGCTGAAGAACTGCAGTGGATTCTGGATAACGAAAAGATATCCGATAAGTCCAAACGGGCGATAACGCGCAGTATCTCCGACAGGAGCTCAAGAATGGAAGATGAGGAAGGCTATCTTCGCAAGGTTGGAGATTCTCCTGCTGAGCATACTAAGAAGATTGAGAGAACTGAAAATGATCTCAAGGATGCCGCACTGAGAATCGCTAAGATCCAGTTCTTCGCGACGTTCGTCTTCCTTGCATTCTGTATTTTCGCAGCTCTTTCTACTGGCTGGTCAATAGCTGGCTTTGTAAAATGGATCTGCTTTGGCGGAGCCGTTTGGTTTGCGTCGATGGGGTGCAATACTCTCAGCGAGATGCCATCAATTGAGGAAAAATCCATCATGATGGAAGATTCGTTGGTAGGGCGCGCTCTTCAGAAACGGATAGCCGAGATCAAAGTACAAGAAAACGCTCTTTACGAGCTCAATAAGGTAATTATCAAAGCCGAAGTTGCAAAAAATAAGACCTCAGAGTAAGAACTTCAGCGCCGGAATGTCCGGCGCTTTTTCATGCAACAAAAAAGGGCCACTTGGCCTTCTTTTTTGTTTTGGTACGCCCGACAGGATTCGAACCTACGACCTTTTGCTCCGCAAGCAAACGCTCTATCCAGCTGAGCTACGGGCGCGAATGTGGATGTAAAAAACATCCACCTAGAAATTAAATGAGCATCACCCAAGAGGTGACGGTTATATTATACCATATTATTTTATTTTTTACGAGATTTTTTTCACTTCTGGTGGCAAGTACAAGGAGCCGAGTGTAATGAGTGGCGTATGGGTGGACTTGGAATCTTCAAAAGCTTGTTTAATCGCAACTTTAGGATTGGGATTTTCGTAAACTTTGACAGTGGCGTTTTTGAAGGCTTCTTTGATGCGAGGGAAATCAGACTTTTTAACTTCGCCGGGGCGAGTGAGATAAATTGTTTCAAACAGGTTGGAATTAATGATGGCTTCGGCCATTTTTTCGACATTCTTATCCGCTACACAAGCGAAAAGAAGGTTACCACGGATGCCGTCGTCCTGCATACGAGAAAGAACTGTTTTGACGCTATTTTCGGTGTGAGCGCCATCCATCAATAGATACGGGAGACCTTTATAGCTAGCAATGTATTCATAGCGAGCAGGGAGGGAGACTTGGATTGCGGCAGACTCGGCGGTATCCTCGTCTAAATCTGGGATGATTTGGCGGACAGCCTGCATGGCAATGTGAACATCAAGGAATTTATAGTTATCATTGTTAGTGACATAAGTGACTGGGGCATTGAGCTCGGCGGATTTCTTGGCAAAAACCGCCTGAACTTCTTCTGGCTGCGGGGCGGAAAATACAGGGGTATTTGGTTTGAAAACGCCAGATTTTTCGGTAGCGATTTCAGTGAGAGTGTTGCCTAGAAGCCTAGTGTGTTCAAGTTCGATTGGACCTATAGCTACAGCGACTGGCTGGACAATATTGGTGGCATCCACACGGCCACCGACGCCAACTTCGTAGATAGCATAATCTACTTTGGCCTCGCGGAAAAGCAACATCGCATAGGTAGTAAGGAGCACTGACCAGACCAGCTCAGATTTCTCGATGGCGCCTTTAGCTAAGAGATGGCCGATGCCGGATTTGAATTCTTTCTCGACTTTGTCGTAGATAGTTTTTTCAAAGGCACCGTCGCCGGTAGAAAAACGCTCGGTAAAGTGATAGACGTGTGGGGAAGAATAGACGCCGGTGGTGTGGCCCTGGCTCCTCAAGATAGCGGCGATGGAAGAAGCAATAGTACCCTTACCTTTAGATCCAGCTACGTGAAAGCAAGGACAGGCCCGCTCCGGATGGCCGAAATACTCGCACAAAATTGCCATCGTCTTAAGATTTTGCTCTTTGTCGTGTGGTTTTTCATCGCGAAACTGATAGATATAAGTTTCTAGTGACGGCAAATCAAAATGCATAGCTTATTTATTTTAGCATATTTTAGGGGAAAATGTGGTAAAATTATAGATGGAAGCGTGGCCGAGTGGTTGAAGGCGCACGACTCGAAATCGTGTGGGCGGGTTACCGTCTCGGAGGTTCGAATCCTCTCGCTTCCGCCACGGCTCTTACGAGCCGCTTTTTTTATGCTTCTGCGTGAAGCTTGGCGAACTTCTTGGATTTCTTGTCGAGTTCGTCCATATCTTTGTCAGAGAGTTTGTAATCTTTACCAGATTCGATGAAGTTCCTGAGTACGCCAACTAGAATGAATGGGCGGACAAAGGTAGAGTGTAGCATAGACCAAATGATGATGCCGATAACGGCAGAGCAGGCGATGTTGAGTGTGAGAACATCTTGGAAGACAGCTGGAACAGCTTCTTCGGCTTTGTTGAAGATTTCAACGATTTCGTTTTGCAAAGCGGCCATTGCATCTGGGCAGGCTTGGAGAATGAGGTAAGCAATGCCGCCAAAGATTCCGCCGATAACGAGGAAGGAAATTAGGCTGATACCAAAGATGCGGCCAAGGTTTTTGGCCAAGGTTTTGCCGTGTTTGAAGAAGATACCAGCACCTTCCAAAGTAGCTTTAGCTGGTTTTTCGTCTTTCTTGTAGAAAACCCAACCAAGACAACAATCGCAAAGATAAGCGACGATAGTATTGATGATACCAGAGATGATACTACCAATTGAGCCACCAGTATCGCCACCAACAGCTTGGCCGATAGCAGTGATGCCTACACCGATTTGATTGAAGATGCCCTTAATAGCACCGGTGATAAAGTAGTAAGCAGTAACAGTGCCGAAGCGTTCTTTTACAACTTTTCTACCAGCGGCGATGGTATTTTCTGGAAGTTTACCCTTCACAATACCTTCGGTCATCATAGCGATTTGACCGGCTTTGTAGGTATAGCCGATAAAGTGCAAAATTAACCAAGCAGCGACGCCGCCGAGTACGGCACCGATAGCGAGACCGATGAGGCCGTAATCACTGGTTTTGTCTGCGATTACGAAGCCCGCAATAGCAAAACCAAAGAATGCCACCGTAGCGAGAAAATCCCAGAGCACGCGCCACAAGGAAAACCCGATGGTCTTCTTATAAATTGATTTATTATCCATGTTTTACTCCCATTAATTACTTTGATTATATCACGAAGGTTCCATGATATAATAAAATTATTAATTAGGAGAGCTCTATGAAAGAAGGAAAGAAAAAGGGAATCGTAATCGGTTGTCTAGTTGTGGCATTGATTGCGGCTGGGGCAACTGCTGCCGCTGTTATTATCAACAATAACAACGCAAACAATGCGAGCTATGCCGAACAGGTGGACCTTTATGACAGATACGTAAAAGCTGCCGAAAAGGTAAATAATTTTATTGACGACGCTGTTAAAAACGTTGATGAAACCGCCAAGGAAAATATTGGCGAAGACCAAACCAAAATTAATTTGATTGTATCGAAAAAAGAAGAACTTATAGACTACAAGATTATTGTTCTACCGGATAGACCAACCGAGCAAGACAGACTCAAAAAAGAAATTGAGGATCTCGAAAAGGCTTTAAGCAAGATTGATGTAGAGCTCATCCATTTGTCGAGCGCAGATTTGGATACCTACAAGCTCAGCAAATATAGCATTGTATCTGAACTTGCAAATGATATCGCTAAATTGACTGACGAAATCAATATTCTCGCTGGCAAAGAAACCAAGAAGGAACAAGAAGCGCGTAAGGCAGAAGAGAAGAAAAAAGAGCAAGAAGCTGCCAAGCAAAAAATTTTGAATGGTGACATTACGGCTTATAATGGCCCTTACAAATCCAGTGACAACGAAGTCCTAATTGTAAGCGATGATCATTTCGAACTCGTTGGTGTGAGAATTTTCGCAACAAAAGATATGAAAAAGATCGAGCAAGCAAGTGATGGCTCTTACAAATTTATCGTGGAGGAAGACAAGAGCAGCACGGAACGTGGCTCCTACTTCCAAATCGCTGCGGACGGCAAGAAAATTGACTTCTGCGAAGGCATGGGTTGCGTAAAATACGTTAGAGATTAGCTTCTATTTTACCAGTCTCATCGAGGTGGGCGTTAATACTCCAAGAATTGATATCATTAATGATTTGAGTTCGCTTAGCGCCTGCTGATAGGAGACTGGTTTTATAGTCTTTTTGAAGGGCGGGAAGGATGTAATATTCCATCTCGCCATTTTGGTTCATCTTAATTTGGAAAAGGGCGGTGTCGGTTTCAATATTGTTAAAGAGAAAGTTGCCGAGGTTGTAGATAATTGGTTTGCCATTGTAGATTTCTACTCCTTGGAGATTGTGGGCGTGATGGCCAACTACGGCTGCGGCGCCGGCATCAATGTAAGCCCGGGCGCTGTCCATTTGGGCTTTCTCGAGTTCGTGAGAGTTCTCGCGACCGAAGTGAATAATTGGAATCACAAAATCGACTTGGTCTTTGAGCTCGGCGATGAGATTAATCATAGCGGTAGGATCATAGCACCAGAAAGTGCCAGGGTCGGTGGTGGTAGCCTCTGGAGTCATGACATTTTTCTCGGCGCGGGTGGCTGCTACGAAGGCGAATTTATAATTTCCAATGGTGATAAAATAAGGTTTCTTGGCTTCTTCGAGATTGCGGCCAGCGCCGATGTGTGGAATTTGATATTGATCAAAAGCGTCGAGCATATCTAGGAAGGCGTCTCTGCCATAGTCGTACACGTGGTTATTGGCGAGGTCGGCGAGATCCACGCCCATCTCATGGTAGATACTGAGGCGCTCTGGCTTAGCCCGGAAAGTATACATTTTTCCAGATAGAGCGGTGCCGCGATTACTAACTGTGAACTCGGAATTAACGGCAAGAAAGTCGCTACCGCGCATAGTTTCCAGCATCGTGTCGCCGAGGATGCCGGTGATACCGCCGCGCTCATCATATTTAGGAGCGATATGCCAGTTGTCGGCGAGAGAAATATCGCCGGTAAATGTGAGAGTGTAAGTCTTTGGTTCTGGTTCGGCCGGCTCGGTTGGCGCCGGTTCTTCTGGTGGATTTTCTGGCTGATTTTTCGGCCCGAAGAAGATAAATAAGAGCACCGTGGTAAGGGAAGCTACAAGCAAGGCCCCGGTGATGATCTCAATAATGGATCTCTTCATACTATCAGTATAACATGAAAAAGACCCGAGAGACTCGGGCCTTTTACCACGCTATGGTAAGCGGAGATCCCACATAAAGGCATTGACGTCACAATTTTCATCGATATCATTAATGGCTTTTATCATTTTTATCATGTCAGCCATGCCTTCGGCATCGTCTTTTTCAAAGATGCCAGCTTCTTCGGCGGTCTCCAATCTGCCAGCAAGATTGCTAGCGAGAGAATCCGACCAGTTCTGGAGCGATTCTGGGGAGTCGCAAAGCCGCCATTCTTGGCCTTTGGTTTTCCGGAATTCTTCGAGAAAATCATGCCAAGCAGCACCGTAGTGCATGTGAAAAATGGCAGGGCCAGCGGTGATGGCATTTTCTACGTGCCTTGAAGCATACTTAGCTTTGGCATCCCGGTTCTCTTCAGAATCATCCTTGAGATCCAGGAAGCATTCCCAAACGGCCTCTTGGTTGTCGGAGCTTAATTTACGCTCGGCTTGAATGTGAAAAAAGCAATCAAGCACTGCCCGATAGATATCATCCCTATATTCTTTCTGAAAAGTCGGGACGACTCTCGCTATCTCTGTGATGGGAACATGCCAATCATACCGACTCCGAATCGCATCATCCATAATCTGTGCATGGAAAGATTCTTCAGTGTAATATTTACCTTCTCCAGCGTGGTTTCTGATAAAGAACTCGTTCATGTCTTCACCTCCCTAATAAAAACTTGAACTCATCTATATTATACCATATTTTCATCTTATTACTAGCTTTTTTGCGCATTTTATGTTATAATATAAGTATAGGCACATTAAAAAGGGGGTGGAATCATGCCAAAGAAGAAAAAAGGCGGCATGACCAAGGTGTATGAACAAGTTCATGGGATTAAATATAAACCACCTGTGTACTCTAAAGAAGAGGTGGAGCAGATGTCTAATGAGCTAAAGATGAAACACAAGGTCAATACTGCCAGACAGAAGCAAGCGGTGAGGCAATATCACCAGAAGGTGGATATGCTCGAAAATGCAATCTCTATGCACGAGTCTCGGCTTGAAAAAGCAACTAAAACACTCGAGAACGGGGATGTGTACACGCTAGCTGGGAAGATTCTTTTAACTCTAGTGGTCGGGACTGTTTGTCTTGCATTCGTATTACTAGCCACTATAGGATCTGACTTCTTCATCGCAATGCTGATTGTCGCGCTGGCTATACTAGCTCTCTCGATTGCTCTTCAATTTCAACCAATTCTAGCAGAAAAGATTTTACGAGAAGACAGTAAAAAATTGAAGGCCGCTCGGCAAGCACTTTATCAAATGAAAAACCGCCACTAATCTGTGGCGGCTTTTTGTGGTAATGTGCTAAGCTTTAAGCGTTGCCATATTTATGGCAGACGATAGCGAAAACTAAACTGTGAAGAGCCTCAGGGGTTTTGGTGAGTCCTACGGGGACGCCTGCTCTAAGACATTCATCCGCAAAATTGCGGTTAGTAAATTCGTCATAGCAAGGCTCCGGGAGGAACTGGAAGAAATACGGACTTCTCTGCAACAAGCAGACCTTTTCTTCATCCTCACGATTGAGACTGTTAATAAAATCTTTCGCCGAAATGCGTGCCTTCGTCGTCATGGTAGCCACCCTCCTTCCATTGAAAAACACAAGCTTACAAAAGCAATTATACCACTTGAAAGATGGTTATGCGAGCATAAGCGTAATCTAAGAATTAGTCTTTAGCGGTCTCAATTTTGATAGAGCCGATACCGCCATCGACGTCAATTTTTCTGCTACCACTACCGTGGGTAGAATGGTCGCCAACAGAAGAGCCATTTAGAGTAACACTGCCGATACCTTTATCGACTTTGATTTCGTAATCTTCGAGTTTAGACATTAAGCGTACAGAGACTTCGCCGATACCAGTATCAATCTTGGCATCCTCAGCCTCGAGGGCGTCAATTTCGGTTCTGCCAATGCCGAGAGACATCTCAAGGTTCTTAGCCTTGAGATACTCAGCATGGATATTACCGGCGCCACCGTTAATGTAGACTTGCTCGAAAGTCATATCCTCTGGGACGTAGACGGTGACCTCGCGATCAGAGTAACTGTCGAAGAGGTGGCGCCCCTTTTCGAGGACAACCAACTTCGAACCTTCGTTCTTTACTTCTACTTTGTCATTCTTGGTCTCTACTTTGAGCTCTTCGCCTTTCTTGATATCGAGTACGGAAAGAGCCAAATCTATCTGGAGACAGCGTTCCTCGGCGTTTACACATTTTTCTTCTACGTTGTTATTGACAGTGATAAATCTACCGGCAGTAACAAGCGCGAGAAGACCGTAAACGATACCTGAGATGATAGCGACAGAGAGAAACGAAGCAAAAGCGATAGCAAAATATTTGATAACTCTTTGTGAAGTATTCATTATTTTACCTCAACGCCACCAAACATGGCTACACCGCTAACATAGATGGTTGGAGCTTTGGCTTTTGGTGCAGTCTTCTTCTTATTTACAACGCTCCCGAAGATAGAATTGGATTTGGTTTCGATTACAACGTTTTCTGGGACGAGAATTTCAACACCACCGAAGATAGCGGTTGCGTTGATGATGACATCTTCTTTGATTTTGGCATCACGAAGATCGAGTTTGAGACCGCCGAAGACGGCGTTGACGGTTTTGCCTTTGAACTCTTTGCCGCTCATGTCGATGTTAACGCCACCGAAAACAGCGCCAGATTCATCGTCTTTGTTGAATTTATCGTTGAGCTTTGCCACGGCTTTGTCGAATTTGTGGCTAAAGAGATTTTTGATGATGATTGAGAGGCCGATGAGGATTACGATAGCTGGAAGCATGAGTTTCCAGAGCATACCGAACTCAATCACGCCTTGGCAGGCGAGCAAAAGGCATACGCCTACGGTAAGGCCGATGAGGTGGCCGAGCCATTCTTTAATGTTGGTAACGAGACCGATGAAACATGGGATGATGATGAACAGGGTCCACCAACCATCGAAGAATACATTGATGTTAAATAATCCAAGAGCGTTACCGCAGAGGATTACACCTATGGCGACCAATACAAGGCCCCACATAATAGCTGATACTTTTTTCATATTACTCCTTATTTATGCTTTTATTATAGCAGATTTTAAGGTTTGGGAGTAAATTTCTAACAGCGCGGTAAAGGATATAGACCGCGATAACGATACAAAGGATTGGATCGATAAGATGGACGCCGGTGAGTTTCATGACGATGGCGCCGATTAGGACCGCTAGCCAAGAGAAGGTATCCTCTAGCATATGAAGATTAACGGTTTTTTGATTGAAAGAGCTTCCTTTGCTAGTGGCGATAGCGGCGAGAAGATTAAAGACGGCGCCGAGCACAGCAAAAAGCATCATGCCGTCGTAACTGACTTCAGCTGGATCTTGAATGCGTTCAACAGCTTCGACGATTAGATGAACGGAGCCGGCAATAAGAAGTGCAGAAACGATAAAACCACCAATAAGTGAATATTTTTCAGGGTTATTATTGGTCTTTTTGTGGCTGAGCCGCTCAAAGAAATAAGCAATGCCAGTAGAAACCGCATCAGCAAAGCTGTGTAGGGAATCAGAAGTAATCGCAGCAGAATTAGTAATGAGCCCACCGATAAGTTCGATGATCGAAAAAGCTAGATTCAAAACTAGCGCGATTAAAATATTTTTATCTGAAGCACCGTGTAAATGGTGGTGATGTTCATGTCCCGACATAGAATACATTTTATCACAGAGAAGAACAGATGACAAACTTCCTTTATGCCTATGTTTTGTTTTTTCGGTGAATGGTGGTAGAATAAAGGTATGGAAAAGGAGAGTGCTAAACAACCAAAAAATAAAAAAGGTGGAATGAAAGCCAAAACTCAAAGGTTTAAGGCTAAATTACTCAAGTCTTATTATGGCAATC
>Ga0310690_10010687_pt1 | contig 11402 bp, 6 predicted proteins | sample AusTroGonzalo_MG_2_FD_207661 | JGI IMG/M metagenome (GOLD analysis project Ga0310690, IMG submission 207661) | Bovine rumen microbial communities from tropical cattle in Woodstock, Queensland, Australia - Gonzalo_04 (v2) (version 2) | ecosystem: Host-associated > Mammals > Digestive system >...
TCGAGCACGCGCTCGTTGAGGGTGTTGCCCACGGTGCTGTAAGCGGCATATTCCCATTCTGCCTCTGTTGGCAGGCGGTATTTCGGCAGCAGGATGCCGTCTTCCATCTTCACGTTGCGGTATTCGCCGCTGGAGATGTAGCGGAGACGTTTCTGACCTTCAGCCTCGTAAGATTCGTAGGTCAGGTAGGCATCGGTGTTGAAGTAGCCCTCTGCGGACGGGGTCTCGGCGAATTCGATATAGCCGCGGTCCACGAGGATCTGCTCATTCACGCGGTCGGTACGCCAAGCGGCATAGTTGGTAGCCTGCAGCCAGCTGACACCCACGACCGGGTAGAATCTGAAAGCCGGGTGGCGGAAGTAGTATTCCACCTGGGGCTCGTTGTAACCAAGACGGTCGCGCCAAACAGCCTCATCGGGCACGGCGTTGTCATAGACCACTTTCAGGTCCTGCGGGATGAAAACGCGTTCGAGCCAGTAGAGGTATTCGAGGTAGTCAACGTTGGCAACCTCGCACTCGTCCATGTAGAAAGAAGCGACGGAAACGCGGCGGGGCGTGTTGTTCCAGTCCTTCATCACGTCCTCTTCCATCTGGCCCATCACGAAGGAACCGCCTTCGATGAACACGAGGCCTGGGCCGGTGGCCTGCTCCTCAAACGGCGCCACCTCGAAACCGCCGTTCTTGGCGTCGTTGTAGTTCCAGCCGGTGGTGGCGGATTTCTGTTTCTTACAGGCGGACATGCCCAGCAGCAGCGCTGCGATGGTGAACAATCCGAATAATTTCTTTGCTGTATTCATTTCTTATTTACTGTTTTTCTGTTTGAATTTTGTCTTGACGGGATGTTAGAAAGACGGACAATTAAGGTCTTTCAGAGCTTTGCGCTTGTTGGGGCAGGGCAGGAGGAACTGCAGGGAGACCTCATGTGCGCCGCCGGAGTAGTTGGCCAGTTTGCTGATGGTGGCGTCATACGAGTAGGCCACTTTGAACCATTCGTACTCCACGCCGAACATTACGATGAAAGCGTCGAAGTTGTGGTAGGAAATCGGTACGGTGATGGGGTTTCCAAGCGTATCTACACCTTGGAACTGCTCGCCGTGGTAGGTCAGACCGTGACGCAGCCACATACCGAGGGTGAAGGGGTAGAAGTTGAGGTAGAAACCCTCGCTGAAGTAGTTGAAGTTCTGTTGATGTTGGTAGATGAAGTTCGGACTGATGGAGATGTCGCCGAAGGAGGTCTCTTTCTTACTCTTACGTTTCAGATCAAAGTAGGCGCCGATGTGGGCGGTCCATTTCACGGGACGGTAGTCGTAGGCACCCAAGCCATTGGAGATGAAGCCTCTGGCACCGATGATAGGCACAATGTGGTGAGCGGCCACACCAAAGTAGAGGTGCGGGGTATAACCGAGGAAGCCCGCTGCCATGTCAAACGAATGAATAGTCAGCTGGTTAGGCTGCAATTCGGCGGTCTGATAGATGACACCGTATTTTGGGTCGATCATGTCGGGGAAAGTAAGGGCATCCCAATTGAGGCCACGGTTTTCGTAAGTTGCCTGCAAGGCGAAGCGCATGTTGAACTTCTTGGACACCTTCAGTTTGAAGGAGTACATGGCGCTGGCCGTGTAGGTGTTGATGATGCCGCCCTCGCCGGCCCGGTCGCCGAACAGCAGAACGCCCACGCCGCCCTGAATCTTGTCGAAATGCTCATCGTAGGAGGCTGTGAAAGTCATGAATGTTCCCGGGGCGGAAGGCCACTGGTCGCGGAAGTTGAACGTCAGTCGGGGACAGACATTGGTACCCGCAAAAGCCGGATTCAAGTACAGCGGATTGGCGTAATATTGCGAAAACAGAGCGTCCTGCGCCGTTGCGCGCATTCCTGCAAAGGCCAATACGACAGTGATTATGGCAACAATTCGTTTATTCATATTCATTTTATTTATAGCGGGCAAAGATACAAAATTATTAAACGCTCTCCCCTCTTTTTTGTTACATTTTTTTCTGCAATAATTCTAACGACATTTCGTTTGCAATTATTGTGTTTTACTTTTTAATAAACGAATAATGGGAAAAAAATCTTGGGTACATTTTTTACTTTTTTTTCTGATATGTCTTCAAGTTGCTGATATTCAAGCACAAAAGCTGCAAAAAAAAATTACTTTGCAGTGGAAAGAACCCGTGGAACAGACCTTCACCAACGGGTTTCAGCAGACATTTCTGACCTTCGACGGGGCATATTACGGGTCCGATTTTCCCGATTTGCCTGCTTTTTATCAAATACTCCCTGTTGATATTTTTTACTCCCATTACGAGGTGAAAGCCACCGATGAGCAGTTTGCCGACATGACCGATGCCGAGGCCCGACTCATTCCAGTGGACTTCCACCAAAAAACGGTTGACTATCAGGTGAATTCCGCGTACGATCGCCGGACTGTCTATGCGCAGCTGACGTTTATCCCCATCGTGGAAACCTCGCCCGGCCACTACCGCAAGCTGGTTTCTGTGACGCTGGAGATCGAAGGTCGGGATGCCGTCACCCGCAAGGCTACTCGCGGAAATGCTTCGCAGTCAGTGCTTGCCAGCGGACAGTGGTACCAGTTTTCCCTCTCCCAGACCGGTATCTACAAAGTCACCTATCAGGATTTGACCGCGATGGGTATGTCATCCCCCATAACGTCTTCACAGATAGCGGTTTTTGGCAATGGCGGCATGATGCTGCCGGAAAACAATTCCGACGCTCGTATCGATGACCTCCGCGAACTGCCGTTGGAAATGCACGACGGCGGTGATGGAACGTTCGATAATGGTGACTATTTCTTGTTTTATGGGCAGTCGCCGCACCGCGTCAGCTACGATTCGGCCAACCAGCGCTTCAGCCATGCGTACAATATCTATTCTGACTTTTCTTTCTATTTCGTGACCCAAACTCCTGGCGTTGGGGAGAAAAAGCGTGTGCAAACTGTTAACAATGAGAGTCTTAATGAGAATTTAACGGTACAAGATTTCACCTTTTTCGACTTTTTCGAGGAGGATGCGATAAACCTTTGCGAGTCGGGAAGAACCTGGCTTGGCGACCGTTACGATATCACATCGACGCACAGTTACTCGTTCCAGATCTCGGGTTACCCGACGGGCGAGGGTCGGATTTCTGTGCGTGGTGCGGCTGCCGCATCCACGGCCTCCAATTTCCAAGTTTCGGTCAACCAGAGCCAAGTGGGCTCTATCACCCTCAGGCCCGCGACTGCCTCCCAGTTGGTTTGCCTTACTATCGGCGATTTTACCTTCAACACTTCATCTACCACGCTAAACGTATCTATAACGTACAACAAACCAACCACTTCCGCTGTCGGATACTTGGATTGGATTGAGGTGCAGGTGCCGTGTGCGTTGACCATCCGAAATGGGCAGACCGCTTTCCGGAACATTACCACCGTGGGGGCAGGCAACGTCACGCGATTCAATCTGCAGGGGGTGCAGGCATCTGCCTCGGTTTGGGATGTCACTGACCCAGGGCAGATCGTTCGCCTCGCGTTGAGTTCCGACAACCAAGGCACCCATTTCAAGACGGCCACTTCCGAGTTGCGGGAGTTTGTCGCTTTTGATGGATCCAACTATTTGACGGTTAACCCGTTGTCGTCTGTCGCCAACCAGAATCTGCACGCCACAGGCAACGTCGATATGGTGATTGTAGCGCATCCCGATTTTCTCGCGCAAGCCAACCGGTTGGCGCAATTCCGTGCTGAGAGTGACGGACTTAGCGTGAAAGTAGTGACTCCGCAGCAGGTTTACAACGAGTTTTCGAGTGGTTCGCAAGATCCCATCGCCATTCGCGACTATATGAAGATGATTTACGACCGGACCAACAAGCAATATCCCAAATATCTGCTGCTGTTTGGACGTCCCAGCTACGACTTTCGCGGTCGCGCCCAAGGGACCGCCATTTATGTGCCCAACTTCGCTTACAATATAGAATATAATGACAACGCCAACCCGCAGTATTATTTCATTTCAGAAATCCGTAACCAGTACACCGGTGATGATGCTTTAGGGCTGTTAGATGACGGTGAGGGGTTCAACGGCAACGGGTTGTACGACCTGGGTATCGGCCGTTTTCCGTGTACCACAGTTTCGCAGGCTGCCGTGGCGGTTGACAAGAGCATCCGCTATACCGAAAAACGGAATCTGGTGAACGAAAACTCCACGCAGGTCTCCAATTTCGGCGACTGGCGCAATATGATGGCCTTTGTGGCGGACGATGAGGAGAACAACGATTTTGTCTATAATGCCGACCTTTTCACAAAATATGTGGCCACCGACAATCCGAACATCAACTTCGATAAGATCTATCTTGATGCTTACCAGCAAATTTCCAACGCCGGTGGGCAGCGCTATCCGGATGCGGTGACCGACATTAACAACCGGATGAACCGAGGTGCGTTGTTTTTCACCTACATCGGGCACAGCGGCAAGGACGGATGGGCGGCGGAGCGTATTCTTGAGAACTCTGACATCAGCAAATGGACCAACAAGTACAACCTGACGGGCATGATTTCGCTGTCGTGTACGTTTGCCTATTACGACCGTTTGATTTCCTCCCCGGCAGACCTTATCTTCTTCAACAACGAAGGCGGTGCTGTGGCCGTGATTGCCGCCGCGCGCGAGGCATGGTCGCTTCCAAACAACCAATTCGGGGGATACTTCTTCAATCTGATGTTCGAAAAAGATGCTGATGGCAACTATCTGTCAATATGTGATTTAGAGCGAAAAGCCAAGAACCTTTACGGTCCGGCTACCGGCGGCAAGGGCAACAACCTCTGCATGTTTGTCACGTTTGGCGACCCCTCAATCAAGTTGGCGGTACCTAAATATAATATTGTAACTGATTCCATCAACGCTGTGGCGGTGGGTGATGCAACCGACACTGTCCGCGCCCTTTCGAAGGTGACGGTCTGCGGTCATGTCACAGACGAGAACCTGCAAACGCTGACCGGTTTCAACGGAACCGTATTTCCGTCAGTTTACGACAAGAAAGTCATCGCCACCACTTTGGTGAATGATCCCGCCCCGAATTATTACCCGTTTGAGTTTGAGGTTCAGAAGAGTATTCTCTTCAAGGGCAACGTGACGGTGAAAGACGGCCGCTTCCGTTTCTCGTTCTACGTTCCTAAGGATATTGACTATACTTTCGGGAACGGCAAAATTAGCTATTACGCTCGTTCCGAACATGAAGATGCGGCTGGTGCATTCACCGATTTCATCATTGGCGGCATGGACACGAACGGCATTCAGGACGACGAGTGTCCGGTCATAGAGCTGTACATGAACGACGAGAATTTTGTCAACGGCGGCATTACTGGCACCAGTCCCACCCTGATTGCCAAGATTTCCGACAATTTTGGTATCAACACCACAGGCAACGGCATCGGTCACGACATGACCGGTGTGCTTGACCGAAACACGGGCAACAAAATCGTCTTGAATGACTACTACCAGACCGAGAAGGACAGTTTTAACTGTGGCACAGTGCGTTATCTGCTGCAGGATCTGGCTCCCGGCGACCATACGATTTCCGTGCGGGCATGGGATGTCAACAACAACAGTTCGGAGCGGGAGTTGACATTCCGGGTGATGAGTGAGGACAAATTCGAGCTGAAGCATGTGCTGAACTATCCGAACCCGTTCACCACGCACACCGAATTCTACTTCGAGCACAACCAACCAGGTGGTACTTTCGATATCCAAGTGAGCATCTACACGATCTCTGGCAAGCTGGTTAAAACCCTGTACGACAGCCAGTACATGGAGGGCAACCGCTGCCGCGCCATTTCATGGGACGGCCTTGATGATTTCGGCGACAAGTTAGCGAAGGGTACCTACCTCTATCGCGTCCGCGTGAAAACTGAAGATGGACGGACTGCCGAGGCGGTGGAAAAGTTGGTGATTCTATAAAAATGGATGATAGATGTTGAAAATCAATAGGTTATGGGAATAATCAAAAAAAGAAAAATTTTTTTTCGTTTGGATATAATAAAAGCAGGAAATGTCCGTTAACGGGTAGATTTTTTTTGAAATAAATATAGTAAAAAACAATAAAAATAACGAGAAACTATCAATGAATAAGCAAGTTATGAAAAAAGCAGCGACTATTTTATCCTGTATTCTACTTTTCATTACAGTGCGTGTCAGTGCCCAGCTTACCCCGGACCAGTTGAGCGGTAAGTATCTGAACTCCATCACTACGGCGGTGCCGTTCCTCACCATTGCCCCCGACTCCCGTGCAGGAGCTATGGGTGATATCGGTTGTGCCACTTCCGCCGACGCCAACTCCCAAAGCTACAACCCCGCGAAGTACATTTTCAACGAGAACCGTTTCGGTTTCAGCGTCTCTTACAGCCCGTGGTTGCGCCAGTTGGTGAATGACATCAACTTGGCTTATCTCGCCGGTTACTGGAGAATCACGGATATGGACGCTATCGGTGCGTCATTTCGCTATTTCTCTTTGGGTGACATTGAGTTTATGGATGAGAACGGTAACCCCGTCAGCACCCAGAATCCCAATGAGTTCGCCATCGACTTCACCTATTCGCGTAAGCTGATTGATGAACTTTCTATCGCTATCACGCCGCGCTTCATCTACTCCAACCTGACAGCTGGACAATATGTCGGTGGTGAAGAGACGAAAGCGGGTCTGGCAGGTGCAGCCGACATCTCCTTGTTCTATCAGCAAGATTTTGATGTTAAAGGTCTTGAGAACAGTACGTTGCGTGCTGGTTTGTGCATCTCGAACATGGGTAACAAGATGTCCTATTCTTTCGGAACGTTGCGCCGCGACTTCCTGCCCACCAACCTGAAGTTGGGTATCGGTTACGAGATGAATTTCGACGGCTATAACAAACTGGCTATCAACGGTGAAATTAACAAACTTTTGGTGCCCACCAATCCGATTTATGCGACCGACAGTATCACGGGGCAAATCATTTACGATGCCGCCGGCAACCCGGTTATTGCTGCGGGTATGAATCCTGATGTTTCCGTTCCGCAAGGTATGATCCAGTCGTTCTACGACGCTCCTGGCGGCTTCCAGGAGGAGATGCGTGAGATCACGTGGGCTTTAGGTGCCGAGTACAGCTACCGCAACCTCTTCTTCGTACGCCTCGGCTACTTCCATGAGAGCCAGTACAAGGGCAACCGTCAATTCCTCTCCGTCGGTGCTGGTATCAAGTACAGCATCTTCGGCATCGATGTCTCTTACCTCATCGCTACCAAGCAGTACCACCCGCTGGCCAACACCCTGCGCTTCACCCTCAACTTCGACTTCGTCTCTGCCAACAAGAACGAGATCAAGCAACAAGGTCGTTTGAAATAAGGCATTAGGCATTAGGCAGAAGGCAACAGGATCTTAAACCCTAAACCCTAAACCCTAAACCTTAAACCTTAAACCTTAAACTTTGAACCATGGACTTTCGAGTAGGTTTCGGATACGATTCCCATAGATTTGCCCCCGGCAGGCCGCTGGTCATCGGGGGCATTGTCATACCTTACGAGTTGGGTTTGGCGGCGCATTCCGACGGTGATGTACTGATACATGCTGTGTGCGATGCGTTGCTTGGGGCGGCAGGTCTCAAGGACATCGGCACCTATTTCCCGGATACGGACCCCGCTTACAAAAACGCCGACAGCACCCTCCTTTTGAGCAAAGTCGTGGATCTTGTCTCGGAGAAAGGTTTTGTAGTCAATAATTTGGACTGTACCCTTGTCTTGGAAAGACCCAAGATGAAGCCCCATATTGACGATATAATCGCAAAACTGTCTCAGCTGCTGCTTTGCGACTCCGAACGTGTGGCCGTGAAGGCCAAGACCAACGAAAAGATGGGCTTCACGGGTGCGGGCGAGGGCATTGCCGCCGTGGCCGCTGTGACGTTGCGGACCCTGTAGAGACGTGATATATCGCGTCTCCACAAATATGCCGTGTCGCGTCTTCACAACGCAAATTTCGACATCCGTTTGTATTCAAAAAATATGTACCTTTGCCCGTTTTAAAACGAGTAAAATATGAGACGTTTCGTTCTTTCTACTTTATTGGTTATCACGGCGTTATGCATGATGGCGCAACCTAAGCCCATCAAAAACGTGATCGTGATGATTCCTGACGGCACCTCCACAAGTTTGCTGTCATGTGCCCGCTGGTACCAGACCTATCTGGATTCCACCCAGACTACGCTGAACATCGACCCTTATCTTTGCGGTTTGGTGCGCACCCATTCTTCGGATGCGCCGATTGGGGATTCTGCCCCGACGAGTTCCTGCTATATGTCGGGAATGCCCTCGCAGACGGGCTTCGTCTCCACCTATCCCGTAGCTACCGACCACGACTTGGTGCCGGTTGATGCCGCCCGTGCTTATCAGCCGTTGTCCACGCTGTTGGAAGCCGCCAAAATCCTGCAGAACAAATCGACCGGTCTGGTCTTTACGTGCGAATTTCCGCACGCCACTCCTGCCGACTGCTCCGCACATTCCTACAAGCGTGGCCGTTACAGCGTGATTGCCCCGCAAATGGTTCACAATCACATTGATGTGGTCATGGGCGGCGGTGTCAAATACCTCAACGAAACGTATCAGAACGACTTGAAAGAGGCTGGTTACAACGTCTATCTTGACGATATCCAAGGTTTCCGGAATTGCACGAAAGCCCCTGTTTGGGCGTTGTTTGCAGAAACTTCTATGCCTTACTGGTTAGAGGCGGACAAGCAGCAGACCCCCTCGCTGGCCGAGATGACCCATAAGGCCATTGACCTTCTTTCGAAGAACGAGAACGGCTTCTTCCTGATGGTGGAAGGCAGCAAGGTGGATTGGGCCGCACACGATAACGATGCCAAAAACGCCATCATCGAGTTCCTCGAATTTGACAAGGCTTGCGGTGAGGCGCTCCGTTTTGCCGAAAAGGATGGACAGACCGTTGTCCTCATCGTGCCTGACCACGGTACCGGTGCCGTCACCCTCGGCAATATCAAAGCCTGCAACGATGGATACGATAAACTGTCGCTGAAACAGCTCATGAGTCCCATCGACAACTACAAACTTTCGAACTGGTCCATGGGCGAGAAGCTGAAAAAGGCCGATACCACCGAGTGGCCGCAGCTTTTCGAGACCTACTTCGGCTTCACCCCGCAACCGGCAGAACTCACCTATCTGACTACGGGTAGCGACTATAGCAACTCCCCGATTCCCTACGAGCAGCGCAAGCACAACCTCTCGATGTGCAAGATGCTCAGCCAGATTCTCTACGGTCGCACGTACTTTGGTTTCACCACATTCGGGCACACCATCGAGAATGTCTTCTTGGCTGTGTATCATCCACAAAACGATAGACTTGTGGGCGTTCCGACCAACATTGATGTCCATAAATACCTCGCTCGCCAGATGGGCTTGACGGATAAAATGAACGAGCTGACGGAGGAAATCTACGCAGACCATCACAAGGTGTTTGAAGGTTATGACATCAAAATCGACAGCGTTGACAAGTACAACCGCCGTCTGACTGTCAAGAACAAGCGCAACGTGCTGATTGCCGACAGTTACGCTAACTATGTGATGGTGAACAACAAGCGCGTGGATCTCAATTCCGTGATTGTGTATGTGGACAAGAACAACACGTTCTATCTGCCGAAATCCTTACGGTTTTATATTGAATTAAAATAACACACAGATATAATTTTTGAGAGAAGTTATCGTTATTCAGCTTCGAAAAAGTAAAAAGAGAATAATATGGAAACCACGAGTTCAATGAATTATGCAGGGCAGAATCAAAATGCCAATCAGGAGAATCCCTTGAAGAAATGGGTGATTATTTTGGGTGCGTTAGCGGGATTGTTCCTGTGCAGCACGATTTATTTCGCCTTCTTCGCCAAACCGACGATGAATACGGTGTATCAGCAGGTTGAGAACCAGAATATGGAGCTGCAGAGCGAGCTGGATTCATTGTTAGCGGAGCACAACCGTATCAAAGAGCAATACGGAGAGCTTTCCGAACAGCTGAGCGAGAAAGACAGCATCATCATGGCTAGCGCTGCCGAGATTGAGAAGCTGATTAATTCGCAGGCAGACTACAACCGCATCAAGAAGCAGTTGGCGCGTCTGCAGAACATCTCCCAGGAGTACGTGAAAGAGATGGACCAGCTCTATCAAGAGAACAAGGCCCTGAAGGAAGAGAACCAGCAGGTGCGTGCCGATTTGGAACAAGAACGCGAGGTGACCCGCAATATGCAGAAATCCAACGATGACTTGTCGCAGAAAATCAGCAACGCTGCGGTTTACAAAGCTTACAACATCAAGAGCGCCGGTTACCTGGTGCGCAACAAGGGCACGGAAGAACAGACCGACAAGGCCAACAAGGTGAAACGCATCAAAACGACGCTGATGTTGGGCGAGAACTCCCTGATTGAGCCCGGTCCGGTGAACGTCTATTGCCGTATCGCCATCCCCGAAACCGGCAAGGTGCTCACGATGGGCTCTGGCGACACCTATTCGTTCGTCCACAACGGCCAGCGTTTGCAGTATTCCTGCAAGACGGTGATCAATTACAACAACAAGGCTGAAAACGTCACTTTGAACTGGGATTTGATGTCCGACGACAAGGCCATCAAAGGGCAGTACAGCGTGCAACTTTACACGGATGACCAGTTCCTCGGCGAGACCTTTTTCACCCTTAGATAAAGTTTCAAAGTCCTTAAAAACAACGGATTATCATGGTTAGTCGGCATTATTTGCGAATCAAGACGATGCAGGCGCTCTATGCGTACAACGCCAACCCGAAGGCGACCGTGCGCGAGTATGAGGCGGCCCTGGTGAAGACCGTGCGCGGTTGCTACGAACTCTTTCTGTGGCTGTTCGCCCTGCTGCCGGAAATCGCTTTCTACCGCATGAAAAAGCTGGAGAGCATGAAGGAAAAGTACAATCCGACGGACGAGGATTTGAACCCGAACATGAAATTTGTGGAGAATAGGGTGATCCGTCAGATTGAGTCCAACAAGACTCTCACACAGCTTTGGCCGAAATACCACATTCTGTGGGAGGATGATACCGACTTGATAGCCAACCTGTTCCGTGAGATTGAACAGCTTCCCGAATATCAGGAGTATATGTCCACACGGGAAAGCGACTACACGGAAGACAAGAAGATGGTGCTCGCCGTCATTGAGAAAGTTTTCGCTCCCAACAATCTGTTGCATTGGTTCTTAGGTGAGAAGAATACCCATTGGATTGACGACTACGAAGAGGCGATGCTGATGCTCTATCAAAATGTAAAGGATTTCAAGGAGAGCAAGGGCGATGAATGCCGGATTGATTCGCTGTTCAAGAGCGAAGAGGACGAGCAGTTCTGTCGCGAACTCTTCCGAAAAACGGTGGAG
>Ga0310690_10010688_pt1 | contig 11401 bp, 8 predicted proteins | sample AusTroGonzalo_MG_2_FD_207661 | JGI IMG/M metagenome (GOLD analysis project Ga0310690, IMG submission 207661) | Bovine rumen microbial communities from tropical cattle in Woodstock, Queensland, Australia - Gonzalo_04 (v2) (version 2) | ecosystem: Host-associated > Mammals > Digestive system >...
TCTCGTTCCGTATAGAGAAGAATTTTATTACGCCCAAGCTGAAGCGTGACTTCCTGATTTATACCCTCTTCCTCATCACCTCAGCCCTGGCTGGCAACATCACCCCGCTGCTCAACCGTTATTTCGTTGCGGGCAAGCAGGGACTCGCCATAGGTGGCATACTCACCATCGCCATCTATATCGCCTCGTTGGTCGAGATGCCTTACCGTTCACTGGGTACCATCAGCAAGCCACAGATCTCGCAGGCTATGGCCGACGGCAACGTGAAGGAAGCCGACCGCATCTGCAAGAGCGTCTCGCTCCACCAGTTCCTCGTCGGCTCGTTGGTGTTCTTTTTCATCTGGATCAATATCGATACCGTTTTTGCCCTGCTGCCCAATGGCGAGGTCTTCGCCGCAGGCAAATGGGCGGTGCTCATCCTGGGACTCAGCCGACTGGTCAACTCCACGCTGAATGTTGGGGTTACCGTGCTGAGCTATTCTAAGATATACTATTACTCCCTGTTTTTCACCATTTTGTTGACTGTTCTGGCCTGTTGGCTCAACGCACGTTGGGTGGATAGCTGGGGTGTCAATGGCGCCGCTTTTGCTACATTGGTGGCTTATTTAGTGCATTATGTGCTCCTGTTGGCCTTGATCCGCTGGAAGATCGGTACCCTGCCTTTGTCGGCCAGACAGCTTCTGGTGGTACTGGTGGTGGGTGTCCTCTTCGGCCTCGACTGGCTCTGGTCGCGTATGCTGACCCCTTGGTTTGCCCAATTGTTCAGCAAACCCGTTTTCGGTCTGGTCCTCGATTCGGTACTGAAGTCCGTCCTCTTCCTCGTCATCGGCTTGTTCTCGGTCTACAAACTGAAGATCTCGCAGTCGGTGAACCGTATTATAGATAAAGGTGTAGCCCTTGTGATTAGAAAAAAGTGAATGTTTTTGAAACGATGAAAAAAGTTTTTGTCTCCGGTTGTTACGACTTGTTGCATTCAGGTCACGTCGAGTTCTTCCGTCAGGCTTCGCAGTATGGCGACCTGTATGTCGGCATCGGCTCCGACGAAACCATCCTTCACTATAAAGGTCACCGCACCCTGTACGACGAAAACGAACGCCTCTATATGGTGAAGGCCATCCGTTACGTGAAAGACGCCTACATCAACGCTGGCAGCGGGATTATGGATTTCATCCCCACTGTCGAGTTCCTGAAGCCCGATATCCTGGTGGTGAACGAAGACGGGGATTACGAAGAGAAACGTCGCTTCTGCAAGGAACACGGCATCGAATACATCGTTTTAAAACGTTTGCCCTACGAGGACCCTTCGACAGGCTCAGGACCCCTTCCGGTCCATTCCAGCACCTCCATCAAGGAACTACTCTGTCAGATTCCCACACGACTCGATATCGCCGGCACCTGGATCGACCAGCCTTATGTGAGCCAATACGCCCCGGGATGGGCCATCACCATCTCGCTTGAACCCACCTTCGAGATCCGTGAACGCTGCGGGCTCTCCACTTCCACCCGAAACATGATCAAAAAGATCTGGCCGGTGAAGCTGCCCAACATGGACCCTGAGTTCCTGGCCAAGCTGATGTTCTGTTTCGAGAACGACCCTGAGCGCAGCGACGGCATCGTCAGCGGGGCGCAGGACTCGATAGGCATCTGCATGCCCGGACTGGTGCGGCATTATTACGACAAACGCTATTGGCCCATCAAGATAGAAAGCTGCAACGATGAAGACGTGCTGCAATGGCTGGAGCGCCATCTGGTGATGATTCCCATGGAACCCCGCGGGGAAGGCTTTTCGGTGTTGGAAGGCAGAGACGTCAACGAAACGAAGGTGAAAGCCTTGGCGAAAGCGGCTGACGAATGCTGGGCTGCTATTATGCATAAGGATTTAAAGGCTTTCGCAGATGCTTACAAAGCCTCGTTCAACGCCCAGGTGGCGATGTTCCCCGCTATGGTACAACCTTCGAAGGGTGATACGATGATACTGGACTTCATCGACAGGTATTCGGCTTTTGACGATGTCCTGGCCTGGAAGATGCCCGGTGCCGGTGGGGGAGGCTATCTTGCCTGCGTCGTCGTGGATGCCGAGGACTTCTGCGCAAGACACGAGGAGGCGATAAGATTAACCATCCGGAGGAGAGCCCTGTAATATGAGACTTGTCGAGCGCAAATATCTCATCCCTTTTGTCACTGTCACGTCGCTGTTTGCCCTGTGGGGCTTCGCCAACGACATCACCAACCCTATGGTGGCAGCCTTCCAGACGCTGATGGAGCTGTCGGCAGCCAAAGCCTCTCTCATCCAATTCGCCTTTTATGGCGGTTATGCCACGATGGCCATTCCTGCGGCGCTTTTCATTCGTAGATACAGTTACAAGCACGGCATCCTGATTGGCCTTGCCCTGTATGCCGTAGGCGCCCTGCTGTTCATCCCGGCAGCCTCGCTGCAGAGTTTCACCTTCTTCTGCTTTTCCTTGTATATCCTGACCTTCGGACTCGCGTTTCTGGAGACTACGGCAAGCCCCTTCATTCTCACTTTGGGTGAGAAGGAGAATGCCACGCGGCGACTCAACCTCTCGCAGGCCTTCAACCCTTTGGGTTCTTTGGCAGGGATGGCGGTGGCCTCGCTGATTGTGTTGCCCAACCTCTTGTCGGACCAGCGCGATGTGGCAGGCAATGTCATCTTCCCCATGCTCAGCGAAGCCGAGAAAGCCGACATCCGTCTGCACGACCTCGCCGTGATCCGTGACCCGTATGTGGCCTTAGGTATCGTGGTGCTGGTGATGCTGGTGGTCTTCGCCTGTGTGAAAGTGCCGGTGGGAGAGCTTGCGGGTCAAAACCGCAATGAAGGGGTAAAAGGCACGATAAGACGTCTGTTGAAGAACAAAGTATATCGTGAGGGCGTGGTGGCCCAAGTGTTTTACGTCGCTGCTCAAATCATGGTGTGGACGTTTATCATCCAGTATGCTGACCATCTTGGGATGAACAAAGCCACGGCACAAAACTACAACATCCTGGCGATGTGTCTCTTCCTCTGCGGACGCTTCCTGTCCACTTGGCTGATGCGGTATGTCGACGGACGCCGTCTGCTGACGCTGTTTGCCGTCTGTGCCGCCCTTTGTTCCTTGGGAGCCGTGCTCATCGTGGGGAAGGTCGGGTTGTGGTGTTTGGTGTTCATCAGCCTGTTCATGAGCCTGATGTTCCCTACTATCTATGGAACTGCCTTGGAACACGTGTCGTTTGAAGACACCTCCCTTGGGGCGGCCTTCCTGGTGATGGCAATTGTCGGCGGAGCCTTGATGCCGCCATTGCAAGGTGTGATCATCGACTGCGGCACCATTTGCGGACATCCCGCCGTCAACGTCAGCTACGCCTTGCCTTTGCTCTGTTTTGTCGTTGTCGCCCTATACGGCATTAGAGCGCGTCGTGTAGGAAGCAAACAGTGAGTCAGAACGTCACTGATCGATAGTTAGAACGTCACAGAGCTGTGGTTAGAAGGAGGCAAACCACCGACTCGCTAACATGGTGTTGGAAGGGTGAAGTTTTCCACTTTTCCACTTTGGACATCTGACATCTAGTGTTTTGAATTTTACTTGACATAGAAAATCTTATTATTATAATAATTTAATTATTATAATAATAAAAGTAAAATTATTAGATTATCCTTACCCCTAAAACGGATTGAAAAACATAAATGTCCAAATGTCCAATGTCCAAAGTACAAAGTTTGTACCGTAGTTTTTGTACAAAATAAGAAAAAATAGTTATGGCAACGCAAAATTTACCTATTTTTGCTCTCGCATTACTAGTTCGCAGACAACCACGCTGCAAATCTGAGGTATGTATCGAATATGATGTCAAGTGACGGAATATATGAAATACGACAATTATCGGTGTTTGACGGAGAGGATATCTTTCAAATGCTTCAAACTATTGGTGATAATGAAAATGCTTTTACAAATCCAGTAAAAGGGATGTGCTATGGAGAGTATAAACAATGGTTAAATCAGCAAAATGATTGGTCACTTGAAAGGAATTTGCCGGAAGGATATGTCGGGCAGACTATATTTTGGCTATATGTTGACGGTATCCCTGTAGGTATTGGTAAAATCCGCCATGCATTAACTGAACATTCAAGACAGATAGGTGGAACTATAGGATATGCAATATCCAACAGGTATAGAGGTAATGGTTATGGCACGGTGTTATTGAAATTATTGTTAATAAAGGCCGAAGAGATGAATGTGAAGGAGAAATGGTTAACAGTAGAGAAAACGAATCCGGCCTCAAAAAGAGTGATTGAAAAAAATGGTGGTAGTTTGGCGGGCGAGAATGAAGAGAGATGGTTCCTTTGTTTTTAATATTTTGTCGATTGCACATGAAAAATTCTTGTTATGAGTTACTATATCAATCCTAATATTGAATCTACCTCGCGTGTGTTTCCCTTGCAAGGGCGTGGTGCATTTCATCGGTATGATGCCAATGAAAACCCCGAGGGATTGCCGAAAGAGTTTGTTGATTCTGTTTTGAAAGAGTTGACGTCAGAGTATTTGGCTATGTATCCGGAGCCAGAACGGTTTTTAGGTATGTATGCTGATTATTTGGGTGTCGGCAAAGAGAATGTATACTGCACCAATGGTTCTGATCATGGTATTCGAGTTTTGCTTGAGTTGTTTGGAGAACCAGGCAAAGAGGTGGTTACCGTTTCACCGACTTTTGAGATTTACTGGGTTTGTTGCAGTTTATTAGGATTGAAACATAAACCAGTGCCGTATAATACCGATTTTACCATTAGTGTTGAAAGCATTCTTTGTGCTGTTACCAATGTCACTCGGGTTGTGGTATTGCTTAATCCTAATAGCCCTATTGGTAATATATATACGGAGGAAGAAGTCCAAAGGGTCATTGACAAAGCAAAACAAGTAGGCGCTGTAGTTATAATAGATGAAGCATATCATTATTTTTATGAAAAGACATTCCTGCATTTTGCAATGGAAAACAATAATGTTATATTGTTGCGCACCTTCAGCAAATTGATGTCAATGGCAGGGTTGCGTGTAGGGATGATAGTTGGACATAAAGAATTAGTTCAGTGGGTGAAAAATTCTCGTTTGGCATACGAAATGAACAGTGTGGGGTTGCTGTTCGCAGAACGTATCTTGGAGCATCCTGATTTGATTGATGATTTGATTAAACAAGAAAAGGAAGGAAAAGCATACATGATGAGGGAACTGGAGAAGCGAGGATATTGGTATATGGATTGCCATGGTAATTATGTCTTGATTAAACCCAAACATGATGCTCTAGAAGTGTACCGACGTTTGAAAGAGGAGAAAAAGACATTGGTACATCCTTATAGTAACGCCATGATGAAGGATTTGATTCGAGTTACCGTTGGCTCGGTAAAGGCAATGGAGTTTTTTGCCAAAGTTTTTTTTGAAGTTGATAATGATTAAACTATGAAGAAGGTTATTACGTATGGTACTTTTGATTTGTTTCACTATGGGCACAAAAGTCTGTTAGAACGAGCAAAGGCTTTAGGCGACTATTTGATTGTTGGTGTCACTGCCGATGGCTTCGACCGCGCACGCGGCAAGATAAATGTGCAGCAGTCACTGATGGAGCGTATGGAGGCTGTTAAGGCAACAGGCATTGCGGATGAAGTAATAGTTGAAGAGTATGAGGGGCAGAAAATTGACGACATAATGCGCTATGGAGTTGATGTCTTTGCTATTGGAAGTGATTGGAACGGCTATTTTGACTATTTGAAAGAGTATTGCCAGGTTGTATACTTGGACCGTACGGTAGGTGTGTCCAGCTCTGAGTTAAGAGCTGAAAAACGCGAGGTGCATCTAGGGTTAGTCGGTGAGTCACTTTTTTTGAATAAGTTTGAAAGGGAAAGCCGTTTTGTAAATGGTGTGATTATTAAAGGGCTGAATGCTTCTTCCAATATTGCAAACGGCCTTTCTGAAGAATTAAAGGCACTTCCATGTGTTACCAATGACTATGAGACCATGCTTTCAGAAGTTGATGCAGTATACATTCTTTCAAAGCCTTCGGACCATTATGATCAGATAAAGCTGGCTTTGCAAAAGGGTAAGCATGTGTTGTGTGAACCTCCTATAGCCTTGTCGGTCAAAGAATGGTCGGAGTTGAATGCCTTAGCTAAGGAAAAAAAATGTGTTTTGATGGATGCCATACGTACAGCTTATTCAACGGCGTATTATAGACTATTGTTGCTGGTGAAGAGTGGGCGTATTGGTAAGGTGGTTTCTGTGGATGCGTCATGTACAAGTCTTCGCGACAATGATATTTCCCTTAATGAAACGGGGAAATGGAATAGCATATGTACTTGGGGACCAAACGCATTACTCCCTGTCTTCCAGTTGTTGGGTGTGGAATTTAAACAAAAGTCAATAGTATCTCGGATTGAAGACAAAAGCACGATGTATGATTCATTTACAAAAATTGAATTTGTATATCCTGAGGCTGTCGCTTCAATCAAAGTGGGGAAAGGCGTGAAAACCGAAGGGGAATTGGTCGTTTCAGGTACGAATGGATATATATATGTTCCTGCCCCTTGGTGGAAGACGGATTATTTTGAGATCCGTCGCGAAGATCCGACGCAAAACAAAAGGTATTTCTATCAGCTTGATGGTGAAGGGATACGCTATGAGCTTGTGTCTTTCTTGAAGGCTATTAAAGATGGGAAGAACTATTTGTATATTGATGACCGCATTTCGAAGGCTTTTGTGGAAATAATTGAAGAGTTTTATCAAGGGAATCTTAGCTATATCTGAAATCTTTTTCTAATATGATTGATACAAAAGGATTAAAACAAAAATATGCACCAGAAGGTTCCCCTTTAAGGAATCTTCAACTTCAGTTGCTTGAAGAGTTGCTGCTTCTTGATAATATATGTAAGAAACATGGGTTGACATATTTTCTCACCGCAGGTACAGCATTGGGGGCTGTGCGGCACCAGGGCTTCATTCCTTGGGATGACGACATTGATATTGCCTTGTATGAGGATGACTACAAGAGACTTATAAAAATATTGCTTGAAACAGAGTCGGATAAATTTGTGTTGCATTGTAGAAAAACCGATTTTAACTATATTTTCGGGTTTCCAAAATATAGGGCAAAAGATGGCGATTTTTTAGGATGTTTCCCTGCGCGTGGTGTTTTGTATAAATACAAAGGGTATGGGATTGATCTTTTTTGTGTTTCTAAGCATAGTTTCCTCCGTGCTTGGGTGTGTGCAAAAGCCAGGGCGGCTCTGCTTAATTGGATGTATAAATTGAAGAATGACAAGGTTAGGAAGGTTGTGACAAAAATCAACTGGTTTTTGGTTGATTGTATCGAAATATTTTCATTCCCGTTGGACATTTTCCAAAAAAATGATGAAATGCATTATGGTTTGGTGAATGGGACTCCTATGCATGATATGAGATTTTCGGAAGTCTTTCCAGTAAAGCGTGTGCTTTTTGAAGGAGTGGAGTTGCCAGTCCCTGGTAACGTAGAAGCTTTTCTTACTCGCATCTTCGGGGATTATATGCAGCTGCCCTCTGAGGAGCAGATAAGAAAAGATATTCATACCAAGGATTTTCTTAAAAATGTTCAATAGTATTATATAGTCCATACGTATGAAAAAACATAGTTTTATTCGGGATTCAGCGGTGAAAGTGGCAGTGAGATTGGGTGTATATCAAAAGATTGTGACTTTTCTGAACCGTCAAATCGCGAAGCGGGAGGCTGTAGCCATCAAGAAACACGGCGTGGAAGTCTTGTCAAAAGTGGACGAGGTGTTGACCAGAAGAGGTGTTAAGCCATTTTTTACTTTCGGATTACTTTTGGGAGCCTATCGCAACAAAGGTTTTATCCCTTATGATTATGACCTTGACATCGGCATTATGGATACGGAGCGCCCCGAGGATATGGTGGATTACATGAGTGAGAATGGCTTCCGATTGGTGCGTCAGTTCTATTTTAAGGAAACTGGCAAGATAACAGTGGAACAATACGAGTACTATGGTGTTCATGTCGACTTTTATTACTTCTTTGAGAAGGATGAAGACACGGTTGCTATCATTGTCGCGTGTAAGCACGAATATAAGGAATGGAAAGAGGCGAATGAGACAGATGGGTTCCCTAGTTTGATTATTACGGCGGAAAAGACTTCTTTTTCACGTCGGGAATTTATGGGTATTCAGTTTTATATGCCTGACAAGGCTGCTTCATGGTTAGCGGGGTTCTATGGTGACGATTTTATGACTCCTGTGAAGAACTGGTCAGTTGGTAAACGTAAAACCACCCATCGTCCATATCCGATTAGACAATATCGTAACCTTGAAATAGTACGTCAACAAAAAGACCTCTAGTTTTCGAACAAAGCTTTCCGTAGGTTTTCAACCATTATTGCCTCAGAATATCTCCCTAAATACAATTGTCTGGAGTAGGCGTTGAATCTAGGCCGTGGCGAGGTGATAAAATCGTTGATTTTCTCAATAAACTCAATTGCTGTGTTGCATTTGCCTCCAATGCGGTCGTAGTCGGCATCATAGCCTTCAAAGGCTTCGTCGGTGCCCAGGATGTTTTTCCCAAACATCAGCGACTCACAGGTTTTGACTTTCATTCCACTTCCTTTAAAGATGGGTAGAATCATGATGTCGGCCTCGGTTATGTATGGGGTAAGGTCTGGAACGCTGCCAACGACTTCAATGTTGCGCAAAAGCGGCTCCACTTCTTTGAGTCGCTCCATGCCTTTGCCAATTACTTTAAAACTGATTTCTACATGAGGGAGCACGTTCTTGACGAACCAAAGTAGGCCTTCGTTGTTTGGTGCAAAATTGCTTCCGATGAATAGACAATCGGGCTTTGTGTGGGTGAGCGTGTTGCTCTGATATTCGGGTTTGAACCGGTCGCGGAAAACAATGGGAATCAGGGTGTCAGCATGTCTCTTATATCTTTCAAAGAGTAAACTGTCGTCCCTTTTGTTAAGGGCAATGATTTTGTCAGCATACTGGCACGAAAAGGCATCGTTATGATCAGCGCATCTGATGATGACATTCCTGTATGGCGAATGTTTCGAAATTTTGGCGTCGAAATACAAAGCTTCAACATTATGGAAGAAAATGATGATTCTTCCTTTGTAACCGCTTTCTTTCAGTTTTTTTGCAATGATTCCGAACACACTTCGGTCGATGAATACAACGTCATGTTCTTGTGCTAATTGGCAAATGCACTTCGTCTTTTTCGGGGTTAGACCGAAATGATAGTTGAAGGGGAAATACAAGATGCCACGAAGGTAGTCTGATAATGACCTTTTTTTGTCTTGACTATGGATATAATAGGTGTCAACATTATCTTTTCCAGTTAGTTGTACCAGCGCATTGTAGTGCATCTCGGTGACTTGTTCACCACCGTCCAAGATTCCGTTGTTCTTCTTGTATCTGATGAATAAGACCTTGGTCATTCCGATTCTTCTTTCTTCTTTTTCGTTGCCGTGATTACGACGGCACCTATGGCAAACAAAATGATTACCAGCGAGCTCAATAGCGAGACGATGTTGCCAGTCTTCCAAATCTTTGGCTCGTAACGCATTATGATTTCATGTTGCCCCGCAGGGATAATGGCAGCACGCAGCAAGTAGTTGGCGCGGAGTAAAGGACTCTCTTGTCCATCGATTTGCAGGGTCCAACCTCTGCTGGTCCAGATTTCGGAGAAGACCACAAGTTTGTTCTCGTTTGCCGAGAAGTTGTATATCAGCTGGTTGGGACGGTAATCGGTTAGGAAAATGCTACCATCGTCATTGTTTGTTCCAAAGCTTCCCACCTGTTGCTCAAACTCTTTGTTGAGGACAGCGGTATGGGCCAGGTCGGTGGTTTTGAGGGCATCGATTTCCTCGTTTGGTGTGTCAACCCATTGGACGTCGCTGACCACCCAGGCATTGCCCAAGGCATTGGGATTAAGGAAGGGCTGAGCGTTGGGATTGTAGATGATATATTTGGTGTTCAGCATGTTGAGCACGTTCTGTTTCTCCAGGAGGTTGTTCATGTCCTCGAAGGTATTTGCAGTTCTGAGCTGGTTGAGTTCGGCTCCAAGGTATTTTGTGATGACGTCCTGATAACGGCGTAGCTTGGCACCGGAATAGCCTCCAAGGGACTTGTGGAAATAGCAGGTGCTGGCATCATTGAACATATCCTTGGTGATGTCGGCTACGCGGAAGTCCAAGGCCTTGTCGTTCAGGATGTATTGGTCGGCAGCAGAGGCTACATAAGGTTTGTCGGTCTTGCTCTTTTCGATGAAATTGTCGTTGTTGAGGTAGCGCTTGTCGATGGGGAACATGTCGATGACGACAAGGGCGCCAAGGATGATGAAGGCGGGAGCGGCTTTCAGCTTACCTTTGACGAAGAGGAACAGCGGCACGGCGGACAGGAGGATAAAGATGAGGCTGCGCAGGGCGTCCTTGCGGAAGATGGCCACACGGACGTTTTCGAGCTGTGAGGCAAACTGGGCATAGACGGCGCCGTCCTTACCTGCACTCAGCTCGGCAAACTGCTTGGCTTCGTCTTGGCTGAGGAAGTTGAAGAAGGTCTTGGGCATGAGATAGAAAAGGAGGCAGAGGCCTGCAGTGATGCCAAGGGCGATGAAGAACTTCGACATGTTCTTCTTGGCGTTTTCTGGGTTCTTGACCAGTTCGGCCAGACCCAGGAAGCCCAACAGCGGCATGGTGATTTCGGCGATGACGAGGGTCATTGAGACGGCTCGGAATTTGTCGTAGCCGGGGAAGTAGTCGAGGAAGAAATTGGTGAAGCCCATGAAGTTCTTGCCCCAGCTGAGCAGGATGGAGAGAATCGTGGCGATGAGCAAGGCCCATTTCAGCTTGCCTTTCACCGTCAGGGCACCCAAGACAAAGAGGAATACTACGATGGCACCGACGTAGACGGGACCGCTGGTGCCGGGCTGGTCGCCCCAGTAGGCGTTGCTTTGTGCAATGTTGTCCTTGAACCTGGAGTCGGCTTTCTCAAGGGCGGGGTTCTGTTTGCCAATATAGGCTGAGGCACCGCCTTTGGCGTTGGGAATCATCAGGCTCCAGGTCTCGCCCTTGCCGTAGCTCCACTGGGTGATGTAGTCGCGGTCCAAACCCTTGGTCTGGTTGGCTTCGTTGCTGACCAGCACAGGTTTGCCACGGGTGGTCTCTTTGCCGAACTCGTAGTTGGCATACAGCTTCACTGAGAAAGTGAGGATGCTGAGGATGGCAACAACCAGTAGGATTAGACTGGCCTTGAAGAAATGCCCTAAACGCTTTGTTCTGATATCGGAGATAAACTCGGCAATGACTAGGATGACAATGATAATGAATAAGTAATAGGTAATTTGGAGGTGGTTGGCCAGCAGTTCCAAAGACAAG
>Ga0310690_10010690_pt1 | contig 11399 bp, 13 predicted proteins | sample AusTroGonzalo_MG_2_FD_207661 | JGI IMG/M metagenome (GOLD analysis project Ga0310690, IMG submission 207661) | Bovine rumen microbial communities from tropical cattle in Woodstock, Queensland, Australia - Gonzalo_04 (v2) (version 2) | ecosystem: Host-associated > Mammals > Digestive system >...
GTCCCTATTGAGTTTGCGGAGGGGAATTTTGAGAACGAAGCCTTCCTGCGCGTCGAATGGAATCCGGACAGGAACGAGATTGAGAGGGCGGAAGTCGAATCTTTTCAAGACAAGGCTCGTGAAGGTCTCAACGGCAGTTTCCACTTCTTCGTCAGCGTACGGAGCCGGGAAGCAAGAGACGCTCTGGCCAATGGGAAAAATTCAGATCTTCTGAAGAAAGTGGCTCAGGATAAATACGCGGAATATAAGGCTACGAAAGCAGAGAATCTATATAAGATGTTCGGCGGTACATGAAGGAGGAATGATTATGGAGCTGAATGAGTACCAGAGGTTAGCCCAGAGAACCAGCAGGCGCGATTTGCCGGCCGATTCGCACATCACCAATGGTGTACTCGGTCTCGCGGGAGAAGCCGGGGAATGCGCAGACTTGCTCAAGAAACACTACTATCAGGACAACCGGCCCTTCCGTGATCAGCTGATTGACGAGCTGGGTGACGTGCTCTGGTATGTAGCAGAGACGGCGGCTGGACTCGGTGTTTCGCTGGAAGACATCGCACAGCATAACGTGGAGAAACTAAAGCGGCGGTATCCGGAAGGATTTGATCCGGAGAAGAGCCTGCACAGGGAGGAAGGATCATGACACAGGTCGAGTTCAGCAGAAAGTATAGCGTCACAAGAGCGTTTATCTGTGCAGCGATCAAGAAGGCAGGCGTTGAGCCGATCGGAGAAGTCCAGGGGCCGAAAAGGATGCAGCCTGATTACAATGAGCGGGATATGCTGAACGCGATCCTTTCCGAGTATCAGCGTTTCTATGAAGCGGCCACGAACAGAGCCGGAGAATGGCGTAAAAAAGCCATGGAAGCAAAGGCAATTTTTGCCGGAAATATCAGAAATCCGAACGTTTAATCTGAAATTTGTCCGAAATGTCCGGTTTGTCCGGAAAAACTATGATATCATGCAGGCTGTAAAAATCCGATCAAGAGACCGGGAGCATCCGACCAAACGCGGACGCTCCTATTTTTATGGAAAGGAGGATCTGCAGCAGCACATTGCTCCTACGTGCTGGCCTGTATCGTGTTTGGCATTTTCGCGCCGACTTCGCCTAAGGTGCGCTGAGAATGAAAGGAGCAAGTACCCATGCTATCGAGACTGAGAAGCAGTTTCAAAAACAATCCCCGATTCTACTACGCAATGAGCATCGCGGCCACATGGGCCGGCGCAGGATCGTTCATTGTCGGTACAAAGGTAGCGCAGACCGCCGGTATTTTCCCATGGCTCCTATGGGCGCTGGGTAATGTGCTGGCCTGTATCGTGTTTGGCCTACTGTCTCAGACATTCCCCAAGCTGAGGGCGGTGGCCACGAGCAAGCCGGTACAGATCCTGATGGGGTTGATGTGCATCTTCCAGATCTGGCTGAATATGAACGGAATCTTCGAGATGCTTTCCCCGACAGTGATCGGACCGACAATGAGCTACATCATTGTTTACGCGCTGTCTGTGTTCTTCATCATCTTCTATCTGAAGCGGGCAACCTTCCGGAACGTAACGACCGACAACTTCTCATGGCTGATCGTTTACGGACTGATTGCGATCCTGGTCCTTTATTCGGTGATCACCAACGGCACCCATCCGATATCAACGGCGCTGGTGCCGGCAGATCTGAAGGATAAAGGATGGACCTGCATCACGCTGACCTTCGGCGCTTTCTTCTATCCGACCTTCTGGGAACTGCTGGATTATAACGACAAAAACGAGGATGAAACCAAGAAGATCGACATGAAGCGGCCGTTCGTTATGGGCGGGCTGCTGTTTGGTTTCTATCTGCTGTTCGTGCTGGCCGGATCGTTCACAACCTACTCCCCTGTTGTGGACCTGCTGAAAGGCATCCTGGTTTCACTGGTTGCTGTGTCTTCCCTGTCCTCTTTCCTTTACGGAACGATGGTCAACTTCGGGAAGAAGATCGGCGTTGTGATTGACGTCGCAGTCGTGGCCACCTGGCAGCTGCTGGTACCCATGGGCGTGATGGGCGTATGGACCATCATGCAGAATAGCCGGGTGTGGATGGTATTCGCCATGTTTGCCGTGGCTCTGGGCTGGCATCTGTGGGAGAAGCGGAAGAAGGTGACTGACAAATGAAAGTCACCAGATTGAAGCTCTCCACGCTGAAGCAGCCGGAGAAGAATGTCAGAATCCACAGCGAGAAGCAGGTCAAAGAGTTCGTGCGGAGCCTTGAGGCCTTCGGACAGATACGCCCGATTGTGGTTGACGAGAATCACACGATCCTTGCGGGCAACGGCCTGTATGCGGCTCTCATGGCCAAAGGCGAGGAAGAAGCCGACGTCCTGGTCATGAAAGGCCTGAGTCCGAACGAAAAGAAGAAGCTGATGCTGGCGGATAACAAGATCTATTCGTTGGGTGTCGATGACATGGACGTCTTCGAGGAATTCCTCAAGGATCTCGGGGATGATCTGGAGATTCCCGGCTATGATCTGGAACTGCTGGAGACGATCACAGCGGACATGAACGACGTGGACGAGATGCTTTCCGGATACGGGACGGTTGACGAGTCCACCAAAGAGCGGATTGCCGACACAGCGCAGAAATACGAGGCACAGGAGGCGGTGCACGCCGAAGCCGCGGAGGAATTAAAGCCCGCGCAGCCTCCTTCGGAATCGCCCGCTGAGGGTCACGGAGAGCCGCTGCCGAAACGGTTCATCCAGTGTCCGGAGTGTGGTCACAAGATATGGCTGTGAGGTGATGACTCATGGCCATCATGAAAGTGACCGGCAAGATGAACGTGGTCGAAGCCGCGATGCAGCGGATCACGAACATCTTCAGCAACGGCGTCAAGGTTTACCTGGCCTTCTCCGGAGGAAAGGACACGCTCTGCCTGTGCGGGATGATCTACGAACTGGCCATGGCCGGCGAGATAGATCTGCATCAGATGACGATCTGCTTCATTGATGAGGAATCCATTTATCCGTCCATGCTTGAGATGACTCATGAATGGCGGAAGCGGTTCACGCGGATGGGCGCTACGTTCCGGTGGTATTGCCTGCCGGTGAAGCAGGTATCAATGCTGCACCAGCTGCAGGATGACGAGTCATGGATAACCTGGGAGCCCGGCAAGGAAGCCGTCTGGATGAGGGATGCGCCACCTTACGCGATCCTGAGAGACCCCGCGCTACAGTATGCCGGCGAGATGAACTATCAGACATTCCTGCCGAAGGTGAGCAAGGACGGGCTGATGATCGTAGGCGTACGCGCTGCCGAGTCTGTTCAGCGGCTGAAGTACCTGGCCACCGTGAACATGACGGCCGGGAACTGCACCGGGAACAATCTCCTCTATCCGATCTACGATTGGAAAGACTCGGACGTGTGGCTCTACATCAAAGAGCACCATCTCCACTTCCCTCAATCCTACATTGACCTGTACCGGGTTGGAGTCAATAAGCATCAGCTGAGACTCTGTAACTTCTTCGGTGCAGAGTCAATCGCCGGGCTGCGCTGGGTAGCTGAGACAGATCCTGTTCTCTGGGATAAGATCCAGAAGCGGGAGCCGAACGCTTACCTTGCCCTGCTCTACTGGGATTCGGAGATGTTCCATAGATCTACCAGGAAGCGGGCCAAGCTGGAAGAAGACCAGGTCAAGAAGGACTACAAAGCATTGTGTAAGCACATGCTGTTCGATGCACCGGACGAGTTCTTTACCACGCCAGCCCGTAAGGATGTGGCCAGGAGTTACAAGCAGCTCTACATCAAGGGCTACTCTTTCATGACTGAGAGACATTACAAGAAGATGTACGAAGCCATGAAGGCAGGCGATCCAAAGAAGCGGACGCTGCGAGCGATTTACACCGACATATTCACCGACTACGTGAAGTACTCCCGTGCTTCATCAGGGAAGGAGGTGAATGGTCGTGGATCAGGACCTGTTCGCCCCGCTGAAAACACTACAGTGGGTTGAGAGAAAAAGGCTACATGCAAATGGGTGGAACCCGAATAAAGTCTCGGATAATAACCTCGAATTATTAACGCAATCCATCCTTACCAACGGTTGGACATTACCAATCGTCTGCAAGCCGGACTACACTATCATCGACGGATTCCACCGCTGGACAGTCGCAGGGCGTGAGCCCCTTCTTTCCAAGTTAGGTGGGAAAGTTCCGGTGGTTATTGTAGATCACCACGGAGATACATCCCAAGATATCTACGGAACTATTACACACAATCGAGCGCGCGGAACTCACGTCCTCGGCCCGATGAAGAGTATCGTTCAAGGTTTGATCGACGAAGGTAAGACCGTTGAAGAGATTGGAAAACAATTAGGAATGACGCCCGAGGAGGTTTTTAGGCTCAGCGATTTCAGCCGCGAAGACTTCCTCGATATGATGACCAAAGGCGTAACGGGCTACAGTAAAGCTACGATATTCAAAAAGGTTTTATAATCTCGCAGCTGGAGAAAAAGCCCCGGGTAATCCTCATCTTCCTTTCGTGTGCCAACCCAACAAGGGCGTGCGTACAGCTCCCACTATCAGCGCCCAAATCCTCCACGGATAGTGTGCACCTTTTTGTGGCCGCGCTATAGTAGCCGTACCCATGTCCTTGTTGGGCGCCGAGAAAAATACAATCACCTTTTCGATAATTTTTAGCCCAAGCGGAAAAACCGGTAGCCCTTTTGAGACGATCGGCGGGAAAAAGGTACTGTGATTTGGGGGACCCGGCGCCGCGCCCGCGCTCCGACCCCCGGTTTTCGCGTATTTTTTCCGTGGAAAAATCGCCAGTTAACTGAACCCGGAGGTAAAAATGCAGGGAGAATACGGCAGAATCGAGGAAATTGACGGTGTTTTGTTCTGTGACGGGAAGCGATTGACCCAGATCCTTGATTTATCCAAGGCGCGGATCTCGCAGTTAACCTCCAGCGGGGTTTTGCTACGGGATGACACCGAGTTCGGGAAGCTTTACAACCTGGACGATGCGGTGCAGGCCTACATTGAGAAGATAACGAACAGCGACGGCGCGGAAGACTCGAAGATCCGGAGGGACAGAGCCAAAGCGGAAACCTCCATCAAGGCTTCCAAGGCGATCATCGCCAACCTTGAAGCGCAGGAGCTCAAGGGGCGAATGTTCCGGACCGAGGACATCAAGGCGATCACCGAACAGTACTACTACGAGATCCGGAACATGCTGAACGCTCTGCCTGGTCAGCTGGCCACGGAGGTAGCCGGATCGGATAACGCCGCTGAGTGCGCGGTGATCATCAGGACATGCGTCAACCGGCTGCTGATGAATATGCAGCAGTACCGATTCGATATCAACGAGTACAAGGAACGGGTGCATGAGCGGATGAGCTGGCAGTCAAAGGAAGAGGATTCTGATGGCGGAGAAGATTAAGCCCGGCGAGGTCAGCCCGAATTTTCCGAAGAAGCTCGTTGAACTGTTCGCCGGCATTGCTTCTGTTCCGTTCAAACCGCTCGAGGACATTTCGGTGTCCGAGTGGGCGGACCGGTTCAGAGTCATCTCATCCGAAGCAGCTGCAGAACCCGGACCATGGAGGACGGAGAAGACGCCGTACCTCCGCGATATTATGGACGCTTTCTCTGACCCGCTGATCCGGAGCATCTATGTTGTCTCCGCTTCACAGATCGGTAAGTCAGAGTTTATCAATAACTGCATCGGCTACATAGTCGATCAGGACCCGAGCTCGATCCTGTTCATCCATCCCACCGTGCAGGACGCCCGGGATTACTCCAAACTAAGGATCACCCCGATGTTTCGGGACTCGCCTGTGCTGAAGAATAAGATCAGAGGGGCTTCGGTCGGGCGGAAGTCAAGCACCAATACCGTGCTGCAGAAGGGCTTCGCAGGCGGCATTATGACGATGTGCGGATCTACCGAAGCCCACGCCCTGGCATCAAAGCCGATCCGGTACGTCCTCGGTGACGAGCGCGACCGGTGGGCAACCAGCGCCGGCAATGAAGGCGATCCTTACAGGCTGGCACTGGCCCGGCAGACAACCTTCTATAATGCCAAGTCCGTCCTGGTCTCCACACCCACGATCAAGGGCGCGTCCCCGATAGAAGAACACTTCTATGAAGGAACGCAGGAGCGATGGTGCTCACGGTGTCCTCACTGCGGTGAGTACCACAATATCAGATGGCAGGATATCCGGTATGGGTATGAGGAAAAGACGGTCAACAACAAACCTTCCTACGATCTGAAGGAAGTCTACTATGTCTGCCCCGGCTGCGGCGCGATCTCCCATGAACGGGAGATGAAGAAGGCGCCGGCCAAATGGATCCCCGACAATCCGGACGCTCTCAAAAAGGGCGTCCGTTCTTTCTGGCTCAACTCCTTCATCTCTCCATGGCTTAGTTGGTCCACGATCGTGATGGAATACCTGGAAGCCCGGGGAGACACCATGAAGCTGCAGGCGGTCTACAACACCCGGTTCGGTGAGCTGTGGGAGGATCGCGGCGGCATGGCTGATGAGGATGAGTACCTGTCACGGCGCGAGGAATACCCTGCCGAGCTGCCTGACGGCGTCCTGGTGCTGACCATGGGCGTTGACGTCCAGGATGACCGGCTTGAGTATGAGATCGTCGGATGGGGCCTCCGGAAAGAAAACTGGGGTATCAAGTACGGGCAGATCATGGGCCGTCCGGATGATCCGGAGGTTTGGCAGCGGCTGGATGACATTCTGAACAGAGTGTACTACTACGCTGACGGCAAGGGCCTCAAGATCTCGATGTCCTTTATTGATGACGGTGGCCACTACACCATGAATACCCGTATCCAGTGCCGCTCCCGTGTCGGGATGCGGCTCTTTGACTGTAAAGGTATTCCCGGGAACGGCAAACCGTACATCGACAAGCCGAAGCAGGTACAGATCATGGTCGACAATAAGCACGTCGGCCAATGCTGGCAGTACCAGCTGGGCGTTGATGCCGGAAAGCAGATGGTCATGGACGCGCTCCGGATCCAGACGCCCGGCCCGAGATACTGTCATTTTCCATCGAATGAGGACCGGGGCTATACACACCGGTACTTCAAGGGCCTGCTCTCTGAGCGCCTGGTGTACAAACCGAAGAGCAAGCAGAAATTTGTATGGGAAATCATCCCCGGACATGAGCGGAATGAGCCGCTCGACTGCCGCGATTACGCACAAGCGGCTTTCCTAGCACTTTCCCCGGACATGGACGCGATCCATAGGCGGCGCCACGGTACCGTTGAGGCGCGGGATCTGAAACCGAAGAAGAGCCACCAGGAGCGCCGGCAGCGGCTGAGTCCGTTTGAGCGGGCCGAAGAACAGATGAACAAGATGATGGACTGGTAAGGAGTGAACGAGATGGCGGTACCGAGCATCAAAGTCGGTGATGAAGTGACTTTGCGGAATCTGAAGGACAAGCCCATTGCGGTTGTCCTGCTGAATACGGTTGATCACTTCTGCTGTGTGACGAAGGAAGGATTCACCTTCAACACCAGCCGGGCGGCGGCAAATCCGCTCAAGACCGGCAAACACTACGACGCTGAAGGATTCCTCAGATCACTAATGGCATAAGGAGTGAGAGCCATGGCCACCAGAGAAGAAATGCAGGAGAGACTGGAATACTGGCGGAGTCAGCTGCAAAAGCTGATGGACGCATATATGGCCCTGGTCGAAGGGCAGGTCAAGTCCTACGAGATTGATGACCGGAGCCTGACCCGTCTTGATCTTCCGTCTCTGAAGAAAGCCATCAATGACGCAGAGGGCAAGGTTGACCAGTATGAGGATCTGCTGGGAGGCAGGAAGCCGCGGAAGATCGTGGCCGTTGTGCCGCGGGACTGGTAAGGGGTATCGTCGGTGATTAGCGAAGCTACGCCGGCTTTATCTATGGTCACCGTGGCGGAGTTTTCGTCTCCTTTCGCCGTTAGGTGGCCATTTATTTTGAAGAGAAGGAGGTGGTAAACGTGGGCAAGACCATGAAACCGGTGACAGCCGGCATGAATCCCGAGGTCAAAAAGATCATGGCCAGCGGGTATTCAGAGGCCGGTGCGAGTACGAAAAAGAGATCACTGAAGGGCTTTACCGGAAAATCCGCGAGCCCGAATGAAGATATCAACTGGAATAACTTCACGCTTCGCCAGCGCGGGCGGCTGATGTTCATGTCCTCCCCCATTGCCCGGTCTGCCATCGAGACGCAAAAGACCAAGGTTGTCGGTACCGGGCTGAATCTGCACTCAACGATTGACGCGGATCTGCTGAAGATGACGCCGGACGCGGCGAAGAAGTGGCAGCGGAACACGGAGCGAGAGTGGAAGATCTGGGCAGAGAACCGGGAAAACTGCGATTCGACCGGCATGAATACCTTTGCCGGGATGCAACAGCTGGCTGTTGTCAACCTGCTGCCGAACGGCGATATCTTTGGCGTATTCAAGCGCGACTTCAAGACAACGCCGATGAATCCTTATTCCCTGAGGATTCACATGATCGAAGCTGACCGAATCTGTACCCCGTACGATCTGCGGCTTCCTCCGCACGGAATGCGAACGGACGGCATCGCGAAGAACGGCAACAAGATCTATGACGGCGTTGAGGTCGACAAGAACGGCAAGGTTGTAGCGATCTACATCTGCAACATCTACCCGAATCAGATGATCCGGGACGCCAACAAGGTTGAATGGGAACGGGTTCAGCTGCGGAGCCCCCGGACAGGCCTCCTTAATTTTGTGCAGATCCTGGACAGTGAACGTCCGGATCAGTACCGCGGAGTGTCCTACCTGGCGCCGGTGATCGAGCCGATGCTGAATATCACCCGGTACACGCAGAGTGAAGTGATCGCGGCCATGATCCAGAGCTGGTTCACGGCATGGATCAAGACCGATACCAACCCTGCGGAGTTCCCGCTCGCGGAAGCCAGCTATGGAGACGATGACAATCCGGACATCCCGCCGGACCGGAACATCTCGGATAACTCCATGGAGTACGAGATGGGCCCCGGTAATGTGCTGCACCTTGCACAGAACGAGGATGTCAAGTTCGGGACGCCTTCGATTCCTACGCCGGGCTTTGACACCTTCGTGAAAGTCCTCTGTAAGGAAATCGGCGCGGCGCTGAATATCCCCTATGACGTGCTGCTGAAGGAATTCAATGCTTCCTACTCCGCGAGCCGTGCGGCTCTGATGGAAGCCTGGGAATCCTTCCGGATGCGCCGGGCCATGCTAGTCGAGCGTTTCTGCCAGCCGGTCTATGAAACCTGGCTTGCCGAAGCCGTAGCCCTGGGACGGATCAACGCCCCGGGCTTCTTTAATGATCCGCTGATCCGGGCGGCATGGTGCAAGGCTGAATGGCTCGGACCTGTGCAGGGCCAGCTGGATCCGACGAAGGAAGTCAAGGCTGACATCCTTGCTGTGGCACACGGATTCAAGACGCATGAGCAGGTCACCCGTGAATACGGTGGCGGCGATTGGCTTGAGAACGTGGAACGGCTGAAGGAGGAAAACAAACTCCTGTCTGAAGCCGGTACCGATGCAGCTGCAGACGCAACCAAATTCAATAACGAGCCGGACCTTGAGCCGGACAATCCCGGAGGTGGAAGAACATGAGTAAGCCGAAAATTGAAGTCTTCAAACGGCAGGCCTACACACTGTCCGTTATGGACGGGAAACACGCAGAGCTGACGATGTACGGCGATATCGTGGAGACCCGCCCGATTGACTGGTGGACCGGTGAACCCGTTGAAGGAAACTTCATCGTGCAGGATGAGTTCCTGGCGGATCTAGACACAATCAAGGACGCGGATGATCTGACAATTCATCTGAATAGCTGCGGCGGTGACGCCTTCGTTTCGATTGCGATTCACAACCGGCTGCGTGAGCTGTCCGATGGCGGCATGGATCTTACCTGCATCGTGGACGGCGCGGCAATGAGCGGCGGCAGTCTGATCATGTGTTCCTGCGATCACGTCAAGGTCAATCCCTCGAGTGTGATCCTGATCCATGACTGCTGGTCCTTCGCCTGGGACCGCTTCAACTCCACGAAGCTCCGGAAGCTGGCTGATGACCTGGACGTCATCAACGAGAGCCAGGCGGAGATCTACGCCCGGAAGAGCGGACTGGAAGTCAGCGAGATCCGCAGCATGATGTCCAAAGAAACCATGATGACCGGCAGGAAGGCTGTCGAGAAAGGCCTCGCGGACGAGCTGCTTGAAGCAGCTGCAGACGCAGATGTGGCGGTATCAGCTGATCACCGCACGCTGATTGCCTGCGGCCGAAAGATGCGATTCGCCGCGATGGGCGAACTGCCGGAAGGCATTAAGGTGGTCGAATCCGTCCCGAACTGTAGCCAGCAGGATGCAGAGACGGACGGTGCAGATAATCCAATTAACAAAGGAGTGACTCACATGACCTTTGAGGAATTCCGTCAGGAAAACCCCGAAGAAGCCGAGGCCGCGCTTAACGAGGCCAGAGCGAGCGTCAGTCACACCGAAGCAGAAGAAGCCGCGAGAGCTTCCGAGCGTACGCGCTGTGAAGAGATCGACAATCTGCGCGGTGTGTTTGACGATGCCACCATCCAGGCGGCGAAGTACGGTGAGAATCCCTGCACTGCGCAGGAGATGGCCTTCCGTGCCGCTCAGGAAATGGCAAAGCAGGGCAAGTCTTTCCTTAATCAGATGAGAGCTGATTACCAGGAAAGCGGAGCCGAAGGCGTTTCTGCAGCGCCCGCGTCCGAAGAGGACAACAAGCCGCTGACAGCTGAAGACCGCCGTGCCGCTGGCAAGGCCATGTCTCAGAAACTGTCCGGAAACAAGGAGGAGGAATAAGCCATGACCCGTGATCTGCATGAAAAGCTCGGTTCCGTGACTCCCGAGAATCTTATTGCCCAGCTGGATCCGCCCGTTCTGAAGAGGGCCGGCGTTATCCGCAAGCTCGGGACTGCCGGAACGCTGAAGCGCGGCACCCTGCTGGCCAAGAGCTCCGGCTCTGCCGGTGATGGCAAGCTGGTTATCTTCGGAACGACCGCTGCCACCAATGAAACCCTGACCGCCGACTGCATCCTCGCTGAGGATATCGATGTCGGTACCGCTGCTGACGAGAATGCGCTGACCTTCTATCAGGGCAACTTCAACGAAGACGCTCTGATCCTGGCCTCCGGTGCTTCTCTGACGGAAGACGATCGGGATGCCCTGCGTGTGCGCGGTATCATCCTGGGCGCTTCCCAGACCGAAAATGTTCAGTAATTGAGGAGGTATACGACCATGGCACTGAATGTGAATATCCTGGACACCTACTACATGGCGGGTCTCTGGGAAGGACTTTCTCCCGTCAATACCTTCTTCCGTGACCGGTACTTCCCGACCGCCCAAGGCGACATCTACGCCGCTGACAAGGTACTCGTTGAGTATCGGGACGGTGACAAT
>Ga0310690_10010691_pt1 | contig 11399 bp, 11 predicted proteins | sample AusTroGonzalo_MG_2_FD_207661 | JGI IMG/M metagenome (GOLD analysis project Ga0310690, IMG submission 207661) | Bovine rumen microbial communities from tropical cattle in Woodstock, Queensland, Australia - Gonzalo_04 (v2) (version 2) | ecosystem: Host-associated > Mammals > Digestive system >...
CTGCTTAAATGTGTCTGGTACAGTAATAAAATCTTTAGATTCACTGAATACATAGATCTTATCATAATTAGTCAATTCTGTTTCATCTAAGTCAATAAGGCGACAAAACTTATTTTCTTCTTGCTAATAGTAAGTAGCAAGTTTCATTATCTCTAAATTAGGAGGGCAGAGTTGGGGTTTATCCCAACTCTGTAATTGGAGATCAACTAAGCCGATTATAGGTCATCACTCCTAAACATACTAGCAGTTTCATGTATTTGCTATGAAATATCATCTATTAGTGGCTTTATTGCTTTATATTGCTTTAATAAGGTTGATGCATCTTTCATCAAAGAATACTTGCAAAAAGCATAATTATCATAAGGACATAAATTGCAATATGGGCTATCTCCACCACAGTAATCAAGGCAGGCTATAACTTTATCAATATCTGCCCCAGAAGAGGGGCGGCCTATCTGTAACGCTTCATCACGTAAACTCATATAACGGTTTTCAAGATTTTCATTCATTCGGCATCACCACCTTATTCTACGATCCTGCGCTCTGTTTGAAATTCCAAAGTTCCATCTTCATGAATTGCTGTAATCTTTGATATTATAGGATAGAAACTATCCTTTCTTTTCTTGGGTATAAAGTCACTGCCATGACGTACGCCTTGTATCATAAGTAGTGAACCTCTCGCAAACCAACCGCGCTCAACAATATGTTTGCGCCCATCTGCGCCACGCTCTGATAATTGCTTATCAAAACCTGCATACTGATTTTTATAAACTTTCACATTAACAACTCCACTTGGGGTTAATAATGTAACCATATTTTTCATTTTACTTTTATCAATGACAGTACCGATAATTCTATGTAATTTATATACGCGCACTTCATTGCCATCTTTACCAATGAAGCTATAATCTACTTCTGGCTCTTCCGGTAATTTGAAGAAATCGTCATAATATGGTTGCGCCGCTGCTAATTCATGTTCGTGACTATAAAAACTAACTGATTCCATTTCCCAATGAGAAATCGAGCCTTGTGCATATTTATCAAACACTTCTTTATATAAGGCATTATTCAATGCTTTTAACATTTCATCCTTATGTGCCTTAATATATGTTCTCATTGGATCCATCGCTTTTTGATATATAAGCTCCCATTTTGCCGCAGATAATTCAGTTCCATTTCTTAGAATATCTACACTAAAATTATCTGCTATGAAGTTAATTGCGGCATCATTTAGTTGATAATACTCAACTTTCTTTTGTTGCTTCAAAAACTTATTAAATAGGAATACTTTCTTACCGAATTTCATTTCTTCCGGAATCAAATTATAATTAATCAACATCTGCATATTCTGCAAAGTCAATCTCTGCTTTTTATCTGCGACCATATCAATATATTTTTCCATAATCTTTTCGCGTGGGATCTTTATCATTTCATCGAATGCTCCGCACTTAATAAGATTAGTCATCTGAATCTTATTTACTTTGACCCTTTCGAGGAAGTCCTCCAATGAATCAAACGGTCGCATTTCCATAATTTCCCTAATCGTAGAAGTTGACAGACGAGTAATTCCTCGCAGTCCATACAAGATTTCATTTCTCTCAACGACTGGGGTAAAAGTATAAGATGAGTCATTGATGTTGGGAGGCGCAACCTTAATCCCGTAGTTATTAAATCTTCCAATTGCGGTTGCGACTTTTCCATAATCAACTGTCTTTGTTTTTTCTTTTTTCTTATCTTCTTTTTCACCCTCGGTTACCTCATTTTCTTCTTCCCACTCTTCTTCCTCAATATCGTCTTCTTCAGGTTCGGGTTCAACATCTAAACCCTCATCTTCATCTTCAACCTCTTCAGTTTGAATACCGCCGCTATCAACAATTAAGTTCGCGGTGTTCCAGAAAATGATAGGATAGAATCGTGCGAGATTCATTTCTTGAAGTGCTATCATTGAATATGAATAAGTGTGCGCTGCGTTAAATCCATATCCACGGCTCAACGCTACTTCAACATCCCATACATAATGACAGAACTTTTCATTTAATCCTTTCTCCTTAACATTATCAAAGAACTGTTTAGTTAAGGCATCATAATCTTTAGGATTCTTTTTTGCAATTGATTTACGAAGTTTATCAGCCCACTGTAAGTCCCAGCCGCCACATTCTGGCAACTGAACTAGCTGCATGAACTGTTCCTGCGTGATAGACATACCATCTGATATATCTAATTCTCTGTGCATAATCGCACGTTCTTCTTCTGTTAAACCCATTTGAATCATTTCTTTATCCCAATCTTTAGGACGCTCACGAAATCTTGCATACTTATCCAAAGGAGATTCCGCGCCTTTCTCTGTCGCCATCAGACGGATAACAGAGTTTAGAACGGCTAATTCGTCAACGCTCCGCGGGTGCGTCAACGCAATACCACGTACACCACTCTGTTGTTCCATCTGGAAGAGAGATACTATTTCGTGATTCTGAACCATATCCCACATCTTTTCATCATCACGATTTATTTTATAAACTCCAAGAACATTTTCATATGTTTCTCTTAAAGTTGGATATTTCTTTATATAACCTTGTTCTACCAGTAAATCAAGACAAGTATGAATCTTATCTGCAGCTTCAACACTCAACAAGTCCATCTTAATCATTGATACATCTTCAAGGTCATGAAGTTCAAACTGTGTTATAACCGTACCATCGGGCGCCCGCATCAATGCGCTACTTTCTGTAAAGTCCTCATCTGTAAAGACTACGCCACCCGCGTGGATACCTTGTCCACAAATCAGACCTTCAATTTTACTTGCGACTTCCCACAATTTAGGATATTTATTAATTTCATTTACAAATGCTTGAGTTGGTGCGATACCATTTTCTTCATCACCATAATACGTTTGCTTTAATGTATATATCATACCACGTTCTGCCGGAATTAAATTTGAAATATAAGATGCCTCATCTACATCAATTCCTACTCCACGAGCGGCTGTTTGAATTGCTGATTTTGATTTCTCTGTTTTGAATGTCGCTACATTTGATACTCGATTCTGTCCATATATTTTTCTCAAATGTTCCAATGTTTGCGCTCTGCGGCAACCTTCAATATCAACGTCAATATCAAGTACTGATACACGCGCTGGATTCAAGAATCTCCAAGGATATGTCTTTGTCTTTTCACGTAGACAATTTATCTGAATAATATCCAAAGCATATAGAAGAACAAATCCCATACCAGAACCACGTGCTGGCATTACCAATGTTCCAGCATTCCAACATTCATCAATAATCTTTTGAAGATTGAGGAAGTATGCTGACCATTGTGCCTTATTTACTTGAGAAGATTCCCAAGTCATTCCTAAACATTCATCCAATGCTTTAAATGCTGTTTCATTCTGAAGATCTTCATGTTTATTTATACCATCAATTAATGCTAATACTAATTGATTATCTGCATAATGTGGAGAATTGATAAAATGTGCCAAGTTTGGCATATTTAAAGTATAGTCAAATAATTCTTGTTGAGTTCTCTTATTAAACGTTCTCCAAGGTAGACTAGGGATTTTCAATGGTTTTAAGATACTATAATCTTCACACTGATTTTTAATTTCTCTTATTGCTTCATATGCTGCTTCAATCTCATCTTCTGTTAGATAAGGAAAGAACTTTCTTATTTCTTCATCATACATCATATAAGTGGTCGCATAGAAACTTTTTACTTCACGATCACCATCTTGTGAGTTTAAAAATGCTTCATGTATCGCCGCATCTTCTGGACGCCCATAATGACTATCGGTCGTGATAATATATTTTAAACCAAGTTCATTCGCTAATTTAATTAAATGTTTATTAACAAAGATTTGTTCTTTATTATTTGAAGGCTGTAACTCCAAATAGAAGTTACCTTCTCCAAAAATATCTACAATATATTCACACCAGCGCTTTGCCGTATCATAAAATTCTTCATCTCCAGTATCCATATACCGAAGTAAGAACTTATCTAACTGTGAGCCAAGACATGCACTACTTGCGATCAAATGTCTTTGATTCGGCTTCACAATATCTTTTAAATCCTGATAATAAGTTGGACGTCTGCGCTGGCGCCGACTCATGTATGAACGTTGCCAAGCTCTTGTTGACAATTGACAAATCTGTTTATAGCCTTCCAAATCCTTCGCAAGAAGAATAAAATGGAAGTATCTATCTTTTGTTTTATCATAATTCTTCGCGGTTAAACCATTTCTTGTAAGATAAATCTCATTGCCGCGAATCAGCTTAAAATTCGGATTCTTTTCTTTAATCTTTTTATAATACTTTTCTGCTTTAATATAACTAGATATAGTTTCGTGGTCTGTGATTGCTACACACTCGTGACCAAGTTCTACCGCTAAATCTATAAGACTTTCTACTGTATTGATACAGTCACGTAGAGTCTGATTACTAAAATGTGTATGATTATGTAAGCTACCAGGATATAAACTCATTTACTCACTTCCTTTTGTATATACTTACGATAATTATACTCACAAGATTCACAATACATAAATGACATATTTATATGAAGTTTCTGGCAGAATAAACAATGTAATATACAATAAGCAACTCTTTTTCCTTCATACTTTCCAGTTTCCCAAGTACGCCACAATTGATATAAATCTTCATCTGTTAATTCATCTATAGATTTATCTAGTAATGGATAATATTCATTATATACATATCGCGCATATGAAGATAATTTTTCTTTATTTTCCTCTAATTCAAAATGATCTAAAGTAAAACGTCTGTTAAAATCTTCATTTTCACTGCCGAGAAACATATAACCTTGTGGCATCATATCACTTCCTTTTCTATACCTATTATATCATAAATTTTATTCCTTGTCAATCACTAACTACAATGCGTACCATAGTAGAAATAGTGTCTGTATTTTCTGAAAATGTTATAATATTTTCATCTAACATTTTTTCTCCTAATTTATAAGCTAAATCTTTTTTAATGTATTCTTTCATAGCTTCTCCCTTCTCATATGGACTAAGGTATGATTCAACTTTTAAAGTTACCACATGAGTAGGGCAATGAACTATATTTACTGTTTGATGAGTTTGATACGTATAACCGCCAAGCCAATGAATAAGTTTTTCTTTTAATTTCATTCTCTTATATCCTCATGCGCTCTATAATCCCAATCTAATTGTTTTTTAAATTCTTCTCTTATAATCATTTCTTCATATTCATCTTTACAAATTTCACATTGATGAAACATTATATCATGTTTATCTGCAAATTCTATTAAATCGCAGCCTTGACATAATGGTGAAACATTAAGTGTAGAACCCTTAAAGGTATTAGTCCAATTCATATTATCCTCCATTAAAGACTGATATAGTATTAAGAATAATACCAACTGCTGTTAATGCTGAACCAATAACAATCTTCCAGCCCTTATCTTCTTTAAGACCGAATATTAAAGTGATTAAACCGCAAGTAATTGTATTAACTATTACTCGAATATCAAAAATCATATTTACTAGTATCCTCCACTAACTCATAGAATATGTGCTTGTTCTTTAGTCAAACCAAAAGCGACGGCAATATGAACCCGATCATCATGCTCTGCTACATCGAAATAGCAGCATCCTTTATATACCTCAAAAAGATAAAAATGAGTAAAATCTTCATCTATTACATAATATATTCCATCTACTTCAAATGGATCCATCCAATTACTATGCGTTAAATCATCATTAAAATAAAGATTCTCTTCCATATAATTAATTAAACCAAATTCTTTATCTGTACTTGGAATTTCAAGTGTCTGAACTAATATAGGTGCAATTTCACCCATCCAAACATGTCCCTTCATATCACTAATAGTATCAATTTCCCAAAAATTATATTTCATATTATTTCTCCTTTTTATTATATTCTTGTCTTAAAGTTAAAAGTTTTTCATCATCAGTAGTCCATTTATATCCCTTACATACTCGCCAACTTTCAATAATTGCCTGTCTAATACGGCTAACGTTATTATAATCTAATCCGCACCATTCACATGCTTCACGCATACTATCAAATTCTTTTATTATTTGATTAGTATTTTTATCCAGCGCCACTACTTTAATTCGCTTATCTTTGATTTCTATATTCTAGCGTTTAAGTGCAGCAGAAATTGTCTATTTACAACTTCCAGTAATTTCAGCAATTTCTTTTTGAGTTTTTCCATCAGTATATAATTTAGCAAATAATTTATCACGACTAGCTTTAATATCTAATTTATTTTGAATAAATTTATCTGCTATATAATGTTCTTGATTAAATTCATCATTTACAAAATACCAATGTTTTCCAAAAATACTTTGTGCTTTTTTGCCATGTAAATGATTGGACAAATGACAAGCATCTGTAGGAATTGCTCTCGCGGCAGCAGCGACGGAAGGAAATACTTCACCAGTTTCTAAACAATATATTTCTTTACTATATAATTCTTCGTCATTTATTAAACCAGATGTACTATTATATCCTTCTTTTACTGTGTTATATTCTAAAATTAACTATGCTTCACATGCGAGAGCTGCAGCTTTATCTAAATTAGTTTCAATAATTTCATGAGAGAAATTATCCCATCCATATTGCTGAATAGCATTATAAAATTTTGGCTATCCAGAATAATGCTTTCCATTTTCGCCCCAGCGTTCTTCTGGAATTTGACAAGTAATACCAATATATTTTTTATTGTTTATTTTATTAGTATGAATGTATACATACCACTATTTATCATTAAAAATCATATTTACTCTCATCCTCACTTAATTCATAGTCTAGTATGACACACTGTACAGTGGTCTTTCCCATCCATTCATTAAGTGAAGGGCGCCCATAAATAGTAAGCTTTTTTGTTCTATTAGATAAAATTTTTTCAACAAAATCTTTATCTTTAAATTTAACATAATTTATATCATTATAAGTTACGCGCATACTATCTTTTTCCGCGCCCATAGCAAGTATATTCATTAATGGTATATTTTTTACTACTACTAATGGCTCATCAATATGATTCCCAAAGTATTCTGGATGCGCACTAATAGAACCTAACAATTCATCATTATAATCTGAACCGTCCAAAATATAATCTACAATATAACAATTTTCAAAGTCTTCAGCTTTTAACTGACTATTAGCATATTTAAGTAGAGCGTCTAATTTATCACCATTTAAGCCCCAACCTGCGGCATTATCATGCCCTGCAGTGTAAGTAACTAGACCGCTATCTTCAAGAAACTTTTTGAAACTAGGCAGTCCAGCGAAGTTTCCACTACTACGAATACTACCTTGGATTTCATTATTATTATTTCTACGGCCAATCATTACTGGTTTATGATATTTAGAAACAATATTCATTGCAATTAAACCAGTTAATTCCTGAGGAACGTTATCGGGTCCATCTAATTCTACAATAATAATGTTATTATCTGCTAATCCATCTTTTTGGATTTTAAAATCAATTATACCAAGTGCTTGTTCTTTTAGACGATCTTGGCGCGATTTTGCATTTTTACCTACTCGTGCGGTCTGTTCAGCTGCATATTCAATATCTCCAGCTTTAGCGCCACGTTTGGTGCTTGGCATTTCTTTCTTTGGTTCAATGAAGCAATAGAATAGACCTTCTTTTTCTTTCTGTGTGCCTACACGCGTAATGGCATTAATTAATGGTGCGATATAGAAGGCAATATCTATGGGACCAAGGCCATTATAGGGGAAAGTTGCTTTCTCTTTAAGTGAGTATGATTGCGCCTCAATAAGAGTTTTAAGTCCTTCATTACGAATATGCTTTAATCCTTCCATCATAATATAGTTTGTTTCTACATCGGTTCTATCCATTACATCAGCAATTTCGCCCAGTGCAGCTAAGTCAATATAATTATATGCTTGTTGAATACCAAGCATATTATCAAGTACTTGACAGAATTTATATACTACGCCAGCACCACAAAGAGATTTATTTGAATATTCTGGAGACAATTGATTATTTACTACAACAACGGTTGGTAAATCAGAGATAACCGGATTACCATTTTCATCATATAGTTGCTCATGGTGATCAAGACAAATAACATCCATGCCAAGTTCCCCTAGCGCACGATGTTCTTTCACATCATAGCTTCCTGCATCGGGGCACAAGACTAAATCCCATTTTGCTTCATCACAAATCCAATCTACTTTGTCATCAAGTCCATGTTGTTTATGATCATGAACTGTAAATTCAAGTCGTGCATTTGGAAATATATGTTTAATATAAAGCCAAAGAATACTTGAACTTGTATAGCCGTCGGCATCACAATCCACTATAAATAAAATATCACTATCTCTACGTAGATGATATAATAGTCTTTCTGCCGCTTTCTCAACATTTACCAACTTATATGGATTTAATTCACAGGCTGAAGTAGGATTCATAAAATTTTCAATGTCTGTAACTCCTCTATCAGCGAGTATTTCTTTTAGTGCTTTATCCGGATTTGTACTATAATTATTTCTTAATTTGTATCTCATTTCATATATTACCTCACCTTTATTCTGTGTTTATATAATTTTTCAAAAACTTCTTTACCTTTATCAAATGGACTATCTTTATATCCTAAAAGATTATCCATATCCCATATATAATAAAAAGTAGCTTGCCATTTATATTTCTTACACATATTTTCAATTTTTGTGCGGTATTCTCTTGCTTCATTAGAGCGCCAATCTTCATACTCTTTATCAAAGGCAATTGTTATTTCATTAACGCCCAATATATTTGTTAGCAAGCTAACTTGGAACTTATTTAAATTAGAACCGCAACATGCTACTGTATTACTTAAATTTCCATAATATCCATCATCTAGCAGTACGGACTTCTCACCTTCAGCTATAATCGCGCTTCTGCGTCTTTTGATTGCATTTTGATGCTCATATATACCATACAAGTTGAAATGAAGTGGGTGGGCATATAATGTTTCTCCAATCTGTACTGGTCTATATTTGCCATATGCCTCTGCTTCTTCTTTATCGAGCGTCCGCGCGCGAATACCTACTAATCTTCCATTTATATCAAAGTGCGGAATTGTAATCTTATTTTCTCTATTCCAAAAACCAATATGAAATTTGTCCATCACTTCGGGTTGTATACCATCTTTCAACCAAAGTGGATGATGATATGGAAGAAAATAAGACAACATGACTTTAGGATATTCTGTTAATTGTGGGATATTTGAATCAAACTTATACTTTTCAAAATCAATATCTGACTTATACTTCTTTTTGTCAGAGAAGATTATATGTTTTAAACATTTTTTAACATAATCTACAGCTTCATTAAATTCTACTTGATGATAATTTATTCTCATAAACTTCTGATAAAGCGTGAAGATTGACATTGCTTCATTACATTCTGTATAGCATCTAAATATCTTATTATTCTGATACCAATATAACTTCATAGATTCAGCTTCATCGAGCGGATTATGACATATAGTTGGGCATACTAAATAACCTTTTTCGGGATAATAAGCAAGCTGATCTACTCCTAAACTCTCTAGAAATGTTTTAACATCTTCTAATGTTATTGAATTAATAATATCTTGTGATGTAATATCCAGAAGTTCTAGTTCTGGATCTAATCCTTGTAATGAAGTCGTCATATGCTTTTAACCTTTCTTCTTCTGTATAATCTGGGCTAGTTACTTTAATACTACTCATAAACGAACGATATATTTTTCTTTGCCATCGGGCTTTTTTATAACATTTTCTATTATACAAAAGTATTTGCTTCATTTTTTATCTCCTAAACTTCAATTATCCGTTCACTTGCACTTGAAAATAAATCTAATGGCTCACTAATCGGTTGATTTACTGCATTTGTTATAAACAGATCCTTTCTCGCGCCAGTACCAAGATGAATATTACACCAAATTCTAATCATCTTATAACGACCGCGACGCATTTTATAAATATCTAATACATGAGTTGGCGGATGATCTATTATATCTCTATCAATCGTACCTTCTCGTGCAGCCTGTTGCAATGTTCCTACAATTGACTGCCATCCTTTTTCAGATACTCTTGTCATTACATAACCCATATCTGCTTTGTCAGCGATGGCTTTTGCGCCACGAATACTTTTCTCATCTTTAAAATTCATCTCATCGTCACCCATTGCTAATGCATTAACCTGAGTGGCTGAGAATATAAATAAACTATAATCTTTTGCTAACTGTTTCAACTGATTTGCCATCATCATTAGAATAACATCTTCACGAATATTATTTTTCGAGAACTGATTAATCATACTTGCGGTTGAATGAATATAGTCAAAAAATACATATTTAACTTCATCAACTGTTGCATATTTGCGAATTGTGGCTTCAACATTTTGAAGATTTGGATCACTTATTTCTTCTATAATAAAATAACCACTATATTCTTCAATTATTTTTGCTGCTTGCTTAACTCTTGTTAATTCTCCTAAATCATAATTACCAGTTAAAATATGATCTTCATCAACTCCTGATAGATAAGCTAACATAATAGTTTGAAGTTCTTCTTTATCCATTTCAGTTACAATAAATAAAACTTTTCGTGGCTGACGTGGGTCACCATTTGCTTGTATTTCTTCAATAAATGCATTCTTATTATGTGACCATCGTTTCGGATAAGCGATATGACAAGCATCAAATATACTTGTACGAGATTTACCAGCGCTCGTGCTTGCGCTCTTTAAGAAAAAACATCCTTCTCTTGCTCCTCTGCATACTGAACTAAACATCTTACCTTCGAGGCTTGGACCAATACTTGGTGACTTTCGCAAGTCTTCAATTAATGTTGTCAATCCTTCTGCAGGGTCACCTTTTGTTTTTCCGCCATTCAAAAAATCATTTCTAATTTCACTATAATCTTTCTCAACACTATTTAATATATCTTCTAATGACGCTTTTTCTAATCTATCAATAAGTTCTGCTTCTAAGCGTGGGTCTTTTACATCTTTATCTGCTATATAATAATGACTAATATCATAATGTGCTTTCTGTAATCTTCTTAACAATGAATACTTTTTTAATCTTTTATAATGTAAATCAAAGTTGCCTAACTGGGCGTATTCATAAGCATTTTTTAAGAAGTCAAGACCACCTTCGGCCTTATAGACTTGTGCAGCTGCTGAACCACTTTTTTCTATCTCTTGATCAACATCAAGTGGTGTTAATACTGCTGCGCCCGCCTCATATAATTTTTTAATCGCAAAAAGACATACTCTCGCAGGTTTATAATCAAAATCTTGCGCCTGTATGTCTGGATACTCCAAAAACAATAGAGGTTTATACATTAAGCAACCGATAATTTGCCCGTAAGCATAAGAATCGGATAGCGTCA
>Ga0310690_10010692_pt1 | contig 11397 bp, 7 predicted proteins | sample AusTroGonzalo_MG_2_FD_207661 | JGI IMG/M metagenome (GOLD analysis project Ga0310690, IMG submission 207661) | Bovine rumen microbial communities from tropical cattle in Woodstock, Queensland, Australia - Gonzalo_04 (v2) (version 2) | ecosystem: Host-associated > Mammals > Digestive system >...
AAAAAACTCTTTACGTGGGTTGATGATCATGGTATTTTTTCTGGCCGAATATATATGAACAAGCCGATATCGGATTCTAGTGTTCAGCATATGGTGAACTATACGTACCCATCGATGCTTACTTTGCGTAAAGATGATCAGGGACAAACTCGTGTATATGGATTAATTGTTCTATCGCTCACGGGGCCTGTTGACAAGGGTGCTGAAGGCCTAATGTATGATCTTAAAGCCATTTTGAGTGACCTTAATGGAAATCTTGTTGAATATGTTTTTTTAGATGGGGACCGAGTTCTCTTTAACGTCCCGTGGAGCTATGATCTCGAATATGATGGCAATGCGGAATTTGATTATACTTCCGAGGAATGGGCTCAACTGATGGCTTGGTCTAAACTGATGGCTTTTAACATCGCCTCGTCTTCGGATGAAAAAATTACAGGATTTGTTGGTCCTAATATACCACATGTGTTGAAAGAAAATTCGTGTTCTGCTTCCCTCTAATTTTCGGGACATCATCGCCTTACATGGTTATTCTTGCGAACAACGCATTTATTAAGCACGGCTCCGGTCGTGCTTTTTTTGTATATTCTGTACAAATTGTTTAAGGAGAAATTTATGAAAAAGTCATGGCGTATCGCGGGTTTGTCTGTTGCGGTCCCTTTGCTTGCTTTTTTTGCAGGGTGTTCCGAAAACCCGACGAGCCAGCCGGTTGACCCGGGCAAAGATCCGTCGAACCCGGGAAATGCCTCGTCGTCACAGGGAGCGCTGCTTTGTTCTTCGCCTGTGGGCGGTGCTGTAACGCCTGAACCCGAGATTCTGAATATGGGTTCGATGACTGCCGTCATTCGCGACTTCCAGCCGAACCATTCGGACTTCGAAAACTTCTCGGAAGAAGCGACGACACAACTGGAGTACGAATCCATTGCACATCTGGATCTCATTTATAACTATGTCACGCGCACTGGTGTTGCGATGAAGGATAATGGCTACGGTGATGATTGGTATACCGCTGTTCCTTATCACGCTTCTTGCGGAACCGTGAGTGCCAATGCCAAGTATGGCTCGGGAACGCAAATTGGTGTCGACGGTCTTCCTATGGACGAAAATACGAATTTGCCGGAATACCTCCGACAGACCTCCGCAGGTCCTGTATTGGAATACGGCGAATGTAGTTATTATAAGAAGTATGAATCCGGGCAAATGATTGTGCGCGGATACAAGAATGCCCTTGAAGGTATTGATTATTATTCGTGCGAAGGGGGCAAAATGAATTGGGCAAATCCTGTTATCGCTACGACGGGCATGGTCTCTTCTTATCTTACATTTGCCAAGGCCGGTGCTGATGGCAAAATTGATATGATTGATGGTGTTACGATTAGTAAGCTGAACGAACGCTGCGATAATGCGAACTTTGATCAGTGGTTTACCGATGTCCCGTCTGTAAATAAGCGAGTCAATACGACGCTTAACCTTATTAAGGATCCCGAGTCCGATGATTACATTTACAGCCGTGGCTATAATAATGGGGGCTTCTTTCCGCTCGATAGCATTAATCCCTCGACAAGGGAATGGGTCATGAACAAGCCCTGTGACCCGTCCATCCAACCGAATGGTATGTGCGAACAGTATGAACCGCAATCCCTTTCTATTTATTGTCCGCCTTATGATTATCAGTATGCACGAACTCAGTCGGATGAATTTCAACAGAATACTTATGAGCTTTGCGCAGAATGGCTGAATCAGGGTGGTCCGCGTGCCGTCAATTCCAATGGATCTGGACATAGCGCCGCATGGCAGGCTATGCTGGCGGTGACATCGAACAAGAACATAAGGCTCGGCTTACAGCATATCCGCAATTTCCATTTCACGATGATGACGCATTCGACTTTCAAGTATGATGAGGCCAAGCAGACAACTGCACCGCAGAATCTCGAATTTATCAGTAGCGGAGACATGTGGGTCTATGTGGATGGCGTTCTCGTTGCCGATATGGGTGGCGACCACATGCCGGTCCCGAGCAAGGTCAGCCTCAGGACTCTTGCCGAAAACAATCACGGTTGCCACGCTGGCGAACCTCTTGCCGAATACGAAAACTGCAATGGCTCTACGGAAAAGGAAGGCTGGGCAGATGGCTCCATCCACCACTTGCATATCTTCTATGCAAACCGCCAGACGAACGGTTCCGAAATCTACATCCGCACGATTCCTGTAGAACATGCCGCTTACCGTGTCGAACCGCTTTCAATGAAAAAGTTCGAAGTGGTAAAGGATTCTCTTGGCGATACTTGGGGCCGTATTCACATGAACCTTCCCATTGCAGATTCTTCCATCGCTACCGTAAAGAAAAACGAAGCGCCTATGATGATCGTGCTTCGCGACAATGAAGATGGCAAGACACAGGTGCTTGGCGTTTTCCTGAATGAGTTCGAGGGGCCGATAGCTGGCGATGATGAACAGGTGTATCTGATTAAACCCGCTTTGAAGGATCTCGATAATCATATTGTTGAGGGTGGCTTGCGTAGTTTGGACCGCGTTGCCTTTAATGTGCCCTGGAGTGAAGCCCTCGAAAATGGAAGTGATGCAGACCTATATACTAGTGATGTCTGGGAACAGATGATGGCCTGGTCTAAGAGAATGCCGACTTCCATCACTTCTTCGTCCGGAAAAAGGATTGCAACCTTTACAGCGAATAACGCATTGAGCAAGTTGATCAATTCTTGTGCAGAATAAGTCTTTCAGGTTGTAAAATCGAACAACGAAATTGAAGCTCCGCCTCGTCGCGGGGCTTTTCTTGTATATAAATTCAATATAGCATTTCTAATGAGGGGGATGCGTTGATTGGAGTGTCTATGAAAATAAGCGTCTTGGCGGCGTGTTTTGCCGCTGTTTCCGCCTTTGCCCAGTGGGGTGGCATGGGCGGTGGTATGGGTGGTGGCTTTGGTGGCCAGCAATCCGATCAAGGGAAAATGGAGTATTCCGAGAAATTTGCCGACCTGAACTATGTTGGCGACGGAAAAGTCTACCATACATTGGATATTTACTTGCCCAAAGAATCTAAGGATTCGTATCCGGTGGTGGTCCACACTTACGGTAGCGCCTGGAGTATGAACAATTCCAAGGGGTCGGCCGACCTCAATACCATCTGTGCGGCTCTCCTCAAGGCGGGTTATGCGGTTGTGACGCCGAACCACCGTTCGGCAAGCGATGCGATTTACCCGGCCCAGTTGCACGACCTCAAGGCGGTGGTGCGGTTCCTCCGCGGAAATGCTTCCAAGTACAAGATCGATACGAACTTTATCGCCATGTCGGGATTCTCGTCGGGCGGGCACCTTTCGAGTCTTGTCGCGACGACTTGCGGCTTGAAAGAAGGTAAGTCCGGCTCGGTCACGGTCGACCTAGTGGGCGATTTGGGTGAATTTACCTCGTTCAGCAGTTGCATTGATGCGGCGACGCTCTGGTCTCCTCCGACGGACATTTACACGATGAACCCCATCAATAACTTTATGGGTTCCGGAACGTACGAGGGCGCCTTTATCGGTGCCGAACGCGAAGGGAACAAGGACAAATGGATGGTCGCTAGCTCTCCGTATTATGCGAGCGAAGACGATCCGCCGGTTATCCTTTTCCACGGGACGAGCGACCAGATTGTGAACAAGGAACAGAGTCAGGAACTTTACGATTCCCTCAAGAACCATAACGTGGTGACGGAACTTGTTTCGGTGTCGGGCGGCACGCATGGCGGAAACGAGATGTACGTGCAGGCGAATCTCGACAGGATGGTTTCGTTCTTTGACGATGCCCGTGCGGCAAAATCGGCGAAGGCTCCGGAAATGCCGGAAGAACCGAAGGATTCCACGGGAACGGATTCGACAATGGCGATTTCAGCACGTCCGTATGGCGATTTCGGGATAGAGACTCTTGGAAACCGTTTACAGGTCCGTGGTTCGTTGGCGGAATTCCGTTTTGCGGTCTTTTCGGCTGTTGGAGCCCGTATTTCAGGGGGAGTCTTCCGCAAAGAACTTGATTTGTCTTCGTTTCCGGCCGGAATTTATAGAATTGTGATTTCGGGCACGGCAGATTCGAAGAAAATTGTGAGATTTGTCAAAAAATAGGCCCTTGGGTACACTTGTAACCAGATTGTCCAACGAAAGTTGGGCAATTTTTTTGTTTATGAAGATAGATTATGAATGGTGAATATAGAAAGGAGTGCCTTATGAAGAAAATCGGCCTAAAACAGTATATCCCGCTCACGATTTCGCTTATGACTTTTGCGACTTCGTCCTTTGCGGCGACTGCTTACATCAACCAGATCGGTTACCGCACGACGGACCCTAAGGAATTTGCCTTGGTTGATGGAACTGGTGACATCGCGATTGTTGATGCCGCTGGTCAGACCGTTCTTACGGCAACGCCTAAGGCTGCAACGAAGTGGAATCCGAGCGGTCAGAATGTGCAGCTTGTCGATTTTTCTGCATTGACGGTTCCCGGTACCTATAGCATTACGCAGGGTGGCCAGGTGCTTCGCAACGACTTGAAGATTGCCGATAAGGTCTTTGAAGACGTGGCCAAGGCTTCTCTCAAGTGGTATTATTACCAGCGTGCCTCCATGGCTCTCGAAGAAACGTATGCCGGTCAGTGGAAGCGCGATGCCGGACACACCAATCCGACGGCTAAAATGCATAGTTCTACGGGTGCATCGGGTACTCTCAACACGAGCAAGGGCTGGTACGATGCCGGTGACTATGGCCGTTATATCGTGAACTCTGGCATTACCACCTACACGCTCCTTTCTCTTTACGAACATTTCCCGCAGTATTTCAACACGCTCAAGTGGAACATCCCCGCCGAAGGAACGCTCCCGGATTTGCTTGCCGAAATCAAGTACAATCTCGACTGGATGCTCACCATGCAGGCCGAAGACGGTGGCGTTTACCACAAGCTTTCGACGCTCCAGTTCCCGGGTGACGTGATGCCCGCAAAGGACACGGATCCGCTTTACGTGATTGGTAAGGGTTCTGCTGCCACGTTTGACTTTGCCGGTGTGATGGCTGCCGCTTACCGTGTATATAAGCCGTTCGATGCCGCTTATGCTACCCAATGCCTCGAAGCCGCCAAGAAGGCTTATGCCTGGGGCCTCCAGAATCCGAAGGTGACGTTCACTAATCCGATGGATGTGGCTACCGGTTCCTATAGCGATGGCAAGCTGGACGACGAAAAGGTTTTTGCAGGAATGGAACTCTTCATTTCTACAGGGGATGCCTCCTACAAGCCGACTCTGAATCCGAACGAAACGACCCTTATCCCGGCTTGGCCCGAAATGTACGGCCTTGCGGTCTACGGAGCTGCAACTCACGCTGCTGAATTGGGCGCCGATGCCGAAACCGCTAAGACGATGATTCTGGATATCGCAAACGAATTTGCGTATGTCGCCACGAAGGGCTTTGGTGTCGTGATGTCGAACGAAGACTTTGTGTGGGGTTCTAACGCTGTTGCCGGTAACCAGGGCGTGTTCCTCCTCTATGCTTACTACGTGACGGGCGAACAGAAGTATTACGAAGCCGCAAAGAAGGTGGTGGACTACTTGCTCGGTAAGAACCCGCTCGATATGTCCTTCTTGACGGGATTCGGTACGAAGTCCGCAAAACTCCCGCACCATCGTCCGAGTACGGCAGACAAGATTACAGAGCCTATCCCGGGCATGATCGTGGGTGGTCCGCAGCCGGGTGGCGAAGATATCGGTACCAAGTCCTGGGAATGCAAGGACTACGTTTCCGGCAAGACTCCTGCAACCGCCTACATCGATGACCGTTGCAGCTATGCGACGAACGAAGTGGCTATCAACTGGAACGCTCCATTTGCCTACTTGACGGGTGCCATGGAAGCTCTGAACGCCGGTTTTGCTCCGTCCTTTGCGGCTCCTGGCGTTGCCAAGGGTGGAACTTCGGCTCTCAAGCCTACGGTTTCTAGGGCTCGTCCGGCAATCAACACGGCTCCGGTTCTCCGCTTTGACGACCAGAAGGTCTTCATCGAAAAGAACGGCATGCGCTATAACCTCAAGGGCAAGCGCATCAAGTAATAAAAGTTTCCCATATTCATAGAATGCAAGACGGTGTCCCTCCCCTGGGGCACCGTTTTCTGTGTCATTCTGAGCGAAATGCCGTAAGGCATGAAGTCGAAGTATGCAAACACTTGCGACAGTATTCTTCAAATGGTGTCTCGGACGGGTAGAATATCATCCCCATCCACTCTATATTATATGGGCTAGATATATCAGCTTTTTTAAATGAGGATGTTTGTGAAAAATCAAGCCTTAAAGTCTATGGCGCTTGCCGCTATCGTTGCCGTTCCGTCTTTTGCGGCAACGGCTTACATCAACCAGATCGGCTACCGTACGGGTGATTTCAAGGAATTTGCCCTTGTCGATGGTAGTGGCGATGTCGAAATCGTCAATGCTGCCGGTCAGACCGTTCTCAAGGTCACGCCGAAGGCTGCTTCTTACTGGGATGCAAGCGGTCAGAATGTCCAGCTGGTCGATTTTTCCGATGTGAAGGCGGCGGGCACTTATAGCATCAAGATGGGCGGCCAGACGCTCCGTTCCGACTTGAAGATTTTGGACAAGGCTTACGAAGACGTGGCCAAGGCTTCTATCAAGTGGTTCTATTACCAGCGTGCCTCCATGGCTTTGGAATCTTCTTATGCCGGCAAATGGGCTCGTGCCGCAGGTCACACGAATGCGACTGCAAAACTCCACAGTTCTACCGGTGCTTCGGGTACAATCCAGTCGAGCAAGGGCTGGTACGATGCTGGCGACTACGGCCGCTATACCGTGAACTCGGGCATTACGACTTACACGCTTCTCTCTCTCTACGAACACTTCCCGCAGTACTTCAACACGCTCAAGTGGAACATCCCGGCCGAAGGCTCTTTGCCGGATTTGCTTGCCGAAATCAAGTACAATCTCGATTGGATGCTCACCATGCAGGCTAGCGATGGCGGCGTCTACCACAAGCTCACCTCTCTCGGCTTCCCGGGCGATGTGATGCCTGCCCAGGACAATTCCGAACTTTATGTTATTGGTAAGAGTACTGCGGGAACGTTTGATTTTGCCGCAGTCATGGCGCTTGCTTCCCGTATCTACAAGCCGTTCAATGCATCCTTTGCGACCCAGTGCCTCAATGCCGCCAAGAATGCTTTTGCCTGGGGTCAGCAGCACCCGAGCCAGAACTACCTTGCCAATCCGTCGGACGTTTCGACGGGCGCCTACGAAAACGACAATCCGAATGATGAAAAGGTTCTCGCTGGTACGGAACTCTACATCACGACTGGCGACGCTTCTTACAAGCAGTCCGGTTCTTCGGAATACGTCTCTTACTGGGGCGATGTCATGGGCCTTGCCACCTACGAAAAGGCAACGCACCAGACTCAGTTTGGTGGCGATGCGAACGAAGCCAAGCAAAAGATTTTGGGCACTGCCGATAACTTTGTGAACCGTGCCGAATCTGGTTTTGGCGTTGTGATGGCCAAGGATGACTTTGTATGGGGTTCCAATGCAGTCGCTTCTAATCAGGGCGTTTGGCTGTTGCATGCTTACTACCTCACCGGCGAACAGAAGTATTACAAGGCCGCCGTCAAGGTTCTGGATTACCTCTTGGGCAAGAATCCGCTCGACATGTCTTTCGTGACGGGTTTCGGTACCAAGTCTCCGAAAATGCCGCACCATCGTCCGAGCACTTCCGATAACATCGAAGATCCGATCCCGGGTATGCTTGTGGGTGGTCCGCAGCCGGGTGGTGAAGACGTTGGCTCCGCTGCCGAATGGAAGTGTGCCGATTACCGCACGGGTCATGCCGCTACCGCTTATACCGACCAGCGTTGCAGCTATGCCACTAACGAAGTCGCTATCAACTGGAACGCTCCTCTCGCTTACCTCGCTGGCGCTCTCGAAGCCATCAACGCAGGTTATGCTCCAGAATTTGCGGCTGCTGGCGTTGCAAAGACTCCGGCTTCCAGTTCTTCTGAACAAGTTAATAGTTCTTCGAGTGTTTCGCAGAGCTCGTCCTCTGTGAATCCCGAAAGCTCTTCGTCGGTCTCTCAGCCTGCAGAATCTTCGAGCTCTGCTTTTGAGCCGGAATCTTCTAGTTCGTCTGGCACGACCTCCATCCGCATGCCGACAGAAGTCAAGGTGCATCGCTACCAGCCGCGCCTGCGCTTTGACGACCAGAAACTCTACGTCGAAAAGAACGGCAAGCGTTTTGACCTGAAGGGCCATAGAATTAAATAAAGGATCTCTCATATTCATAGAATGCAAAACGACGCTCCTTCACCGGGGCGCCGTTTTATTTAGCATGCGAAAATGTCGCAACCAGTCACTTTTGTTGTTTTGCGATGTCATGCCGGCCTCCGTGCCGGCATCGCCTTTGTTTATTAAACACGAAATTTCTAAATTGGCCATATGATGTCCAGTATATTAGACAATTTGTTGATGTTTGTTTTGGGGCTTTTGGCCTTGAGTTTCCTTGTGACCATTCACGAGTTCGGTCACTTTATTGTGGCCAAATGGAACAAGGTCAAAGTCAATACGTTCTCCGTCGGCTTTGGTAAAAAGTTGTTCCGCTTCAAAAAAGGCGAAACGGAATACTGCATTTCGGCGATTCCGTTTGGCGGTTACGTGGCGATGGCTGGCGAAAATCCGGACAAGCTCAAGGATGGCGAAAAACCGGGTGAACACGATTTCATGGGAAAGTCGGTGGGCGCTCGTGCGGCGATTGCTTTTGCAGGCCCGTTCGTGAATATCGCTTTTGCGTTTATCCTCTTGATTGTCCTTTACATGGTGGGCGTTCAGGAACCGGACAATAAAAGCCTTATTATCGGTTTTGTCTCCAAGAATTCCGCAGCCGAAGTTGCTGGGATTCAGCCGGGCGATACGATTACGGCTATTAACGGCAAGGCCACTCAGGGCTGGGATGATTTCCGCGAACAGATCGGCGTGAGCCTTGGTGCGGATGTCGCTCTCGAAGTACATCGTGGCGGTGCTCCGGTAACGATCAATGTTGTCCCGAAGGAACTTGTGATTCCGGCAATGGATTCTACGGAAGAACCTATCAAGATGGGTATTGGCGATATCGGTATTTATCCGCGCAACCGTGTGGTAGTACGCTTGCCGCCCAAGGAAGGTTCCGCTGCGCAAAAGGCTGGAATCCTGCAGGGCGATACCATCTTTGAAATCAACGGTGAACACATTTCCCGTTACGAAGACGTTATCCGTCTGATTGATGGTTCCAAGGGCGCCGAAGTCAGCGTGACACTTATGCGTGACGGCAGTAAAGTCAATGTGCAAATGACTCCCGCCTATAACGAAGAATTTAAGCGTTACATTGTCGGCATCCAGATGGGTTATGTGATGTTCCGCGAAACGCATTTGGTGCGACGCGGTCCTGTCGAAGCGTTTGAAAAAACTTGTGCTACAAGCTGGAAAATGACGACGAGTATTTTCCGCTATTTCCAGCGTCTGTTCAAGGGCCAGGTTAAGGTCGATGCGTTCTCGGGCCCGGTTTCGATCGTCGCGGTGATGGGAAATGTGTGGATGAGCGGATTCCAGGATTTCTTGATGCTCCTTGCCCTCATCAGCATTAACTTGGGCGTGATGAACTTGCTCCCGCTGGCTATTACCGACGGTGGGCTCCTCATGTTCCTCGCTATCGAAAAGGTGCGTGGCAAACCGCTGAGCCTCAAGACGCAATCTATGATTCAGAACGTGGCTGCGGCATTCTTCATCAGTTTCTTCGTGTTCATCACGATTCTTGACTTCGGTAAAATTTCACTGTTCTTGAAGTAATGAATATTCTTGTTCTTTCTGGGAGTCCGCGCAAGGGCGGCAATACCGACTTGCTGGTGGAGGCATTCGTCAAGGGTGCATCGCCAAAGCATCATGTTGAAGTCGTGTCCGTTCACGATTACAAGATCAATCCCTGCATGGGCTGTAATGCTTGCTTCCGCCGTGAAGACCATGCCTGCTGCCAAAAAGACGATATGCAAATCGTCTACGAAAAAATGGCCAAGGCCGAAATGCTCGTGATCGCTTCGCCGGTGTATTTCTATGGCTTGAGCGCCCAACTCAAAACCGTCATTGATCGCTTCCACAATCCTATTCGCGATACATTTCACATCCATAAGACGGCTTTGCTTTTAGTGGGTGCAGCTTCGCTCCCGGAACTGTTCGACAGCATCATCATGCAGTACGAACTCTGCCTCAAGTTCTTCAAGATGGAAAATGTCGGCCGTGTGCTTGTGCGTGGCGCAAAAGACAGGGGCGATGTCAAGAATGGTGATTCGCTGCAAAAATCTTTTGAGTTAGGACAAAGTCTTTGAAATGTGGCGAATCTTTCGCCATTTTACAATGTCCGTTTTACGCCAAAAACGAGCATGCCAGCTTGTCCAATTCCGAGTTCGAAAAAGAAGGATGTATCTTTCCCAAATTCAAATCCAAGAAGTGATCCTTGGAACAATGTTGTTGTTTTAAATTTTTTGCTGTTAAAAATAAATGCAGGACCAACTGCCAATAGAGAATAAAAGCGGAAACTGGATCCGTTATTCCAGTTGAACTTGAGTTTTGGCATGAGCGTTATGGTGTTATAGTTGATGCCAGAACCTACGTACGAATATGTGAGTATGCCTCCTATTTCTAATTTTTCAAAAAGTTCATATCCGTAAGCAAAGTTGAATGAACTTTCCGTCAATAAATCAACATCAGTCTTATCTTCGGAATTGAACATATTTGCAATTGCGTTCCTTGCGATTACGCTCATTCCAGTCACATTGAATAAACCGTAACTAAAACTGATGTTCTGGTCGTGGTTTTCCTCAGCGAAAATCATTGAAATGGAAAATAATAGGCACAGTAAAAATGATTTGTTCATAAAATGTTTTTCGTGCATAAAATGATTCTTCTTTGTTAATTTACTTCATACTGCGTATAAAATATAATTTATATATTATAGAAGCAAATTTTTATTAAAGTTGAGAACAACTTGGTTTTAGAACGATGGAATGTTTTAGGAGGGATATGATGAAAAGAGTAAGAGATTTCTTTGGATACCTGCTGGGCGGCATCCTGTTTGTCTGTTTGATTCCGACGATTATGTGGCTCGCGTCCGGTATGCCATCGCTTTTGCCGATTAGTGCTGCCCGTGCCGTTTGTGCAACGGTATTGATGCTTTGCGGGCTCGTGCTCAGCGTTTATACCATTGTCTACATGCGCAATCGTGGTAAAGGAAATCCGATGGATGCTTTCGGCCACGAAGTGGCCCCGCGTACGCAGCGCCTGATGATCGATGGCCCGTACAAAATCAATCGCAATCCGATGCTGACGGGAACTCTCGTTTACCTCGTGGGTGCAGCTGT
>Ga0310690_10010695_pt1 | contig 11395 bp, 10 predicted proteins | sample AusTroGonzalo_MG_2_FD_207661 | JGI IMG/M metagenome (GOLD analysis project Ga0310690, IMG submission 207661) | Bovine rumen microbial communities from tropical cattle in Woodstock, Queensland, Australia - Gonzalo_04 (v2) (version 2) | ecosystem: Host-associated > Mammals > Digestive system >...
ACGTTGATTCTATGACCTACTTCAAGCACGTCCTGCGGCAGCAGCCGGTCTTATACCTGGCGCTTTCCACCTGGTGCATGGCCGGAGAAGACGTCGACGATTTAAGAAAATGGCACCGGCGCGGGATGCTTGGACGGGTTGACTTTTTTGTAGGCGAGATTTTCCCGGGCAGCTACCCGGAAGTTTACACTTCGGTCTGCAGCTTCGCAAAGGAATGCCAAGGCCGGGTGGTCGTTTTCAGAAACCACGCGAAAGTCATGGCGGTGGTCGGGGAAAAATTCGACGTTTTAATCGAATCCAGCGCGAACGTTAACACGAACCCGCGGAGCGAAAACACCGTCCTCACCTGCGACAGCAGCCTGGTCGCGGATTACGTCGAGCTTTTCAACGGCATCATTCCGTTTAATAAGGATTTCAGAGACCGACCAGGATACCAGATCCCGAAACGACCATGGCAGGAGGAAACGCATGACCAGGACGGAGCTGGAAGCGGAGATTCAGAAGACCAGGCAGGAGATACAGACAGCCGGACCGATTCACGGCCGCGACCTTCGGAAACGGCTGAAGCGGATGCAGAACCAGGCACGCCGGTATGATCTATACCAGGCAAGAGCGAGAAAAGGGGTGACATGAATGGCGAAAAAAGAGAACCAGCCCAGGGCGCCCGCGAAAAGAGACGCGAAAGGTCGGTTTGTTTCACCGATCAACGGACAGCCGGTACCAGACAGCGCGGCCAGCAGGGAGAATCGGTTTCAAACGGGCGGAGAACGGGCGAAGGAAGCCGGGCGACGATCGGGAGAAGCACGACGCGAGAAGGGCGACCTGCGGCGGCTTTGCCAGCTTTGGATGAACGAAGAAGTCGGCACCGATAAGGACGGCCAGAAAATCACGGGCGGCCAGATGATGGTCCGCGTTGCGGTGAAGGAAGTCGCAAAGGGCAATCCGAGATTTTGGGAGCTGCTGCGAGACACCGCCGGATTCAAGCCGGTCGATAAGGTCGTCGTTGCGGAGATTGACCCCGGGATCATTGACGAAGTCGAGAGCATCGTCGCGGAGACGACGGACGACGACGAATGACCAGGTGTGTCCCGGAGCGCCTCAACGGCCCTCAATGAACGACCAGGGCGAGGGAGAAAAGCAGCCCCGGCAGGCCGCAAAATTCCCTCAACGGGCGAGATTGCAGAGGAACCACCGGAAGCAGGGGGTAGAAGAAATGCTGGACATCGTCATAACGCATTACCAGGAACCATGGGCCGTCTGCAAGGGACAATTCGAGATGCTGGACGCGCAACGCGGGGTTGATTGGAAGCAGATCCGGGTGACCGTTGTGAACGACGGCGGGCACCGGCTGCCAGACGACCGCCTGGCGGACCTTTCATACCAGGTGGAGCAGCTGGACATTCCGCATGGCGGTGTGTCCCGGGCACGGAATGCCGGGCTGGACCACGCGACGGAGCCCTGGGTGATGTTCTGCGATTGCGACGACCGCCTGGCCGGCATTTTCGCGCTTGCGGACATTTTGAACGTTCTCGGCCCGGAAGCAGAAGCCGCCTACGATTTGATGTGGACCAGGTGCTGGGAAGAAGGCAACGGGAAGGACGGACGGCCGGTTATTTTTGAGATCCCGAAGCACAAGGCGTTCGTTTTCATCCACGGCAAGGTCTACCGGCGGCAATTCCTCCTGGACCAGGCGATCCGGTTTGACGAAGGGCAGGAATTCAACGAAGATTCCCTGTTCAACGCGGTGATTTTGACCAGGATCACAAGCACGCACGTAGGCGAGATCAGAACCACGGAGCCGGCATATTGCTGGATACGCCGGGATGACAGCGTCACGCTTTCACCCGGAGCCCAGGACCGGAGCGCCATGGGCCAGCTTACCAGGAACATGAAGGTCGCGACGGAAACCATGATACACAGGCCGGAAGCATACGGCGGGATGGTTACCCGGACGGCATACGACGCATACTTCATGGACAAGACCCGGAGGATTTCCAAGGCGGGAAAAGACGCGCTCCGGGCAGCCTTCGCACCCTGGGCAGCAGAACAACTGTGTGTTTTCAGCACGGCCAATGTAAAAGCCGAGACCCTGGACAAGATCCGGGCGGTCAGCCGGGAAGAATTGACGGACCAGGATGAGCAGATCCCGGACGATTGGGAAACGGTCCGCGCCTGGATGGAACGGACGGCCTGGGCTTACTTGGAAAGGGTGGTCGGATGACCAGGCAGGAAGCGGTCCGGTTTTTGATCAAACACCCGGAGCGATTCGGGCAGCTGGTCGGTTTTGAGAAGCTCGGAAAATTGCACGGGCGCTGGATGCGGAAAATGCTGACCGGCAAGGGCGACATGACGCTGCAGGGCCACCGCGGCAGTTACAAGACCACCTGCCTGTCTGTCGTTTTGGCAATTATTCTGATCGTTTTACCGAACAAAAGGACGCTATTTGCCCGGAAAACAGACGACGACGTCAAAGAGATCATTAACCAGGTCCGAAAGATTTTACAGATGCCGAAGGTCGCCTATTTCGTTTCTGTCATTTACGGGATCACGCTGAAAATGACCACAGACAACGCGATGGAGATCAGCACGAATCTGACGACGGACACGCGCGGAACCAGCCAGCTGGTCGGGATGGGCATCGGCGGCAGCATCACCGGCAAACACTTTGACTTCATTTTTACCGACGACATCGTCAACCTAAAGGACCGGAAAAGCAAGGCGGAGCGCGAGAGAACGAAGCTGGTCTACCAGGAGCTGGTGAACATTCGGAACCCGGGCGGCCGCATCATCAACACGGGAACGCCCTGGCACCCGGAAGACGCCTTCTCGTTGATGCCGGAGCCGGAGCGCTACGATTGCTACAGCACCGGCCTGCTGACGAAGGAAGAAATAGACCAGCTGCGGCAGCAGATGTCCCCGTCCCTTTTCGCGGCCAACTACGAGCTGAAGCACATCGCGGCGGAAGGCGCGCTGATCACGACGCCGCCGGTTTTCATCAACGGAGAGACGGCGGAAAAGATCCTGGGGAACGGCAGCAAGCCGGCGGACCTTCTCCGGGACGGGATCGCGCATATTGACGCGGCATACGGCGGAGAAGACTATACGGCCTTTACTTGCGGACGCCGGAGGGGCGACAAGCTGTATCTTTTCGGGAAGATTTGGCACGGGCACGTCGATACGGTCCTGGAATTCAGCATCGCAAAAGCGCAGGAATTGATGTGCGCGCCGATTTGGACGGAGACGAACGGAGACAAGGGCTACCTGGCCAGGGAGATCACCCGGCGGAACTACGCGGCCAGGCCCTACGCGGAAAAGGAAAATAAATACCTTAAGATTTCAACCTTTCTGCGGAAATGGTGGAACAGCATCGAATGGCTGGAGGGCACCGATGCGGAATATTTGAACCAAATCCTGGGATACACGGAAGACGCGGAGCACGACGACGCCGCAGACAGCGCCGCCTGTGTGTGCAGGATTCTGGACCGGCAAAGCGGGGAGGAATACAAGTCGCCGTTTTCACGGTGAGAAGGGAGCCGGATATGCCTACAGAGGACGACCTCGAGCGCCGCTTATGGCGGACGATGCCCTGGGACGCCGCGGTGATGGTGCCGAGCGCGGAGCAGGACGCGAAAGACGACCAGGAAGAAACCAGCAGAAAGAAGGGTGAAGACGAATGATCACATACCAGGACTACGAGAAAGCCGAGAACAAAACGAAATGGCTGCAGAGCGCCATCCGAACCTACCGGAGCAGCAAGGAATACAAGGCCGCGGTTCAGCAGGAAGAATACATGGCCGGCCGCAACGTCGCGATTTTAGAGTTTGAGCGGATCATCTATGACATGGCCGGACTCCCCGTGCTGGATTTCACGAAAAGCAATAACAAGGCCCGCTGCCGGACGATCCACCGCCTGGTCACGGACCGCTGCAGCTATTCCCTGGGTAACGGGGTGAGCTTCGCGAGCGCGGAGAAGAAGGTCGCAAAGGACGGCAGCACCCGGACCGTTGACAAGACGAAGGACCTGCTCGGCCCGCGTTTTGACCGCGAGCTGTTCAAGGCCGCATATTGGGCCCAGGCGAACGGAGCCGCATACGAATACGTCCACAAGGGCCACGAAAAAGACGTCTGGGAATTCAACCTTTTCAAAAAAACAGAATTCCTGGCGCTTTACGATGAGAAAACCGGAGCCCTGCGCGGCGGGGTGAGATTCTGGAGCATTGAATGGGGAAAGCGCCCGATCACCGCGATCCTTTACACGGAAGAAGGGTACACCCGCTACGAAACGAAGCCCGGCAAGACCGGCCTGGTTGACCTGGAGCAGGTAGAAGACACCCGGCCCTACGTTGAGACGGTCGAGATTTCGGAAGCATTCGGGGAAGAAGTCACCGGAGCGGCCAACTTTTCAACCCTCCCGATTTTCCCGCTGTATTCCGGCGAGAACCGGAGCAGCGCCCTGGATTCACAGAAGGATCTGATAGACGCATACGACCTGGTCCTGGCCGGATTCGCAAACGACATCAACGACATTCCACAAGTTTATTGGTTGGTTTCGGGCGGATACATGAGCGAACAGGACAAGCGGCAGTTTCTGGACCAGCTGATGCTGCAGCACATGGCGGTGGTTAACGGAGAAGACGCGAAACTCCAGGGATTCACGCAAGAGATCCCATACGAAGCCCGGGAGCGCTGCCTGGCCAGGCTGCGGAGCCAGATGTATGAGAATTTCGGCGGGTTTGACGTTCACACCGTAGAAGCCGGAGCCACGAACGATCATATCGAGGCGGGCTATTGGCCGATGGACGAAGAAGCGGACGCCTTCGAATACGAGATTATAGATTTTATCCAGAACATTCTGGCCATGATGGGAATTGAAGACACTCCGATCTTCAAGCGGAACAAGGTCAGCAACCAGAAGGAACAGACCGAAATGATTATGATGGCGGCCGACAAGCTGGATGAACAGACGATCCTCGAGAAGCTGCCCTGGATCACGGTTGATGAAGTCGATACGATTCTGCAGCGGAAAGACGGGGAAAGCATGGCCAGGTTTGAGAAAATGCTGGCGGAGCAGGACACCGACGAAGACGACAACCTGGATGAAGACACCGACGACGAAGAAGACGGCGGAGAGGATGAAGCCGAATGACGAAGGCCCAAATCCAGAAGATAAAGGACCAGCTTAATAAGAAATGGCAGGACGGGAGCATCCACGCGGATGATTACTTCGACACCGCCGCCCTTCTGGATAGAGACCCGGACCGCGGCCTGCAGGAAGCGGAGCGCATCCTGGGAAAAGACCTTCTCCCGGCAACGAAAAAGAAGGCCGCCGGAAAAGGAATGACACGGGCGGAGTTTTCAGCCCTGGTGAATGACGCCCAGCAGATGTACGACGACGGAGACGTCACGCGCGACGAATTGCAGGGCATCCTGGATGAGCTCAAAAAGCTGAACGACCACCAAATCAGCAAGGACAAGGCCGAGAAGGTCATGCAGGCCCTCCAGGACGGGCTCCCGGCCGATTTTGCGGAGAAGCACGCCGGAGTCGATCTGACAGCAAAACCGAAAAAGACCACCCGGGCACCGAAGCAGGAACCAGGAACCGATCCAGGTACCATGGCAGCGGACGCCGCGGTCAGCAAGCTCGAACAGGACATCAAGGATGTGTATCTGCAAGCAGCCCGGGAGATGCAGGCCAAGCTGAACCAGGTGGTAAAAGAGAACCGGGAGAAGCTGGACCAGCTCTACGCGGATAAGGCCGCAGGGCTGATCACACAGGCGGACATTGATCGCTGGGTTGATTCACAAAACCACCGGACAAAGCAGATGGAAGAAAAGCTGGACCAGATCGCGGGAGTTATGACGGACGCGAACCGGAAGGCGCTGGGGATGATTAACGGAGCGACCCTGGGTGTGTTTGCGGAAAACGCGACCTTTCAAAACTACCAGATGGCCAGGAACACCGGGCTGGGTTTGATGTTCAGCGTTTACGACGAAAGCGCGGTAAAGCGGCTGATCAAGGAAGACCCGGAGCTGCTCCCGCGGAAGGTCGTCAACGGCCGGAAGGACAAAGCATGGAACCAGCGCATTATTTCAAACGCGCTGAAGCAGGCGATCATCCAGGGCGAGAGCATCCCTACCCTGGCCCGCCGGATCGCGGCCGCGACGGCCGGATCGAATAACGACGCGATGGTCCGGTACGCCCGGACCGCGATGACCAGCGCGCAGAACGCCGGCCGGCAGGAAATGCTGCACCAGGCAAAAGGCATGGGCATCAAATGCAAAAAGGTCTGGCTGGCGACCCTGGACAGCCGGACACGCGACGCGCACGCAAAGCTGGACGGGCAGAAGGTCGACATTGATAAACCGTTTAAGACGGACATGGGCGACTTGATGTACCCGGGCGACATGGGATCCAGCGGATCGGTACCGGCGAACCTTTACAATTGCAGATGCACGCTGACCTACGAATACGAGGGATTCCCGAACGCCCCGGAAGAAGACCTGCGGCGAGACAACGAAACCGGCGAGCTGATCAAAAACATGACCTATACGGAATGGAAAAAGCAGAACGCGCCGGCAGCCCAGCAGGCGAAACCGGCTGCGGAAAGCAAGCTGCAGCGGAAGACGAACAAGGCCGCGAACCCTGTGTCCGTTTTGAGCACGGAGACCCGGGACGCCCTGGAAGAATACACAATGGGTGAAGAATTCCACCTGGACCAGGATCAGTTTGATGAAGTCACCGCCGCGATGCAGGGAACGACGAAAACGCTGTACAGAGTCGAATCTTCGGACCGGACCGCGGAACAGGAAGACCTCCAGGTCGGGGACGTTTTCGATTTTTCACAATACGTCTTCGAATCGAAAGACGAAGACAACGGCGCGCTGCGGTCTTTCACGCGGAGCGACGGCGCGCTGCCTGACCTTCTCGGACAGACGGACGACGCGGTCATCTACAGGACCCACGGGACGGTGGACCAGCTGCCTGTTGATTCGCTTTCACAATACGACCAGAAGGAATCCCTGGCATACGCGAACGGATGGAAGGTCGCGGGCTTTGACACGATGGAGATAGACGGGAAGATCTACCGGGTTATCGATATCGAACAGGTCAAGGAAAAGGTCGGCCAGGACGGAACGATCACGGATCACGACACGCTGATGAAAAAGATCAACGCCCTGGAATCCGCAGGCACCGGAGACGAAGCCGAGAAAAAGAACCTTCTGCCCATGGCCGCAAAAGAAATCAGAGAAACCGCCGACCAGATGTTCATGGATATGCCGGAGAGCGAGCGCAAGGAACGCGGCAAGCTGACGACGCTGAACATTTCCCAACTCAAGACGGAGCAGGCGGAGATTTTCACCGACCGCCTGGAGGACATCGCGGAACAATTCGGAAGCCGCACTATTTCCGGCGACCCGGAGAAGAACAGATACGGCGACGGGATCACGGTCGCGCTTTACAAGGGCGAATACATCGTTCTGGACGGGAACAACCGGACCAACCTGGCGATCTTGAAGGGCCAGGAAACGCTGGATGTTATGGTCGTCGATTTGGACGCCAAGCTGGCCGAGCAGAAGAAGACAACCATCGTCCAGGGGAAGGACATCACAGATACCTGGAAGCGGCGGCCGGATGATTTCGCTTTTGAGATCAACGACGTCATCAACGCCCAGGGATTCGACGGAAGGCCACGAGTCGTTGACGCGGACGAATTCGAGAAGGCGGTCAAGGAAAGCGGATTCGTTGCGCAGCGGAATTATTCAGCCCCGGACAAGGAAACCCTGGACCTTTACCGGCAGCAGCTGTACGAAGGCGAATGGTATGTGGATTGCAGCACCGGCGGAGCCCAATACGGCCAGGGGATGTATTGCGCGGCGGATTACACCGGAACGATCACACCCGGCATGAAGGAAGAAATGGGCCACTACGCTGAGCTTGGTACAGAGCGAGCCCTTGTCGAGCGCTTGCGCGGAATCGAAAAAAACGCTACATACGACGAAATCAAAGAAAACAGATACGGCGGAAACGTCAAAGAGGAAGTTTTCGACATTTGGAAAAAGATTAAGGCCAGCGGGACAACCATATACAAAGCAAAAGCCGAAGAAATTATAACGCAGGAAGAATACGAGATATGGTCACGCGCAACCGTCGACTACAGCCCGAACGCAAAAGATGATCCGTATTTCGGAAATTGGCGGGATATAAACATGGCCGTAGACGACATGAGAGAAAAAGAGCGGGAAAGTTTTATAGGGCACAATTACACGGAAACGTTCACGCTTACGCCCGGAGCCAAAATTATAACCAGCAGAGACCTGGATGAAGAATTAACAAAATACAAGGCCGTTGCAGCATCAAAAGCAAAGGCGGAAGTCATAGACAAGTATTCCGGCAAGGGCGACGATTTCACGATCTGCATGAAAAGAGAAGCCGGAGACGAAACTATCTCGTTTGACCGCGCGATGGAAAGCTACAAAAAGATGGACGACCGCGAGAAGACCGAATTCAGACAAGCGATAAAAGAGATGAACGAAGCCGGGCAAAAAAAGGAAACAGAAATGGCGAGCATGGATCCAGGTGTGTACGCGGCCATGGCCGGATACGACGCGATCAACGCGGAAGGCCATGGACAAAGCGGCAGCTACACGGTAATATTAAACAGGACCAAATGCATTTTTAAGAGGGATGCGCAATGAAAGAGCTGAGACAGAACCCGAAGACCGGCAAGGTCGAAGTTTGGGACAACGGGAAAAAGGTCGGGGAAGTTTTCACCATGGGCGACGATCTGGAAGACAAGCCGAAAAAGAAGCCGAAAGAAGGGGAATAGAATGGCGGTCACTTTTGAAAGCCACGTCCCGGAAGCGCTGCGCGGATCGGAAAAGGCAAAGGCGATGGCCCTGGAGATTATCGGCGGCAAGGCGGAGAGCTACGCGAAACAGCTATGCCCGGTCGACACGGGGAACCTTCGGAACAGCATAACGCATCAGCGCTACGACGAAAACACGGAAGTCATCGGGACCAACGTCGAATACGGGCCATACGTTGAGCTGGGAACGCACCGGCAGGCCGCAAAGCCATACCTGCGGCCAGCAGCGGAAGGACACGCGGCCGAATACGCGGCGGTTATTGAGAGCTGCATGAAAAACGCATAATCAGCACGGGCCAGGCGCCGGAGAGATCCGGCGCTTTTTGTTTTGAGTAAAAATTGTCAAAAACGGGAACGCCGGAGCCGCAATTTTGACACTTTCGGCCTTGTTCCGCCGTTGACTTTCCTGGACAATGAAACCGACGATCAGAACCAGGCCGACAGACAGCGCCTGGTGATCTACAAATAACTCCGTAGGGCCGACAGACAGGCCCCGACAGAATGGGAGGAAATACCATGAGTTTCAAGCTGAAAGAGATCCGCGAGATTCTCGGAGACGCCTACACCGACGCGATCGCAACAAAGCTGGTCGAATTGCACCGGACCGTTGTGGATCCCATCATGGAGCAGCTGGACGACGCGAAACGGGACGCGGAGAAATTCAAGACAGAAGCCGAGAAGGTACCCGGGCTCAAGCAGCAGCTGGACGAAGCAAAGCAGGCGGAGAATTGGAAGGAAAAATACGAGAAGGAAAAATCCGAACACGACGCCTACAAAGCCCAGGTCCAGCAGGACGCGTTGACCGCAAAGGTCAAGGCGGCCTACAGGAAACTGCTGGTCGAAGGAAAGATCAGCGAAAAGACCATTGATACCGTCATGGAAGCCATGGAAAGCCGCTTCGGAAAAATGAAGCTGGCGGAAGACGGCACCCTGGACGGAGTCGATGATCTGAAAAAGGAAATTGACAGCAGGTTCGGCGGATTCAAGGTCGTCTCCCGGCAGCGCGGAGAGAAGGTAGACAACCCGCCTCCCGGAGCCGGCGGCGGAACGGATAACAGTATCCGCGAGCGCATGGCCGAAGCTCACGCAAAGCGCTACGGCCAGCCGCAGCAGCCTGCAACGAACAAAGCATGAAAGGGGTAAAAGGTTATGAGCTATAACCAGAACATCAGCGGCCGCGGCTACGCGCCCGGCTATTTCCTGGCTTCCGCTGATTGCGACCGCGAGACCGTCCAGGTTTCCGCGAGCCACAGCCAGGCGGTGACCATTGGCGACACGAAGATCGTGCCCGCCGGAGCCGTAATCCCGTCGAACGACGGAAACGCCAAGGGCATCCTTTACGAAGACGTCGAAGTCACGACCGGCGATATGCCCGGCAGCCTGGTGACCAGGGGAACCGTCTACGAAGACAAGCTGCCCGCGGCCATCGAATCCACCGCGGAAGCGGTCCTGCCCGGCATCCGGGTGATCACTTCCAGCCCCGCGGTCGTCCGGCCGTCCAGCTTCAGCAAAGAGACCCTGGATGAGCTGACCGTTACCTCGGTCGGCGGCACCGGCAGCGGCAAGACGGATGTCTCCTTCACCGGCCACACCCTGGCCGCCGGAGAACGCGCCGTTTATAAGATTGCGGCTTCCGCCGCTCCCACAGCCGAGCTGGGCCAGGTGCTCGAAATCGGCAGCGGTTCCGACGATTGGACCGCGGCAACCTTCCCGCTGGATGAGCTCGCGGCCACAAGCGGCCACAAGATCACCGTCGCGGTGGTTGACTCCATCGATGCCGTTGTTGCAGCCGGCGACGCGACCATCGTCGTAACCTAACGGAAAGGAAGGCGAAAAAGAATGAGTCGTTTTGAGGAGAACATTTTCGGTCTGGTAAAGAAGGAAGACCTGCAGCAGATCGGCTACGACGTCACGCGGCCGAATGATCCGATTGACCAGATCTTCGGGGACATCAAGACCGACAACTTGATCGCGTATTGGGAATCCATCGCGGCCGAATACGGGATCCCGGTCATGGCACAGTTCCACGCTTTCGACACGGAAGCACAGAAGACCCTGCGCATCCCGATCGACGTCCACAATATCGAGAAGGGCCTCATCAAGGTCAAGATCGATCAGAGCGAACGCCTGCGCGCGCTGATGGGCCGCGGCGTCACCAACGAGAACAAGCTGTACGACCGCGTGCTGGACGACGCCGGCAACCTTGCGGAGGAAGTTTTCACCCGTTCCAAGGTCGCAAAGAACGAAGTCATGGCCACCGGCAAGCTGACCATCCGCGAGAACAATCTGAACATCACCGTCGACTACGGCGTCCCGGAAGCCAACCTGGGCAAGATCCTCGACTTCGGCGCCGGAGCCGCGAGCACCGTCGCGGAGCAGATCCTCGCGCTGACGGATGAAGCGACCAGCAATGGTGTGCCGATCACCGGCATCTATACCAGCAAGGCCATGGTGAACAAGCTCCGCCAGGACGCCAGCATTCAGAAGGCGATCAACGGCGCGTCCATGGTTGGCCAGCTGGTGAAGAA
>Ga0310690_10010696_pt1 | contig 11395 bp, 11 predicted proteins | sample AusTroGonzalo_MG_2_FD_207661 | JGI IMG/M metagenome (GOLD analysis project Ga0310690, IMG submission 207661) | Bovine rumen microbial communities from tropical cattle in Woodstock, Queensland, Australia - Gonzalo_04 (v2) (version 2) | ecosystem: Host-associated > Mammals > Digestive system >...
CAGCAGTTACAGGGCAGGTGTTCGACACGGCCCGCACGCTCATGGCCCTGTTGTCTAACACGCGTCCTACGATCATAGGTGCGGCCGCAGTTGTCGATTCCGTGCCGGCAGTAACTGCTGCAATCCGCGCTAAGCTTGCGGCTCAGAAGACGATTTCGGCTACTGACGTGGTCGACAAGGGCATCGAGGAGGGTGCGGCTGAGCTAGACGCCGCCATAGCAAGGCATTTCAAGGACGAAAAGGAGCTGGAGGTACAGTGATGAGTTCATTCAAGGCACAGCTGAAGGACGCGCTCACGAGCGCAGTGTCCTATTTCCAGGACACGGGCGACCCGAACGCTGCGGTCGTGAAGGCTGCGAACGAGGCCGGATTCAATGAGGACCAGGCCGATCGCCTCGTCGAGACGTTCAACACCGCGAGGGTCATATGCCACTACAAGGCGGCCGAGGACAAGACGAGTCCGTGCTCGCTCGCCGACAAGGAGACGGTGCACGCCGGCCTAGCAGCCCATGCAGAGAAGGCGGCGGAGTACGACACGTACGACTACGGCTGTTACAAGCAGGCCGAGGTAGACTACGTAGTGCCGGAGGTGAAGATGGCCGAGTTCACCGTGACCGACGCACCGCTTTCGAGGGAGGCGTCCGACTGGCTTGCGATCCGCGCTGCCGAGACGGTCCGCGACTGCGTCAAGACGGCAGAGGACGAGGCCCGCGCCGCCTACGCGATGTCCGACGAGCTCGCCGAGAAGGTCGCTGCCGCCCTGTCCCGCAACGTCAGCATCGACGACGTGCACGACCGCGTCGCGCGAATAGTCGTGGCGTACGCGCTCGACGACAGGTACGCGCCTGGGGTCGAGAAGGTCGCTGAGTTCCTGCCCGTCGCGTCGGACCCTGACGTCTCGCTGCTCAACAAGTACGCGGCCATGCACGTCGTGGACGTAAGTGACATCGAGGACGTGGTCATGGCCATCAAGGAGGCCGCGGATTTCGCCGCAGAGGCCGCCGCGCTTGAGGCGTATGCAGCTGAGATGCGCAAGCAGGCTCAGTTAGACCCATTGTCGTTCGACAGCCTTCCGAACGACAAGCAGAGCCTTGACGTGCTCCTGCTCAAGGAGCGCATTCTCGGCGAGAACCAGCGCCGAATAGCCGGGCCAGCGAAGAGCCAGGGCTCGTCGGGCGGCAGGTCTGGATCCGGAGGTTCAGGCGGTGGCGGCATGGCTACCTCGTTTCTCACGTGGCTGTCAGACGCTGCGAAGAAGTACCACGACACCGGCGCTGAGGATCGCATCGACAAGGCCACTGCCGGAGTCAACAACCTGCGCCGCCAGCTGATACTCCAGGACCTGCTCATGCGAGACAAGGTCCTTTCGCAGGAGGACCCGAATGCCGTGGTAGCCGCATTCAGGTCCGTCAACCAGATTTCGCCTGACACCACGCTCAACAAGGAGGTCCTGCGCAGCATGCTGCGCAGCGTGGTGCAGTCCGTGGCGCTGTCTCCGTACGACGCCAAGACGCTTGCCGACGTCGACAAGGCCAGGCACCAGGCATACGAACCTCGCAGACAGTCTGCAGACAGGAGGGATGATGACTAAGAACAGTTCCCTTAAGGATCTTGTGTCGTCGGTTGACTGGGGCAAGATCATGGAAAACTCTGACGTGCGTAACGCCGTCATAGGGTCTGCCCTCGGAGGCCTTGTCCTTGGCGGGGCGAGCCTGATGCGTGACAGGGATCCGGAGGAGAGCAAGTTCGTCCCTGTTGGGGATGCCCTTCTAGGCGCCGCACTTGGGGGATTCGCCGGGTACGGAATACCTAAGGCCGTTGAGCTGTTCGGGGACGCCGGCAAACTTGCTCCGGATAACGACAGGCTCGAGTATAACTACCCTCGTAATGCCGTTATTGGCGGTGGAATAGGCGTAGGTCTTGGCGGTGCTGGTATCGTGACCACTCTTGCCCGCGAGGCGAATGCGCTAGAGCGAGCAGCGCGTACACCGGAGTCCGGGAGCACTCATACCAGGAGCTACAACGAGAAGCTGCGGGAGATTGCGGACGCGCAAAGACGGCACGAACCGAGCTCCGTGATAGCCAAGCTGCAGCGCGAGCTCGACATGAACGACGTATTAAACGATGCCGGGATAGCCAAGTCTGATCGGACGCTTGCCAGGCTTGAGGCAGATCTTCGCAGGGCAAGAGGTACACCAGCAGCTTCCGCTATTGCGACAGAACTCAAGGATTTGAGGGCCTTGCGCAGGGAGCGTATGCGCGGGTACACGTCGTTTTTCGACCTGATCCGCCGTATCGGCCAGCATGGAAATACGATACGCACGCGTGACGGGTCAGGGATCGCGCATGCCGTCATACACCCGTTGAGATGGCTCAAGAGCATACCGTTTAGCGCCAGGAATTACCACGGTGGCCATATCTACGGGTTTAAGTTCCTTCCGAGGATGTCTCCCGGCATGCGCATGGGCCTTCGAGCCGGCAAGGCCGGGCTCATCGGCGCTGGACTTGGCATGCTGGCCCATTGGTTGTCCGGTCCGAGCTCTCGTGATAATTTCAAGAAGGACTGAAAGATGGTAAAGCTCATAGAGTCGTCGCAGTTCTCCGACGTGCCGGATATAGGTGCTCGGTTTGCCGAGTTCAACTCACCGGCCATGTCTAAGGAGGCCGAGAACATCTTCGGGCAGAGCTATGACAGCCTCCGTCCGACAGATGACAAGTACGTCGGCATACATCTCACCGCGCTCGGCGACGAGGAGACGTACGGCCCCAACCGCAACCTTGACTCGTTTCCGAAGGAGGCGTGCGTCAAGTACCACGACACGTTCGTGAAGCACGGGCACGTGTTCTGGCGCCACCACAACGACGCGGAGAAGGACGAGATACTAGGTGCGGTCAAGGCGTCGGCATACAACGACAAGATGGGCCGGATCGAGTTGTTCATCTGGGCCGACAAGGACAAGGCGAAGGCCGGTCTCGACACGCTCGAGAAGACAGGCGAGTGCAGTTTCAGCATGGCGTGCAGGGTTCCTTGGGACGAGTGCTCTGTGTGCGGGGCCCACCGCAAGAACAACGCCGACCCGAACATGTGCGACCACATCCGGCACGGCCTCGGAAAGGTGGCTGAGGACGGGAAGGTGGCGTTCATGCGCAACGTCCTGCCTGACTTCTTCGACATCAGCTTCGTGCCACGTCCGGCCGACCGGATCGCGTACAGCCTCAAGGTCGCATCAGGCGATGTCGTGACTAGCGAGATGCTCGCGAAGGCCGCCGGCGTAGTAGAGCCTCCGTGGCTCGACGCATGCACGGCCGCAGACAAGCACCGGACCGTCAGGCTCCTCGCGGACCAGTACGACGCATACTCGCGCGACGGCGGTTGTTCGCAGGTGTTCGGTCCTGTCGCGAAGGTGGCCGAGACGCTGGTCGACGACGATACGATCGACACGCTGCGCAGGATGCCCATAAAGGAGGCCATGGCGTTTTTGGTCGATCGAGGCGTGTTTCTCGGGCCTGACGCGTTCTGCCGCTACGCCATGGGGGCAAAGAGCGCCGAGTACGCGGAGGTCGGCCCGCACGCCGCCAAGATAGGAAAGCTCGCGTCTCAGGCCATAAAGGAGGCCGCATGGCTTGGCCGTTTCGACTTCACGGGCGCCAGCGACTTCGACGTAGACAGGTTCACGCCGAGACCGTCGCGCAGGTTTTCCGAGGTGGCCGCAGCCGACGGGTGCGTCAAGCAGGCTTCGTTCACGGACGGAGACGTCATCAACGACTTGATCGTCAGATCGTGCGACTTGAAAAAAGTTGCAGATGCACATATTGACGAGAAGGCTGATTTGTGTTTTAATACTCTCGACAAGCCGATACTGGTTACTGCGTTGAAGTACGCTGAGTACAAGGTCTCGACCTTGACAGCGGCGCTTAACGGCGGGGCCCAGGACGGCGCGTCAAATACCAACCGAGATGCTTTGCTGGCCCTGGTCGCTGCGCAGGATCTCTAAAGAGAAGAGAAACAAAAATGGGACATCCTACATTGGAGTACATCAGGGGTCTCCGCAAGTCGCTGGAGACCAAGAAGGCCGAGATCGTCGGCGAGTCGCCGGCGAGCATTCCCGGTTCGGAGCATGACAGCAAGCCGTCGCCTGAGGCAACCGAGCCCGACAAGGAGACGAAGGACGAGACGATGGTCCCGAACTCCGGGCTCACCACTGACGGCGCAGGCGACGACAGCAAGATCACCCACACAAACGACCTTCTCGCCGGCGAGCCAGCGCTGACGCCAGAGAAGAAGCCCGAGGTCACTGACGAGGCCGACGCGAAGACCGCGGAGAAGCTCGCTGCAGAGATCATCGCCGGAGTCGACTCGTGGTATGCTGCCAAGAAGCAGGCTGAGCAGAAGCAGGCTGGGCAGAAGCCTGCCGCGCAGAAGACCGCGTCTGACGAGCCGCCTGCCGCCGGTGAGGGCACTGCAGAGGCTCTGATCACTGATAAGGGCAAGGAACCCGAGCAGATCAAGGACGTTATCCCCCCGGACAAGAAACCGGAGATCACAGAAGACGCCACCGTTCCCGCCACTGGCGAGGGGTCGTCTGGAGAGACGGCTGCTGCCGCGAAGGAGGCCGGCCACGGCGAGGAGTGCTGCAAGGACGGTAAGTGCGGCAAGTGCGCGAAGTGCAAGGCTGCCGCCACAGGCAAGTCGGCCGGCGCGCTCGACATGGAGCTGACCAGCGACGTGCTCGCGAAGATCGCCGCCGTGATGCTGGCGACAGAGGAGGGCACTAAGCTCGCAGAGAGCTTGCTCGCAAAGGCAGCTGGCGCAGAGGCAGCCGAGAAGACTCTCAATTTCCTGCGCGAGCAGAACGACCTCGCAGAGAAGCAGGCAGAGTTCGCGGCCGGACAGCGCGACGCCGTGATCTCCCTTCTCAAGCAGGCCGCCGACGAGGGCGACCCTGAGGCCGCTGCGGCCCTTGCCGAGGCCGGTCTCGCGGATGACGCCGGCGCAGGCGCAGGTGATGCCGCTGCCGCCGGCGCAGGCGATGCCGCTGCCGCAACAGCTGACGATGGCGGGATCACGGAGATCGCAGACACACTCGACGCGATGGTCGAGTCAGGAGAGATCACCGAGGATGAGGCAGATCAGGTTGTAGTCGAGCTCGCACAGGCACTCGCATCCGTGGAGCCCGCTGCTGAGGCCGCTCCGGCTGGGTCAGCCGGCGAGGGTGATTCCAAGACCGCTCAGGCCATGCCGGATGCGGCTGCCGGCGATGCCGCGATCGATTCGACCGTTGCCGCCGACCCGTCTCAGTTCGATCCCAATTCCGTCCCGCAGGGAGATGTCGGGGACATCAGCCCAGAGGACGTCGCAGACGCCATCGACACGCTCGTCCAGTCCGGAGAGATCTCGGAGGACGAAGCAGACCAGCTCGTCTCCGAGATCGTCGGAGGCGACGAGGGGGCTGCCGGTGCTGCGGGTCCTGCCGGTCCCGGCGACGAGGACGTCAGCCCCGAGGAGATCGCAGACGCGTTGCAGCAGGCCGTTGCGAGCGGAGAGCTGAGCCCGCAGGACGTCCAGCAGGTCCTCGGAGAGCTCGAGGGCGTTCCGGCTCCTGATGAAGGTGCGGCCGCCCCTGCCGCCCCTGCCGCCCCTGCGGCGCCTGCCGCCGCTCCGGCTGCGCCAGCCGCAGCTCCTGCCGCGGCAGCTCCGACGGATGAGCCCAAGACGGCTGCGTACAAGCTCATGGCCGCGATCAACGCAGCGCGTGCTGCGCGTGCGGCCGGCGTTGCTGGCGCGATGTAAGGAGGTCACGGAATGGCAAGTCCCGAAGAGATCATGCGCAAGGCGGCGGAGTACGTCAAGACCGTGCAGCCGCAGCTGGACGCATTCAAGGCTCAGCGCGACACCTTCGTGAAGGGGGCCTCTGGTGCGGCGAAGGTTCTCGCCGACCAGGGGCTCATCGCCCGCGAGTCCGTGGACGTATTCGTCCAGAAGGTCGCGGAAGATCCCTCCTCCATCTGGGGTTTCGTCGAGAAGCTCGCAAGTTCTTTCACGGCCGACTCGCTCGGAAGCGGGGCACCGGCCGGGATAAAATCCGCCTCTTCTGTCGATCCGTGGGAGGCGAGGCTGTTTCCGGAGCTTCATCCGGAGTACGGTCAAGTAGCGGATTAACAACTATCAACTACCAAACAAGGAGACAAACCTATGTGGTTCAGTCCGTTGAAAGGTGCGCACCTCACGCTCGGCCAGCTCGACAAGACGCTGCCCGTTGAAAAGAGCGGCGACAACCTCAAGATCGAGCGTGGTTCGTTCGTGTACATCCACGCCACCGCAAATGCTGACGGCACGGGCGCGGCAGTTTCGCCCCGTTTCGCGCTTTATAAGTCCGCGCAGGCTGCGAAGCCCAACGCGGTTCCGTACATCGCCCTCATGGGCGTCAAGGACTTCCAGGCCGGCATGGCCGGGAACGTCGGCCAGGTCGAGACGCCCATCAGCGACGATCTCGTCCCGCCCGATGGCGTCGGGGCAGCGCCGACCGGTGATACCCTCACGTTCCTCGGCAAGAAGTTCACCGAGGGCCATCAGGACTTCACCGGTCCGCGTATCACCGCGATCAGCGTCGTGCAGCCCGCCGAGTACCAGACTACCGCGTTTGACGCGACGAAGTCCTACTATGTCGGCGAGCCGCTCACGATCAACGACGAAGGCAAGCTCACGCCGTTCACGTCCGGCAATAACATTGTCGGTTATGTGACCGCCACGCCGTTCGTTCGCTGGATCAACGATCTCGGCGCGAGCTCCGACGGTGCCCGCATCAGCGGTGGCAACGCCAAGGTGATCAACTTCTCGACCGCCTGGATTCCCGTCGCTGCGACGTCGGACTCTACTACTGAGGACGGCAACGGTGGCAGCACCACCACGCCCGGCAACGCCCAGCCGTTGAACGTCGATGCGCCTAAGGTCGCGGCCGCCGCTCCCGTCAAGCCCGCCACCGCCGCCGCTGCGCCGGCTAAGGCCGCCGATCCGGCCAAGGCAGCTGCGCCCGCCGCCAATGCTCCCCAGGGCAAGTAAGGAAAGGAGACACATACCATGGCTACACAGAATGTCAGTACCCCGATGATGAACGCTCGCATCCTCGAGCAGCTTCAGCGCGGTAACGTGAAGGTCGCCGAGGACGCGGCCACGGATTACATCCGCAACCACATCCGCGAAGATTCGTTCGCGTTCAAGATCCTGCCGCCCCAGAAGGCGACGAACGACATGCTGGACCGCACGCTCGACGAGCGTCTCCAGATCATCGAGGAGATCGAACCCGACGGTCCCGGCGCTATGTGGGTGCCGTTCGAGACGGCGCCGACCGGCGAGTACATCACCGGGCCGCGCTTCGCGATTCCGTTCACCCGCGTCCTGACGCCGAAGTTCATGAAGGACATCGACGAGCTCCGTACGTACCGTATGGACATCCGCAAGGTGCTCGTCGACAACTCCATCAAGGACGGCCTCGCGACGATCGACGGCAAGTTCATCGAGACGGTCAACTCGATCATCTTCAACTGCGACGCGAACGGCGTCAACCTTGTCACCGGCAAGAAGCAGCTGATCGACTTCTACGACGGCCTCAACCGTGAGACCTTCGCGGAAGCCAAGAAGCTCATGCCTCGTGGCAACAAGCAGGGCAAGTTCAACCTCCGCAACTACATCTGCCTCATGAACGACGTGACGGCCCAGGACCTCCTGAAGCTGAAGCGCGATGAGGTCGGTGGAGACCTTGCGCAGGAGATGTTCAAGAACGGTCTCACGATGGACACGATCATGGGGGTCAAGTGCCTCTTCACGATCAAGTCCGCGCTCGTTCCGGACAACTACGTGTACTTCTTCGCGGCGCCTGAGTTCCTCGGCAAGGCCTACTACCTCGAGGACTGGACGATGTTCATGAAGAAGGAAGCGTACTTCCTCGAGATGTGGTCGTACTGGACCGGCGGCTTCGGCCTCGGCAACATCGCCGGCGTCGCGCTTGCTCGCTTCAACCAGACGTCGAAGACCGGCACGCCGCCCACCAATCCTGGGCTGTTGTTCCCGCGCAACGACGGTGAGGATGGCTGGGGCCCCGGTGCGGTGCTCTAACCAGATGAGCCGTTAGGCGACAGCGGGGCTCGGTCTTAGCGGGCCGGGCCCCGTTTGTTGATGGAGGGGTGGCCGAGTGGCTTAAGGCAGCTGTTTGCTAAATAGTCGTGCGGAGTAAAAACCGCATCGCTGGTTCAAATCCAGCCCCCTCCGCCATTTTTACAGAACTGAACACGTGTGTTTACCGTTATGAACGACGAGACGTTACTTGACTGTTTCATGGACGGCTTCGCGAAGGCCGCCGAGGACGCGGGTCTGCACGGAGGGCAGGTCCGAGACCTGCTCAATCTGGCCGTCACACTCGGCAACCGAGTCGCGCATCCGGCCGAGTTCGACGCCGGTTTCGCGTCAGTCATGGGGGCATAGCCGTGGCTCTCGGCCCAACAGGCAACGGCGGATACCTGACCGATGTGGACGTCAGGGTGTGGCTGCGGGACAACGATCCCGACGCCAACCTATTGCTTGACGACTTCGAGTTCTCCACGGAGGAGATCCGTGCAGCGATGACGCACGCGGTCGACTACTGGAACGAGACTCCTCCGTACATCGGGTCGTACGACTACGACAAGTTCCCGTATCGGTACGCCCTTCTGAAGGGGACTGCCGCGAACCTCCTGTTCATGGCGGCGCACATGTTCCGCCGCAACCACCTGCAGTACAGCGCCGGCGGACTGTCTGTTGACGACCAGAACAAGTACCAGCAGTACGACGCTGCCGGCGCTCGTCTCTGGGAGGAGTACAAGCAGTGGGTCGCTCAGGCGAAGCGGTCGATCAACGTCGACCTCGGGTGGGGCACCGTGAATTGAGGTGCTGCCGTGGCTTTCGAGTACGAGGACATTCCGATATCGGAGCTTGAGATCCTGCCGTATCACGGACAGGGCTTCGTCTTCCGGTGGCGGCTCAACGACGCATTCTCAGCCCCGGGTCCGTTTACGTTCACGGTTCAGATGGCGCCGACGCCCACTGGCCCGTGGAAGCCTATCTCAGGGCCGCTCGTCGACACCTATTACTGGGCCGACGAGCGTAAGCCGGTCGGGAAGACCGCAGCGCGGAACTACCGTGTGGCGATGACTGACGGAGCTGGTGTCGAGCATTTCTCAGAGCCGGTACTCCCTGCCGGAGACCTCAGCATGCGCGAGTTCCTCATCGCCCGCGAGATACTTCGCAAGGAGGAGCTCAACGCAAGGATGATGGCCGGCGTCCGCGGGCAGGTGTGGATATCTGCGGAGTACGGCTCTCGGTGCCCGAAGTGCCTTGACCCTATCACGCGCCAGGTGCGGGACTCTCATTGCCGCAAGTGCCATGGGACCGGTTTCTTCCCGAGCCACTACGGGCCGTTCGACATGTGGCTCAGCTTCTCGCAGAGGCAGCACGGCATGTCGCACGACGCAGTAGGCGGTACGAAGGACGACAAGCCGTTTTCCGTGCGTGCCGTCGGGACTCCGCGCCTGAAGAAGAACGACGTGCTCAGAGACACTAGGACAGGCAAGATGTACTACATCCAGACAGTGGCTAACGCGGCCGAGATACGGCGCATCCCGATCGTGCAGCAGCTCACTGTCAGCGAGGCCGCAACGACAGACCAGTGCTATGACTTAGTTAAGAGGGGATTCGACTGATATGCTCAACAGGGTTCCAGACAGGGAGATACAGCCGTTCCACGAGTTGGCCGGAAACGAGCTGATATGCGAGATCCGGAAGACCCCGACAGTGCTGTACGGGATATTCACGGAGCTTGTACAGCAGTTTTGGAAAGGCGGAGTCGAGGAGAAGTTGTTCGGCACGCCGGACGTGCAGTGGAACCGCGATCCAGACAAGACAACGATCTGGATAGATACCGAGCTGCGGTGGGAGGCGACACACCCTGAGTTTCGTCCTGCGATATACGTCAAGCTCTCACCAATACAGTATGGCACGGTGACCGGCAATACCACTGGCCTCGTCCGTACCGACCTGCAGGAGGCGGAGTACCATTACGCGCGCACCGGCTCGGGCCAGGTGTCGTTCGTGCATGTTGGCGCAACCGCAGGCGAGGCATGTTCGCTTGCCGACGCGACGCTGGACTATCTTGACGCCTTCTCGCCGGTGATCACGAATGACTTCTGCTTCGACTGGTTCAAGATGGCGTCGCGCGAGCCCCTTCACGCTATGGGCAAGGACTCGAACGAGAAGTACGGGTCGGTGGTTACGTATGATTTCAGGTTCACTGATTCATGGCGCCTCAAGCTGGAGTCCCCGAAGTTGAGGAGCCTTGTCGTGCGCGCGTCGGAGGCCGTGCACAAACGCCTCGAGGTCGGGGAGTACTGGGATTTCAAGCCGCCGGACGGAGGGCTCGGCTTACCGCCTGGCCTGACGCGGCGGGTAACGTAAACAAAAACGGAGTGGTACCTATTGTCGTAATCGTGCGTTTGTGGTATCATATCGTCCGTGGTTAACCAACAAGAAAGAAGGAGCACTATGGCAGGCAGCTATGTTCTTCCCCAGGTAAGGGTCTTTCAGGAGTTCGCGATGACGCCGAACGACGTCACGCAGAGCCTGAATGCGTTTCTCATCGGACCGTGCTATCAGCTCATGCGCTATTCGCGTGAGTCCGAGCGCGGTGACTGCGCGCATGACGCGTACACCGGCGTGTCTAAGAATATCGCGTGGTCCAACAGCGGCTTGTTCGGCAGCGTTGTTGACAAGACGTGGTACGGCGTCACGTTCGAGGACGCGTATGTTGCTCTTGGCGACCCACTGAATGCGGCATGCCTCGACGCGACAAGTGGCAGCGGCGTGAAGTTCGAGGTTACTCTTTCGGCGGGAAAGACGCTCGCAAACGGGTCGTCTCCGCTGTTCGAGCTTCAGTTCGGCGTTCCCGTACGTGTCGGTGACTACATCTCGTACATGGACGGAAGTACGCGGAAGTACTCCAAGATCCGCGAGCTCAGCATCGGCACGGCTGGAGAAGGGGAGGTCACTCCCAGCGTGCATAAGAAGGGGTCGACTGCCAGTGCACTCGGTACGGCGTTTACCGTCAATGTTGGTGCGTACAAGGGGGAGAAGCCGGCGACTGTCACGGTAACCGTCAAGAACGCCGCATCCACGCCGACGATAACCTGGTTCTCGGACGTCGCCGGCATCACCTCTGGTGCGGCCGCTCCGGTTGAGTTGACCGCCGACCATGACCTTGGACTCGGGCTCAAGGTCACGAAGGGGACTAATCTCGAGAACGGTGTTTACATAATCAAGCTCGACATCGCGTCTTCGTACGTCCGTGACACTGTCACGGTGTCCGACCTC
>Ga0310690_10010697_pt1 | contig 11394 bp, 20 predicted proteins | sample AusTroGonzalo_MG_2_FD_207661 | JGI IMG/M metagenome (GOLD analysis project Ga0310690, IMG submission 207661) | Bovine rumen microbial communities from tropical cattle in Woodstock, Queensland, Australia - Gonzalo_04 (v2) (version 2) | ecosystem: Host-associated > Mammals > Digestive system >...
TTTTGATGACGAAGGGCACGACGGGATTTTCCCGCGCCGAAATAATCAAGGACGTATAACTATTTTTAACGGGGTCTTTTATGGACGTAAAGGCAATCACTATACTTTCGGGCGACGGCAACCGCGTTGAAATTTGCGTCGTTCCACTCGGCAACCGTTTCTATCGTTTGTTCGAGGACTTGTATATTACCATCTACACGGATCAAGGAACATTCCGGTTCAAGTTCAAGGCCGGATTCGTAACGAACTTTCGGAGCGGCGGCATACTGATTGACCGCATTATCGACCAAATCGGCGACCTATGGCAGCAAGCGGCCTACCTTTGCCACGATGCGGCCTACACGCCTTGCGCGGCCTTGAAGATGGAACACCCGGTTTCCCGCAAACTTGCCGACGAACTCTTGCGGGCCGTCCTTGTTCATGCAGGAATGGGCAAGTTCAAGGCTTCGCTTGTCTATAATTCGGTTCGCTTGTTCGGCAAATCCGCCTACGAGGATGACGACAAATTTACCGAAACAAATTCCGAACTATTTACTTTCGAATGGAGTGGTGAAAATGGCTAAAAAGATTTGCATTGATGCAGGACACGGGGGGAACGATCCCGGCGCGACAAACGGCACGTACAAGGAAAAGAACGCGGCCCTAGGAATCGCGTTCGAATTGGGGCTTGTCCTTTATCGTGGCGGCTACGAAGTATATTTCACGCGCACCAACGACACGGCGGTTTCGCTTGCCGACCGCTGCACGATTTCCAATCTTGCGGACGTTGACCTTTTCGTTTCGGTCCACCTCAATTCGGCAACCAGCACGACCCCGGCGGGAATCGAGACTTGGGTTTACAGGAGCGCGAGCACGACCGCCCGCAAGGTCGCAGACAAGGTGCAAAAGCGGCTAATCGAAGCGACGGGAGCGAAGGACCGGGGCGTGAAGGAATCGGGCTTCTACGTGCTCAAGAACACGAAGGCCCCTGCAATCCTAATCGAGACGGGATTCATTTCGAACTCGACGGAGTGCAAGAAACTTTTTACAACCGACTACCAGCGAACAATGGCCAAGGCCATTTACAAGGGCATCAAGGAACAGGTAAAATAAGGTTATCCCCTTCTATTCAAGCACTTCGAGAAATTCCCCGGACCGTTTCCGGGGAATTTTTCTTATATTTGTTTTTGCGGTCGGAATGGACCGCAAAAGGTGGTCGGAAGCGACGTGAAAATTGCGGACGGCCCACGCCCCGACGAACCCGGACTTGTTCCGGGTTTCGTTGTTTTTGAAGATCGCGGCACGTTTTCTATGTTGTGCCGTTTTTGTGCCGTTTCGGGGCCGACGCGAAACGCGAAATCCCGCCATGGCGGGATTGGCAAAGAATTGCTGGACAATATATTTGAATTGTGGTATAAAATAATTAAAACATTAGGAAAGACGCACAAACCCGCGCCGTTATTGGGTTCTTGTACCTACGACCATATAATAGTTTATATCTAATTATATCGGGGAATATCCAATTAGTCCTTACGATGTGCCGCTTTTGTGCCGCTTTCCGTGACGCTAATTTATATGTAATTTTGGGGGCTTGACAAATGACAAAAGAGATGAAATCAAAAAAATATGCAGGCGTATTTTACAGGGAACTTGCGAACGGCGACCGCTCATATTTCTTGCGCTTGAGAATAGGCGGAAAGATAAAAAGGTTCGCGATAGGCAAGAAGTCCGAAGGCGTGACCGAAGCGTTCTGCAACCAAGAGAAAATCCGCATCGTGAACGAATCGAAGTTCGGCAAGGGTGTTGCGGCTGACCTGCAAAGGATTTCGAAGGTGCTGCCTTCTTTCGTCGATATGGTCGATTTCTACATACAAACTTCACAATCAGCGGAAGGCACGAAGAAGGAAGTACGCTACTTGAAGAACGAACCTATCGCGCAAATCCCGAACCCGACACGGTACGACATACAACAGTTCTTGTTGAATGAACTTTCACGGATAAAGCCGGGAACGGTGAACCTCAAGATGAAGCGCATCCGTGGAGTTTACCGCCATGCGATAGCGCACGGCTTCTACAACGGCGAGGACCCGACCTTCGGCATGAAGCCGTTCAAGGGCGAGGAAGCGCGGCGGCGTTCGCTTTCGCACGAAGAAATAGTTACCTTGCTCGAAGCGTTCAAGAAAAAGCCGCGTCACTATCTATTCTTGAAGATAGCGTTATGCACGGGCGCACGGTCCGGCTCGATTCTACGAATACACCGTGACGACATAAGGGATGACGGGCGCGTTATCCTTTTCAACGAAAAGACTGACCAGCAATATATCGGTTTCCTCGACATGGAAACGCTCGAACTTGTCCGTAATAAAAAGGGCTACATATTGGCGCGGCGTGGCGAGGAAAACGCCCCGGCGAAGCGGTACGGAATTTGCGGCACTATCCAGCTGATGATGGACAAGCTATTCAACCCGCCGGGGACGAGGGACCTCGACCGCGTTGTGATCCATACCTTGCGCCATTCGGTCGCTACGCAGATGGTGAACAAGGGTGTCCCGATAGAGATAATAAGCAAGACGCTAGACCACGCGAGCCTGCAAACGACGGTGAAGTTCTACGCGAAGATTTCGCCCGAAATGGTGAGGGAGTCGGTAAGCAATATATGGGAATAAGAAAACCCCGGCGCGAAGGAGAACCAAACGCCGGGGAAACCCTCTCGGGAGTTTATGATTTCTTACGGGGGGACGTTGAAATCAAGCAAAATATATAAATAAATTTCATTATGTGCAAGTCAATATTACAAATTGTTTAAATATTCAAATCATTTTAATTGCACACAAATTCTTCCAATGTTATCCTAGAATTGCAAGAAGGCAGAACATGTTTTCGATATATTTCAACAGGGGGATTGATATGTGTGGAAAAGAAATACTTGACGGCAAAAGAAGCGGCTATCTATACGGGCATTTCCCATTCCCACTTGGCGAAGTTGCGGACCAGCGGAAAGGGTTGTCAATTTGTTCGTATCGGCAACGGCCCGACGAAGGCGCTTATACGTTATCGGAAGAAGGACTTGGACGAATGGCTTGCAGGAAACACGGTAAGGACCAACGGGGGCCAATGATGCGCACGAACTTGCGCAACGCACGGCGGACCGCTGGATTCAGTCAAGGCAGACTTGCGGCGAAGGTAGGGGTCACGCAACAGGCTCTTTCGAAGCACGAACGGGCAACCTCGGCCCCCGGTCACTTTTCGACCATAAGGCAATACGAGAAGGCGTTGAACGTTCCCGCCGAATACCTTTTCCCGGATATATTCAATTCGTGATAATTTTTTTAGAATTTTATGCCCGACCTATTGACGGGGGGGTGAAATAATCTATATTTCAAGCACCACCGAATAACAACATACCTTGCTTTCAGATATTTGAACTCCCGATAGTCTTTGGTATGTTGCCGAAGGTGGTGCCTATCGGGAGTTCTTTTTTTATCCCTGCACCGCTCGAATCTTGCTCGGCGGCGCGGGCCCGAACCGACGTGTCCATGTGGCGCAAGACGTTTGCAAGTGGACGCGTAAGGCGGCGAAGCGACACGGCATGTTTCGTACAAATTAAGGCCGTGAAGGGACGTTGAAAGTACAACGGCGGCGACGCCGTTATATTCCGACCTTGACACATAGACCAAGGGCACCGCTTGAACCAATAAGGGCGGCGCGAAATGGGCGAGCGAGCCGAAGGAATGGCAGCGATGCGCGGACTTTTCGGCACACCTTGAACCGGGGTGAGAAACGGCAATCGCATGGCGTGACCGCCGATGCGCATTCCTACCCTTGTCCAAAAAGCACCCACGGACGTTACCGCCATGATTCCCACCGCCCTTGCGTGGTGCTGGCGTTTCGACGCATGTGCAAGTAGCTCAATGGTACTTGCCGGAAACAAAAAGACCGCGATCCGACCGGGTGTTTCCTTCCGTCCTTTTCAGTAAGGGCGGAGTGTCCCCGCTCACCTCCCAAGTGGTCATTTATATTGTTGTATAGTTAGCAGAATGGGGAAAATTTTTGTTTGTAATTTGCACAAGTGCAAATAAATTTCTATATTTGGAAGAAAGGAATAAAAGGAGCATATAATGGCTATCGCACAAAGTAACGAAAGGCTTGCAACTGTCAAGAAACATTATCCCGGTGACGCACTCTTGATCGCGGCTTGCAACCACCTCTTTAATTTATTCGACAAGGAAGATGAACTCAAGAAGGAAATCAAGGTGAGCAACGGGGCTTGGGTCCATTTCCTGCAAGGCAAGTCCAGGCAGGGTGTCCGGCTTGCGATCATCCACCGTGCGGCAAAGGTGGCCATTCACGACTGTTTGCTTGGCCATGAATGTAAAAAGACGTAAACAAGTATGCATTTTTGAGCTATAAACGCCACTTTTTGAAAATTCTTGAAAAAAGTTTGTTTAACCTATTGACCGGGAGCAAAGAAAATTCTATATATAGAAACGTGAGCGGGAACGACCCCGCAAACAAAACAAGAGGTAACAAAGGGGGCGTTCCCCGGCACATTTTTTTACCTTTCAGAAACAGGATTTCGGACGAATGAAAGAAAAAGATCGTGAACGAAACGAAGCCCTCGACGCTAGGGTGTGGGCCGCAGCAGGTCTCGAATTGGCCCGCCGCTGCATCCCGGAAGATACGACGGTGTACGTCATTTGCGCCTATTATCCAGACGACGGCACCGAAGAAATAATCGGCGTGGGCACGCAGTCCTACGGGCTCAAATTGGGCCTTGCGATCGAGAAAAACGTAAACCTCATGTTCTTGTAGTGGAGCTCGAAAAAATGAACGGAATAACGGTAAACGAAGTGCAGGATGGCTATTCCTTGAAGGCTCACGGTTTCGGTTGCGATGTTGTCGAAAAGGAAGGTAAAATTTCCGTATTTTATTACGGCGAATTTCCGGCGCGGCTTCGCACCGCTATCGAGAAAAAGAAAGACTTGTTCATCAACGTTCAATTCGCGAAGTATTTCATTTTGGACAAGTTAAGAAGTTTTTGAACAAATTAGTTGCGGCGGTGATTTTCTCGTTACCTCTTAAAACCTCTTTGTTTTGCACCGCCGCAACTCACTTTTTCGTCCTGCATTTTTGCCGATTTGGTGCAGGACGGCCCCGGAATCGGTTCCGATTTTCTCCTTCTTTCCGATTCTCGGGGCTTTTTTTGTCCTTTTTGTTGTAAAATTTGTTAAACAAAATAGCTAAAACGTGCTAAAAACGCCACTTTTTGAAAATTCTTGAAAAAAGTTTGTTTAACCTATTGACCGGGAGCAAAGAAAATTCTATATATAGAAACGTGAGCGGGAACGAACCCGCCGCGAAAAACAAGAGGTAACAAAATGAGTACAAGCGAACAAAAATTTGACAGTCTTGCAGTCACCGAAGTGCAAGTCTTTCCATTCAATGAAGGCCCGTCACTCGGACGCATTAAGGCAATTGCGCAAGTTGTCTTGAACGACCAACTTGTAATTCGTGGATTGCGGGTAATTGATGGCGAAAATGGCCTTTTTGTCGGTTATCCTACGGACCCGTTCTTCAAGGGCGAGGAATTCCGCTACATCGCGAACCCAACTACCAGCCAACTCAAAGAACACATTGAAGCATGTATTCTTGAAAAATACCAGCAGGCAATAGGCTAGTTTATGGCTCATGCTTCGACAAACGAAATAGCGAAAATCCTATCCGGCATACAGGATCAAGACAACTACACCGTCATTAGTGACTTCTTCGAAATGTCCGCAATCGCTATTCGAAACAACGTTGACCACGGAAGGGAACGCGACAAATACGAACAACGTTACCTTCAAATAGTCAAGAAGTACAAGAGGGAGCAGCTGGACCTATTCGTGAATGCCTTGGCCGTGTTTTCGGGGTGGATTAAAAAGGCGATGGACGGCGATATTCCGTTCCGTGATTTCGCGGGCGAAATATACATGGATTCCGGCACCAGCAACGGCAAGGCGGGGCAGTTCTTCACGCCTTACCATGTGTCGAAACTCATGGCCGAATGCAATTTTGACAAGGACAAATTAAAGGCCGAAATTGCGGAGGACCCGGACCGGGTGATCACAATTGCGGAACCGACTTGCGGCGCTGGCGGGCTTATCGTTGCTGCCATCGACGTTTTGAAAGATGCGGGCATAAATTATGCTTGGAACGCCTTCGTCGATTGCGGCGACATTGATGCGCGATGCGTACACATGACCTATCTTACCTTGTCATTGCTAGGCGTTCCCGCCGTGGTGCGCCGTGGCGATGCGCTCATGCTGGACTACTCCGAAACGTGGTACACCCCCGCTTATATTTTCGCATGGCCGCATTTCAAGAGCCGTTTGCGCGGCGGGAAATATCCGGCAACGCCTACGGTGCAGGAAGTCCCGCAAGAGCCGCAAACGGCCCCCGTCGAGGAAATCCCGGCGGTGGCCCCGGTGCCCGTCCCGGTCACGGACGAGAACGGTCAATATTCACTTTTTTAAAAGGACGAAAAATTTATATGGGAACCGAAAAAAAGACAGAACTGAAAATCGCGGCTATTGCCATTTGTGCGCTGGCCTTTGGATGCGCTTTTGCTTTGCTTGTATCAAGGCATTTTGTATAAGTTCATACAACATAAAAAGGAGTTGAAAAATGTACATATTCAATATAGATCGCCCGAAAGAAGCCCTTGAAAATTATCATGTAAAAGGAACTACCGCTACAATAAAATTCCGCTATCATGAACTTGTTCTCATTGATCACGCTTTGAGCGAATACAAAAAAAATCATGAAATGGACGAAGAAGATCATTTTTTCGAATGGCAGTTTTCTGCATTTCGGGCAATGCTGAAAGATGGTGTGCCCGATACATTTTCGGCGGAAGAATTTGTTCATGAATTTAAGGGCGACAAAACTGTTTTCCAAGAGATTGAGGAAAAGAAAAAAAATATTGCCAAACAGAAAAAGGAGAATTCTAAAAAATGAGGACGACGGCAAAAATCGGTGACACTATCCGCATTATCGAAATGAAGGGCGAACCGAAGTATTCCGGGAAAATCGGGACCGTGGAACACGTTGACGATATTGGACAGATTCACGGAACTTGGGGCGGATGCGCTATCCAGCCCGAACACGACCGTTACGAAATCTTGCAACACGTATGAGGTGAATAAATGAAGTTTGAAGAAATTTATAAAAAGGTTCTTGATGCGGATAAAAAGTTTAAAGAACAAGGCATCCCAATAAATTTGGATTTTAAGATTGAAGATTTGCGCGACGCCCTTATAGAATCAATGGTAGAGATTAAAAGGCTGAAAGCGGAAATTGACGAATGGGCGCAAAGCGCGGCAAGGCGACCGCATACGATATGTATGCTTCGGGAGAATTTATGTATCCTTGATTCGGAACTCCGCGACACCCGCCGTGAAAACGCTTACCTTCGTATGCTTGCGGCAAAAGCAATTTCGAGAGTTTACCGAATGCGTTATTCGCTGGCATGGATTAACCATCCGTTTGAAAAAGGCCGGAAAAAAGAACGTTACGATAAATGGATTGACAAATTTACGCTCATATTCAGAAAAGCAAAAGCGGAATTTGAAAATTTAAAAGGTAGGTGAAAAATGAACGGAATGCCCACAACAGATAAAGACCCTATAATACTTTCTCCGGGCGAAATTGCCGTCTACAAGAGAAATTTAAGATTTAACGAATGCAAGAAAGATAAAGTCGATTTATTCAGTAACAGATTCATTTGTGAATTTGTTCAAATAATGCGATATGTAAAAGAATTAATCAAGACAGATGGAAGAGTAGGACTTCATCCTAGAACAATAAAAGGGATTGGCAATTCCAATATTCTTGACATACCATCTTTGCCCGAAGATTTTAACGACGTGTATCATTTATCCGATGACGTTAGAAAATATTTCGAAAAGTATAGAATCGGGTATGATTTTTGGAAAAACACGTATTCATTCGAAAACGCGAGAGAAATGATTTTAGAGTGTGCAAAGTTTCTTATTGAAAAAAAGGAATCCGATTTAAAAGAAAACAAGTTAGATTATAGGTACGAAAATGAATAATGTCATTGAAAAAATGGGATTAAGTTTTTCTGAACGCTGCATCGGTTGTGACCGTCATGTTTATGAAATAAAATGCTTTTGGAAATACGTGACAACAGAATTTGGACTTAAACCCTTGTGCATTGAATGTGCCATGAAAAAGGGAATATCGTTAATATGAATGAACAACATAACGAAGGCTTTACCGATTACATGAAGTGCCCGAAATGCGGGTACATGAAACTTTTGAAGCGCACGGATAACGGCTATATTTGCCGCTCATGCGATAGGATTGAAAAGGAAAAGAAAAATGAACAGGTATAGTTGGTTTACTGAAAACGAAAAATACGATGGTGGATGGTACAAGTACAATGCTTGCGTAGAATTTTCACAACAAAAAGTTTCTTTTGAAGCCTATCCTTACTTCAAGCCTAACAGAAAAGGCGGCTACAATCGAAAGGAATCTCACCTGTTAAATGTCGAAGGAAAAAAATATTTTGGTAACAGATGGACTAGATACAAAAGACTTTATGATCCAAAACGACCGCTATTTGAAGGTGTTCCTAAAAGATATTGGCTAAAACTAGAAATGGCTAAAATTCATTTTTCTATGATGTTTCAATAATTTCTTTGGAATCGCAGAGGAAAAAGAAAATGGAAGAAAAAAAAGACAAAGTAAACAAGTTCGCGGCTTGCAGCCGTTGCGCTAATAACGGGTGCAAGTTTTGTCCACGGTGCGACGGTTATTCGTATTGGAAGCTCTTGATTGACGAACCCGTCGTGTTGAACGACAAAGCCCGCAAGAATAGGGAATACCAAAGGAACTATTTCCAGCAGCACAAGAAGGAACTGACAGAAAGCCGTCGTGCATACTTCCGCAATTATTATCACAATGTTATTAAAAAATCGAAGGACGCAAAGGAACGCCGCCGTGCGAGGTCTTTAAAATACTATTACGATCACCACGACGAAATCCGTGCGAAGCGTAACGCCAAGAAAAAGGCAGACTTGCAGGACCCGGTGAAGGGCGAGAAGATGCGCTCGGAGCATACCGAATACATGCGCGGTTATCGCAAGAAAAAAAATGAAAGTTCAACCATCAACAATAAGGAGGTCATCATGAAGTAAGAAGTCCGGCGGCAAGAAACCGCCCAAGAAGTAATTTCTTGAATGATGGAAAAAAAGGACCCGCTCGGATTTCTCCGGGCGGGTTTTGTTGAAAACGACGGACAAGACGCAAGATGCAGTTCCTGGGGATTCCGTAACCATCGTGGGGTGTATCTGCATCGACATTGCCCACGCCTTTACTGCTTTTCAACCTAGAATAATATATACTTTTATTTGCTGGAAGTCAACATCTAAACAGGAGCGATTATCATGAAGAAATAGTACGTGCACGGTCCATCCGTGCTTTTTTTTATGCGTTGTTCACGGCATCCGTCAAGTCCTCTTTGAGTACGTGCGAATAGACCGAAAGCGTAATGGTTGGAGTGGAATGGCGGAGTAAGCGTTGAGTTGTAACGACGCTGGCCCCGCTTCGCAGGATGTTCGACGCGAAAGAGTGCCGGAATCGGTGACAGTTGGCCCGACCTTCGAACGTTATATTTGCGTCGGCACACGCCTTCTTTATCGCCCGGTTGGTGTTCGTGTTCGTAACCTTTCCCGAAAATATGGCCCCGGAACCCGGCATTTGCTGGCCGTCCAAGAATCGCTCCATTTCGGCGCGTAGCTTCGACGATACGGGCACTTTTGCGAACTTCCCGCCCTTGCCCGTTACCTTGAGGAAATCGCCCTCGAAATCGCTCCAATCGGCCTTTTGCGCTTCGAAGAATCGGAAGCCCGCGTAAGCCATGATCGCGATGCAGAAACGGAACTCGGGCGATAAAGAAGGCTTGTCTTTATCTTGTTCGGCATCGAGAATTTTTTCAACTTGGTCCGGGGTCCAAAACGATTTTTCCGATTTCTTGATCTTCGGGTATTCGACCGATTTGAAGGGGTTGTCCGCTTTCAGTTCCCAATTCTTGAAAGCCCACTTGAAGAACAGGCGGCAGACCTTGACCTTTTGGGCCTTTGTGTTCGGCTTCGCGTGCTTGTAATTGCAGATAAATTCGTTTGCTAGGTCGTTCGACAGGTCCGCTATCGAATCAAGCCCCTTTTTTTCCGCGAACCTTACCAGCGGCGCAAGCTGGCTCTTGTAGTTTTCCAGCGTCCGCCCGTAGCCCTTCTGCATTTCCGTAAAGTCTAGGAACGTTTCGTAAGCCTTGCGGAACCCGGGAGCCTTCGCCCAATCCTCGCCCATCATTTCGCCGTTCTTGCGCAACAGGATGCGGTGCGCTTCGTTCCTGTTTTCCGTCTTGAGCGACTTGTAGCGCATCCTTTTCGTCGCCGGATCATACCAGCGCAGATACCAAGTATAGATGCCCTTGGACTTGTTCTTTTGCTCGATTTCGTATTTCATTTTGTGGTGCCTTGTTGGTTGATTTTCTATTCGCTTTCCGGCGTGTGTCCGCTTCGCCTTAACATCGTATCGACTTTTCCGATAATGATGTTCAACGACTTGTTAATTTCTTTTAGTTCGGTGTCCGTCTTGTCGAAACGTGCGTTGCCCTCGTTGAGCCTTTTTTCAAGGTCCTTTACTTTGTTGTAAAGCCAAAAAATCAAAAGCATTGCCGGGTAGCCCAAGACGTTCCCGATGTCGCCGAATACGGACAAGTTTTCCATTTGTCAACCTCGTTTTAAAAAAAAATCCTTGTCCATAAAGATAGATTATTCCGCCGCCAAAAAAACATGTTAATTTGTTAAAAATCATAATCCGAAAAACCTAGATAAAAAAATACAAAACATTGATAAACGCAACGGAAACCCAACAAACAAAAGGGCGGTTGAATACCATAATGTAATTAACAAGTGGCGAAAACCGGGGCCGCAGGACCGACGGAATCGTCCCGCCGTGGCTGGAAAGCGCAATTTTGAACGTTTTGTTGGGGTTAATAAAATGTTATTTATGTAAAATTTGTTTAACTAAATCTCCAAATTTTGCGAAAAATCGGCATTTTTGAAAATTTTTGAGAAAAATTTATCCAACCTATTGACCGTGAGCAAAGAAAATTCTATATATAGAAACGTGAGCGGGGCGGAACCCGCCACGAAACAAAAAGAGGTAACAAAATGGAATACAGAATTGTAAAAAACGAAGAGCATAACGGCTTGGAAGTCTACTTCGGCGAAAAGCCGACCGAAGAAATCCGCGCCGCCCTCAAGGAAATCAAGTTCCGCTGGCATGGCGTGAAAAAGTGCTGGTATGGCAGGGCCGACCGCGAAACCGTGGAAAACATTCTTG
>Ga0310690_10010698_pt1 | contig 11393 bp, 5 predicted proteins | sample AusTroGonzalo_MG_2_FD_207661 | JGI IMG/M metagenome (GOLD analysis project Ga0310690, IMG submission 207661) | Bovine rumen microbial communities from tropical cattle in Woodstock, Queensland, Australia - Gonzalo_04 (v2) (version 2) | ecosystem: Host-associated > Mammals > Digestive system >...
ATATAGGGAGCAGTGACGGTCTGCTTCTCGTCCTTCTCGTCCTTATAGGTGAAGACGAAGTTACGGTAGCCGCCATTGCTGGTGACGGTGACCTCAGTATCGCTGGTATAGCCGGGACCTGCCAGGGTGTATGAACGCGACATCATGTAGTTCTCGGTCTCGTCGGCCTCGGTGATGTAGCTCTCCCACGACTTGTCGGCAGGGATAGGCGTCATGACAATCTTGTTGTTGTGTTTCTTACCACGCAGGATGATGGAGTCGTTGGTGGCCTTCATCACACGGAACTCGAAGTCGCCATACAAACCGTCGGCCATATCGTAGGTATAGTCGGGGTTGGCTGGCATGGAGTAGTAGTGGAAAGTCTCGTTGAAATCGTCGAACGAAAGAACGGTACCCATGGACTGCTCAATCTTGAAGTGGCTGGTGGTGGTAACACACTTGCCATCGGCACCGATACCGGCTACATGGCTGGGACCCCACTTCTCGCTGGCGAAGGTGGCAAATTCACCGTCGAACTTCACCATGACGTTGTAACCGCCAAAGGTCAGGTCGCCATAATAATCTATCAGCCAGCCGTTGGGCGCACTGCGGATGACTTTGTCGACGTTAGCAACATCGTCGCCGGAACGCTTAGAAGCCGACTCGTCGAAAGTTTCACCTTCTTTCATAGAACATGCACTGAAGGCCATGACGACCATGCAGGCTGTTAAGATATCATATATTTTCTTCATGCTCTATTCCTCCTTATTTAATTAAGTGTACGTAAATCAAGTGTCACAGACTCGGCAGAGCGACGCAACACGATATCGCGCAGATGGTCGAGGTCGATGCCCCAGCTGTTCAGGAAGTAGGTCTTCATCAGGTCGAGCTTCTGGTTGATGATAGCACTACCCTCTTCGCCTGCCTGCTTGATAATCTTTGCCCAGCCCTCAGGGGTATTGGTGATATAGGTGGCATAGATTTCAGCAAAGTCCTCGTTGTACTCACTGGAACCATATGCCGTCACGAAACCTTCCTTGGCCACCGCCTTGTCATCCTGGTTAATCCAGTCGGTAGCGTGGTAGTCTTCAGCACTGATGGTGCGGAACGACGTGTCGTAGTCCTTCTTCTGTGTCAGAATGTGGCAGAACTCGTGGTGCATGGTGTGGAAGAACCAGTAGTTCATGTCGATAGGCTTGACATCATGGGACTCATAGGGGTTGGTGGTGTTGATACGCGGATTGTCGATGTCGAGTTCGTTGACACCGTACAGCATAATCTTCAGACCACCTTCAGCCGTACCAAGCACCTGCGAACCGTTGTTGTTCCACTTGTAGGAACCTGTCAGCTGGATAATACGCGGCACATAGGTCTTCATGAATTCAGGGCTGACAGCCTCTGAATAGGCTTCGAGCCAGATGTGCTTAACCAAGATAGCCAGCGCCACCGACTTATCATATACAGCGGGAACGACGTTGTAGTTGAGGTCGGCTTCCTTGTCGCTATAGCGATACTTGAAGTCGATATTGTAAACCTCGCGGTAGTTCTTGTCCAACCATACGTCAAACTCGTTCTTGTTTGGGATGACCGCAGAGTCAAACACACTCGTGGTGTTGAGATCCTCGTTGTCACAGCTACTGAAGGCTATCAGACCGGCCAACAGCAACAATAAACTAATACTCTTTATCTTCATAGTTCTTTTACTTCATTATAGGGTTTGACACTCGGTATTACTCTTCGTCCTCATCAGGATCCTTATACTCGTCCTCAGTAGCCAGTACAAACGACTTGATTTCCTCAGGAGTCTGACGGGGATTGCCCTCCAAACCGGCTGTGATGACCGTGTTGGGAATCTGAACGGCACCACGCAGGTCGCCACGGATGAAAATTTGCGGATCTTCACCAACAACGGGGTGCGTGTACTCAATGCCATAGCGTTTCAAGTCCTGCATACGGATGCCGTGGAATACGGTCTCGATGCGCTTCATGTGGAGAATGAACTGAAGCATGCTCTCCTGGTCGCTACCCTCGGCATCAATCGTGAAGCCCTGGGGATGCATGTGCTTGCGGAAAGAGCGGTCGCGATTGCCGTCGGGCGTACGCTTGGCATAGTCAGTACCAGTGACGTAGGAGGTAATGCTCTTGACGGTCATCACCGGACGCACGGTCTTGCCCTCGGATTCCTTACAGTGAGTGACAATCCAGGTATTGATGTCCTTGACAGCACTCTCGAGGTCTCCGCTCAGACAGTATGCCTCGGCACGCTCCAGAATGGTCAGGTCACCAGTGAAGACGGGGTCGACAGCATGGGGATATCCAATGCCTGCCACCTTGTCAGTGTACTCGAACTGCTCGTAATAGCTCGGATAGCGCACACACTGGTTAGAGCCATAGAGCTTATTGGCATAGATGATGGTATTGTTGCTTGAACCGCTACCCCAAGGCATGTCTACCCAGTAAGTCTCGTAGGCCGTGATGTCGTAGTTGTGGGCAAAGCGGTAGGAGCTATTCAAGTAACGTGGGGCAATAGAGTAAGAAGCCAAAATCATGAGATTAGCCTGTTCCTCACTGCGAATCCATCGGTTGGCAAAGTCGAGGAATCCCAATGCACGGTAGGGCTCGTAGTAGCGCATCACCGTAGTGGGGTCGCTACCCAGCACTTCGGAAGCATACTTGATAACCTTGTCGTACTTCATGTAATAGAGATTGAAGTGTGCGGCAAAGGCATAGGCAGCTTTCACATTGAAGTGGTACTTGGGAATACTGTAACCAGCAGCAGCCTCAGCAATGTGGGGCAGTGCCTCCTCGATATCCTTGTCGATAGCCTCATAGAGCTGACGCAGGGTTCCGCGTTCGTAAGTAGCGTTGATGTCCTGCTCAGGAACGAGAGGATAAGGTAGTCCCGGATACTCGTCAGCCTTCTCGGGATTCCATGCCATGCAGAAGGTTTGAGCCAGCATGAACATGCTATAGGCACGAATGAGCTTAGCCTCAGCCAAAGCGCCCTGCAACGATGCAGGATTTCCGAGGTTGTTGATGCCTTGAATAGCTTCGTTGACAGTTGCTACAGACTCATAGTAACCGCCCCATATATAATATGGTGTATCGTTTCCTTCCTCACTGGTATCCTCGAGGCGGTAAATATCTTCCATGATGACTGGGGCAGAGTACTGACGGCCATTGTCATCCATATTGTCTGAAAGCACCTCGGTAATCAAAACGTTGTTTACCGTAGGATAAGCAGAGACCAACAGCTGAGTAATCTTCAAATCGGAGTCGAGCTCAGCACGCTCATCAGGCAACTTGTCAAGGTAGTCGTTGCAGGACGAGAGTGCCAGCACTCCCAATCCCATTGCAAACATCTTGTATATCTTATTCTTCATCATAATGCATTTACTTTTTTACCTTTTTACTTTTTTACCTTTCCATTAGATTCCTAAGCGCAGGGTGAACGTAAACTGACGGGCCATAGGCACAGCCACACCACCAGAGTTGAAGAATTCAGGATCCTGACCGTTCAGTTTCTTGTCAGCATAAATCAGGAAGAGGTTGGTAGCCTGCAGCTTCATGCTCATATTGCTCAGACCGAGGTGACCGACCCAATTTGTGGGGAAGTCGTATGCCAACGAGATTTCCTTCATGCGGATGAAGTCACCTTTGGCAATACGATCGGTAGAGTAGTTGTAAGCATTGTAAGCATAGCTTAAGCGCGAATCGTTCTGAATCGTGCGCAGGTCGGCAATAGCGGGAATCGTGGTCAGAGCTTCATCACCGGGAACGACCCAGCGGTTGGCAAACTCACGCGGCATAGCGGTCAGGTCAGAGTAAGAAACGGCAAAGCAGGGATCGAGACGTACCACATTACCGTAAGCATAGGTAATGAAGACGTTCAGATGCCAGTTCTTGTAACGGAACACGTTGCCGAGCGAACCAGTAACGGTAGGATCGGTGGGACCTTCATACTTCAAATGATCGGTGACATACGACTGGAAGTCGATGTCGCTCACGGTCTTTTCGCCATTCTCGTTGATGAACGTAGGCAGACCATACTCGTTCAGTCCCTGGAAATCCATCGAGAACAACGAACGGTAGGGATAGCCCTTCTCAGTGAAGCCGTTACCTGTGATGAGGTCGATGACGCGGTTGCGAGAATCGAAGTCGGTCACCTCACAGTGTGTGTGAGAATAGATGAAGTCAGTGGACCACTCAAAGTCCTTGGTAATGATGTTGCGCGTTGAGAGGGTGAACTCCTCACCATGCGACTTCATCGAGGCTACGTTGGCATACTTCACGATTTCTCCACCGACACCCGTAGTACGCTTCGGACCAATCAGGTCGTAGTTGTTACGCGTGTACCAGTCGAAGTCGAAGTTGATGCGGTTGTTGAGGAAACCGAGGCTCAGTCCGACGTTGAACTCATGCTTCTTCTCGTAGGTCAACTCAGGATTGGCGAAGTCTCTGATTTCCAGTCCAGATTCCTTGTCGTTAGAATAAGGACGCCAGGGGTTGTAGGCACGGATAATCACCATGGAGTTGGTTACGGCAGGCTTGTCACCAGTCAGCGAGTAGCTGGCCTTCAGGGTGGCATGCGTCAATGTATTCTTGAAGGTGCGATAGAACCAAGGCTCCTCATGAGCATTCCATGCACCAGAGACATTCCATGTGGGCAACCAGCGAGCACTGGTGGAACGTCCCAGACGGTTACTACCCTCATAGCGGACAGTACCGTTAATGATGTAACGGCGCTTCCAAGAGTAGGTGGCAGTACCGAAGAACGACACCTCGCGGCTATAACCATTGTTCAGCGAGTAGTACATATTGTTCTCCTCACTGGCCTGCTTGAAGTATCTGTAGTCATAATTGCCTAACTGACCCATGTCGTAGAGTACACCAACCTTGGTGTTCGAAGTAGCGACACGATCGATGCTGTTGATTTCCATACCACCATAGGCATTGACGATGTGGTCTTCATTGAACACGTCGTTGTAGCTTGCCGTAGCACGGAAGTCCCAAGAGTTCATCTTATAGACGGTCTCACGTTGGAAACCTCCCTCGGGCAACACTGTGATAGGCAGTGAATTGATGACATCAGGATCGGTATACAACCAAGGGTTGGAATCGCGCATGGTAGCATCTTCCATCATACGGAAAGCCATAGCCTGGTTACTGGTCTCCTTGATGAAGTGCTGCTGTGTGGTGGTCGAGTACTTATAGGCACCTATAGCACTCAACTCGACGGTACGCACGGGCTTGTACTTCAGCTCGCCCTGGAACTTCATGTCGACAACATCCAGCTCCATGTAGTTGGTGGCCAACTCATGGTGGATATTGAACGGAGCGTTGTTACGGATGTAGAACTCGTCGGGATCCAGCGTACGCGAGGTATTCAGAGCATACGAATAGGGGTTGATATCGAAGTCGCGCTTTACCTCACCAGACACAACGTCGGTTTCCTGACTAGTCGTACCAGGAGCCTCCTGCTTACGATAGCTGGCATTGCCAATCAGGTTCAACGACACCCTCTTGTTCAGGTTGTAGTTGGCGTTGATGTTGGCTGTGTAACGCGACACTTTGCCACGCTCATACCATCCCGGGTCGCTCATGATAGAAAACGACGTGTAATACTGAGCTTTGTCAGTACCAGAACTCATGGAGATAGAGTGGTTGTGCTGGATAGAGTTTGAGAACAACTCCTCAAACCAGTTAGTGTTACGGTACTCAGCTCCACGCAGGTAGTCGTTCATGGCCTCCTGGGTATTGGCCAGCTTGAAGGAACCTGTAGCGGGATCGTATTCGTTGATGAGGTGATACATCTTACCGAATACACCGCTTGAGCTGGCGCGATAGCTGCTCATGAACGACAGGAATCCGCTGTTCTGCATTTCACGATAGACAGACATCTGCTCCTGCGAGTTCATGATATTGAACTGTGAGTAGCTGGGGCGCAGACGCATGGTGTACTCACCAGTATAGCTGATTTTCGAAGAACCGGCATGACCACGCTTGGTGGTAACGACAATCACACCAGCCATAGCACGGGCACCATAGATAGAGGTGGCAGAACCGTCCTTCAGAATCTGGAACGACTCGATATCGTCAGCATTCAGACCTGCAATAGCGCTGGAAATCAGCGTTGCAGCATCACCTGACGACAAAGCATCGGCATCAACCTCCGTCACATCTTCCATAATCACACCATCGACCACCCACAGGGGCTTCGAACTACCGTAGATTGACGTAGCACCACGCACACGGATCTTCGGTGCAGTACCAAAGGTACCAGACACGTTCTGCACACTGACACCGGCAGCACGTCCTTCCAGTGAGCGGGAGATATCGGCAATACCGTCCAGCTTGGCTTTCTCGGCATCCACTTTCGTGGTAGCACCTGTAAACAGGCGCTTATCCTGCTTCATCATACCCACGGCAACCACTTCACCCAGCGTATGAGCATCGGGGCGAAGGGTAATCTTCATTCCATCTTGGGGTTTCACTGTCTCTGTAATCATACCTACATAGCTTATCACAAGCTTCTTGCCAGCAGGTACGGCGATGGTAAAGTTACCGTCCAAGTCGGTCTTTGTACCTTGTTTGGTTCCCTGAATCATCACAGTGGCACCAATACACGGCTCACCATTGTCTTCAAAGACAGTACCCGTAATCTTGTTCTGAGCGAAGGTCAGCCCTACGTAAAGGAACAGACCGAACAAAATCAGCGTAATCTTTTTTCCCATAAACATATTTAATTTTTTAATGATTCACCATTTTAAATACTACGCGCACGCGAACATGCGACAATCAACGTGCAAAGGTAATACAAAAATACGAAAAAACAAATAAATTTAATTAAAAACGCATCTTTTTGGAAAAAAAATCCAATCTTCTTGTCACTTTTGCAACAAAAAGCGCGCTTCTAACTAAATTTATTTGCAGTTTTGGGAATCTGGGAATTACTTCACCAAGATGACAAGATACTTGCTGGTCGACCAGAACTTCGAGGGGTTCTCAATACGCAGCACATACTGCTTGTTGGCATCCTGTTCCAGCCTGTAGCTTGATGCAGGATGATCTGTCAACAACTTGGCAGAGCGTGAGTACAACTTGATTTCCTTGTCCACACGGATATCAATCTTGGTAAAATAGTCCTGGTTGAAGTTCGAGCGGAGCACCTCACCATCCTCGATGATGCGCTGTTCCTTCAGTTCTTTCTTCGTACCGAACACAAACCAAGCCGTATGCAGCTGCTTGTCCTGTGCAGAAATGGTCTGCGACTTCTCGCTGGTCTCTTCTTTCAGGTTGCTGACATTCTCTGACAAGCCTGTCACTTGCTCCGTCAGTTCCTCAATCTGGATGTTCTTAGCCTGCAACTCTGCCTGCAAGGCCTTCAACTGAGCGTCCTTTTCTTCCAACTGCTGAGTCAGAGTCTCCAGTGTACGACGCAACTGGTCGCCCTTCACCGAACTCTGGCGCAACTGATTGCGCAGTTTGCTGATCAACTCACGGTTCTGCTGCATAGTCTGCTGGATAAAGGCCATGTTCTCCTTGATGCGCTCCTTGGAACTGGCTCCTTCACCCTGACGAGCCACGCTGACACGTTCCTCTGCGGCATTGATGGCACGGAAGCCTTCCTCAATGTCGTTCATCGTACCAAGCATGTCGTTAATCTCATTGTCCTTCTGGGCAATGATACGATTCAGCGAGTCTGCCTGCTGGGCAAGCATCATCTCGCTATTTCCACCCTTCTGATTGCAGGCTGTCAGTGACAACACGCCTACAACAAACAATAATACTTTTTTCATCTTACAATATTTTATTAAATTTCTCACTTTTCTTTTCCTGCCAACACAATGACAAACTCACCACGAGGCTCGTGTTCCGTAAAATGGGCAATAGCCTCAGCCAGCGTGCCTCGGACGCTCTCCTCGTGAACCTTGGAGATTTCACGGCAGACACTGACCTGACGCTCAGCACCAAACACCTCGGCAAACTGTTGCAAGGTCTTCAGCACACGATAGGGCGACTCGTAGAACACCATCGTCCGTTCCTCGTCTGCCAGACTCTGAATCTTCGTCTGGCGACCTTTCTTCTGGGGCAGGAAGCCCTCGAAACAGAAACGGTCGCAAGGCAAACCACTCGACACCAGTGCAGGGACAAAAGCCGTAGCACCTGGTAATGTCTGCACCTCGATGCCTGCACGGACGGCCTCCCGTACCAAGAAGAAGCCCGGGTCGGATATGCCTGGTGTTCCTGCATCACTAATCAGGGCTACTGTCTGTCCTGCCTGCAAGCGCTCAACCACCGAGGCACTCGTTCCGTGCTCGTTGAACTTGTGGTGTGAGAGCAGATGCTGCTTGATACCAAAATGGTTCAACAGAATACCCGATGTCCGTGTATCCTCCGCCAGCACCACATCGGCCTCTTTCAGCACTCGAATGGCACGCAGCGTCATGTCTTCCATATTGCCCACAGGCGTGGGTACAACATACAATATGCCCATTTCGGCTGCAAAGGTACTACAATCTTTCAACTTTGAACTTTGAACTCTAAACTTTATGAATGCCATTTAGTTTTATTTAACATATGAGCCTTTATGCTGCGATTATTAGCAAAAAATGCTCGAAAACAAAAAATCCTCTCAATAAATTTGGCTGTTTCAATAAAAAGTTGTACCTTTGCAGCCGCTTTCAAGCAAATCGAGGTAGATCCGTTAGCTCAGCTGGTAGAGCACAACACTTTTAATGTTGGGGTCTTGGGTTCGAGCCCCAAACGGATCACAAGGTATGAAAAGCCACTGAGCAATCGGTGGCTTTCAAAGTAAATATAAGATAGATCTATGATGACAGCCAACGAGATTCGCGACTCGTTCAAAAAGTTTTTCGAGTCAAAGCAACACGCCATCGTGCCTTCTGCACCGATGGTTATCAAGGACGACCCCACGCTGATGTTTACCAACGCGGGCATGAACCAGTGGAAAGATATAATATTAGGTACGCGCGACCCTGAACCGCGTCGTCGAGCTGACACACAGAAATGTCTGCGCGTCAGCGGTAAGCACAACGACTTGGAGGAAGTTGGTCACGACACCTACCACCACACCATGTTCGAGATGCTCGGCAACTGGTCGTTTGGCGACTACTTCAAGGAAGGCGCCATCGATATGGCCTGGGAGTATCTGGTCGACGTGTTGAAGTTGAATCCCGCAGACCTCTACGTCACTGTATTCGAGGGTTCGCCCGAAGAAAACATCCCTCGCGACGACGAGGCCGCCAAATATTGGGCTAAGCACGTGCCTGAAGACCATATTATTAACGGTAACAAGCACGATAACTTCTGGGAAATGGGCGATACGGGTCCCTGTGGTCCTTGCTCTGAGATTCACGTTGACTCTCGTACTCCTGAGCAGAAAGCAGCCTCAGGTAAGACCGGTCGTGAGCTCGTCAATCAGGACGACCCACAAGTCATTGAGATTTGGAACCTCGTGTTCATGCAGTTCAACCGCAAGGCTGACGGAAGCCTCGAAAAGTTGTCGATGAACGTTATTGATACTGGTATGGGCTTCGAGCGTCTCGTTCGTATGATGCAAGGCAAGCACTCGAACTATGATACCGACGTATTCCAGCCTATCATCAAGGCCGAGCAGGATATTACGGGTCTGAAATACTTTACCTTCGAGGAAGAGACAGAGAATCCTATTAGCAAAGAGCAGGATGACATCAATGTTGCTATGCGCGTCTGCGCCGACCACCTGCGTGCCGTTTCGTTCTCCATTGCCGATGGCCAGTTGCCCAGCAACGCTAAGGCTGGTTACGTCATCCGTCGTATCCTGCGCCGTGCCGTACGCTATGCCTACACGTTCCTCGGACAGAAGGACGGATTCCTTTATAAGCTCGTCCCCACCCTCGTCCATGAGATGGGTGATGCCTTCCCTGAACTGAAGGCTCAGCAGCAACTGATTACCAAGGTCATCAAGGAAGAGGAGGACAGTTTCCTGCGTACTCTTGACAAGGGTATCTCCCTGCTCGACAAGGCGATGGAGGAGCTCAAGGCTCAGGGCAAAAACCAGTTGGATGGTGTTCAGGCTTTCCGTCTGTTCGACACCTACGGCTTCCCCCTCGACCTCACGGAGCTTATCTGTCGTGAGAATGGCTTTACGGTCGACGAAGAGCAGTTCAACGTCGAGATGCAGAAGCAGAAAGAGCGCGCCCGCAATGCCGCTGCCGTCGAAAACAGCGACTGGGTCACTGTGGCTGGCGATTCCATCGCCAGCGAGCAGCAGTTCGTCGGTTACGACTACACCGAATACAACTGCCACATTCTGCGCTACCGCAAGGTGACTCAGAAGAAGAACGAGTTCTACGAGTTGGTACTTGATGCTACTCCTTTCTATGGCGAGATGGGTGGTCAGGTTGGCGATTGCGGTGTACTCGTCAATGAAAACGAAACTATTGAGATTATCGATACCAAGCGCGAGAACAACCAGAGCGTACATATCGTCAAGGCACTGCCTAAGGATCCTACGGCTGAATTCATGGCCTGCGTCGATACCGACAAACGTAATGCCTCGGCTGCTAACCATACTGCTACCCACCTGCTGGACTATGCCCTGAAACAGGTGCTGGGCGACCACGTAGAGCAGAAGGGTTCGTTCGTGTCGCCTGACACGCTGCGTTTCGACTTTTCACACTTCGAGAAGGTCACTGACGAGCAACTGCGCGAGGTAGAGCGTATGGTGAACGACATGATTCGTCAGGACATCCATATCGACGAACATCGCGACGTGCCCTTCGACGAAGCCAAGAAACTCGGTGCCATTGCCCTCTTCGGCGAGAAATATGGCGACAAGGTACGTGTAGTTCGTTTCGGACCGTCGTGCGAGTTCTGTGGTGGTATCCACGCCAGCTCAACAGGTCGCATCGGCTTCTTCAAGATTCTCTCTGAGAGCAGTGTTGCCGCTGGAATCCGTCGTATCGAGGCCACCACGGGTAAGGATTGCGAAGAGCGTCTCTACCAGATGGAGGACATCCTCAAGAACATCAAGTCGTTCTTCAACAATGCGAAGGACTTGCAGGGCGTTATCCAGAAGTATATTGATGAGCACGACGCCATGAAGAAGGAGATTGAAGGTTTCCAGGCACAGGCTGTTGAGCGTGCCGCCCAGCGTCTGGTCGAGAAGGCCCGCATAGTCAATGGTGTTACTGTCATTACCACCGTAGTACCTATGGCTCCTGCTGCAGCCAAGGACCTTGCTTTCAAGATTCGTGCCGCTGTCGATGGCTCACTGCTCTGCGTCATCGGTTCTCACGACAACAACAAGCCCCAGCTCTCTATCATGATGAGCGACGATATGGTTTCAGACCACAACCTCAATGCAGGTCAGATGGTTCGCGAAGCTGCCAAACTCATCCAGGGTGGCG
>Ga0310690_10010700_pt1 | contig 11392 bp, 7 predicted proteins | sample AusTroGonzalo_MG_2_FD_207661 | JGI IMG/M metagenome (GOLD analysis project Ga0310690, IMG submission 207661) | Bovine rumen microbial communities from tropical cattle in Woodstock, Queensland, Australia - Gonzalo_04 (v2) (version 2) | ecosystem: Host-associated > Mammals > Digestive system >...
CCAGGGCGACCACGCCTGCCTGTGCGAGGACGTCGATGGCGACGGCTGCGAAGAGGTGCTTATCGGCTCGCTCACCCTTGACCACGACGGCACGGTGCTCTGGTGCAACGGACGCGGACACTCCGACGCGCACTACTACGGCGACATAGATCCCGAGCGTCCGGGCATGGAGCTCGCCTTCATCTACGAGACGCGCCAGCCCAAGGGCGGCGGAATGCTGATGACGGACCCCGTCACCGGCGGCGAAATATGGAAGCTCCCCGTGCCCACGCGCCACGTCCACGGCGGCGGCTTGTGCGCCGACATAGATCCGGCATATCCCGGCCTGGAGTTCTACGGGCAGGAGGTAGACCAGACCGGACACTCCGCCACCAACACGCACCCGCAGAGCGACAACCGCTGGCTCTACACGGCATCCGGCACGCTGCTCTGCGCCTACACGAACTGCTTCCGCTACGGCAACTCGCGCCCGAACCTCTACTGGGACGGCGACCTCCAGCGCGAGATATTCGCCGGAGGGATCAAGGACCACGACGGCTCCCTCGTCTCGGACACCGTTCCCTCGGCGCGGCTAGTGGCCGACATCTTCGGAGACTGGCGCGAGGAGTTCATCACCGGACACAAGGGCGAGTTCCGCATCTACACGACCGACATCCCCGCGATGGACCGCCGCGTCACGTTCATGCGCGATCCGGCCTACCGCTCGCGCATCACGATGGCGACGTCCGGCTACAACCAGCAGCCGATCCTCACGTACGTGCCTTCCGCCCAGGCCCCGAACATCTCGCTCCGCGTGGCGCCCAACTTCCGTTCCTGCCGGCTCGACGTAGTCGCGCCGCTGGACAAGCCGCTCAAGGGCACGCTCACCTTCGACGGCCTGCCCGAGAAGTGGAGCGTGGATCTGCCGCCGCAGGCGATCGACCTGCAGCCCGGCGGACGCTGGACGCGCGAGGTGAAGTTCCGCCGCCCGCCAAACCCGAGAGGCCGGTACGACTTCCGCCTCGCGCTCGCCCGTCCAGGCGCCGCCCCGCTCGTGCTGCACCACACAGCAGTGGCAAAATGACGATGTCCTTCGGCAGGAAAGCGCTGGCGCTGGCCGCGACGTTCGTCTGCATGGCGTGCGCCGCCACGGACGTGACGTTCCTGATGTGCTACCGCCCCGACCACCCCGAGGACCCGGCAACAAAGCAGATTCTCTCGTTCACCGCCCAGCGGCCCGAGATACGTCCGTTCCAGTGGGGCGGACTCACGCTCCCCGGCGCGGGCGGGCGCGCCACGTTCATGCTCGCGCTCGCCGGCGGCACGGCTCCGGACGTCTACAAGGCATGGTTCCACATTCTTAGGCACGACGTGGAGGAAGGCTTCTGCTACCCGCTCAACGAATGGCTCGGCGAGGACACGGACGGAGACGGCAAGCTCTCCGACGCCGAGGCGAAGTGGCCCGGCTGGAAGGACGTGCCGCAGCTCTGGCGAGACGTCGCGACGAAGGACGGCAAGGTGTACGCCGTCCCCACGCCGGGCTTCGCCTACTACGGCATCGTCTACCGAAAGGATCTCGTGAAGGCCGCAGGGCTCGACCCCGAGGCACCGCCACGAACGTGGAGCGAGTTCGCCTGCTGGTGCGAACGCCTCACCTTCCGCGACAAGACGATCGCCGGGGCCAAGCTACAGCGCGGCCAACGCGCGTTCGGCATAGAGAACCGCCCGTGGGGCTTCCTGCCGTGGGTGGGCGCGGCGGGGGGGGACGTCGTGAGGGTGAAAGGTGAAAGAGGAAAGGTGAAAGGTGGTGCGTATGAAAGTCCTCTGGAAAATCGAAGCACCAAGCACCAAGCACCAAGCACGAACTACGAGGCGTGTTTTGATTCGCCGGAGTGCTTGAGGGCGGCGGACTTCCTCCACTCGCTCATCACGAACGGCGTTGTGCGGGCGCTGCCGCAGCTCTCGCTCTCTAACGAGATCGCCGACCTCTTCGTGCAGGGCGAGATCGTGAGCGTGTTCGGCGGGGAGGACCTTGTGACGTACCTCACCGAGAGCCTCAACTTTCCGGCAGAGCAGATCGGGCTCATGCCCTTCCCGGCGGCGGACGAGAATTGCCGCCCCGTGCTGCAGGCGCACAAGCATTTCTACGCCATCACGGAAGGCGTAGGGCGTCGGCCGAAAGAAGAGCGAGACGACGTGTGGGCGTGTGTGAACGAGCTGACGTCCGCCGCGGTCTACGATGAGACAGTGCGCAAGAACGTGGCCGAGGGACGCGCGCGGTGGTGCTTGCCGTCCGACCTGAAGCGCCTCGGCTTCAACGAGCATCTTGCGGAGGTGCCGCCCGGCATCCGCAAGATGTACGACGACCTGGAGGCAGGGCGGATACGCGCCGTCACGGAACCATCCGTAGGATTCTGGCAGGCCGCAAGCGATCTCGTGAGCCGTCGCTTCCTCGGCATACTGCTGAGCGACGCAGGGAAGGACTTCGACTACAGGGCGGCATTGAAGTCGATCACGGACGACGCGAACCGCGGCCTGATGTTCGACGCCGACAAGCGCGGGATAGAGCAAAAGCGCCCTCTCGCCCGCGTCATCCTGGGCATCGTGGCGATTGTGGTGCTTGGTGCTTCGTGCTTGGTGCTTCGTGCGAAACGAGAAGGGGTGCATGGTGCTTCGTGCTTGGTGCTTCGTGCGAATAAAGACGTGTGCGAAAGCAACGCACCAGGCACCAAGCACCAAGCACCAAGCACCAACCATCAGGCACCAAGCACCAGGCACCAAGCACCAAGCACCAAGCACCAAGCACTATCCCCCTGGCTCTTCCTTCTCCCCGCCATTCTCTCCATCGCGCTATGGAGCTACTGGCCGCTCATTCGCGGCGCGGTGATGGCGTTCCAGGACTACCGCATCGTGGGAAGCGGAGAGTGGCAGGGGCTGGACAACTTCATCCGCGTGGCGTCCGATCCCGGCTTCTGGAAGGCGTGGGGGCGCACGCTGCAGTACGTAGGCATCACGCTCGCCCTCGGTTTCGTGACGCCCGTCGTGCTGGCTCTTCTCCTAACGGAGATTCCGCGCGGGAAGATCTTCTTCCGCACGCTCTACTTCCTGCCGCACCTCACGAGCGCGCTCGTGATCATGTTGCTGTGGAAGATGATGTTTGACCCTACGGAGAACGGGATGCTGAACCAGCTGCTCGCGTTCTTCGGAGTCGGGCGGCAGGCGTGGCTGCAGGATCCGGCGTGGGCGATGACGTGCTGCATCCTGCCAGGCGTGTGGGCGGGCGCGGGCATGGCGAGTCTCATCTACGTTGCGGCGATCGGCAGCCTGCCTCCGGACTACTACGAGGCGGCGGCGATCGACGGAGCGGGCATATTCGGACGTTTCCGGCACGTGACGCTGCCGCAGCTGATGCCGCTCATGGTCATCAACTTCGTCGGGGCGTTCATCGCGGCGTTCCAGGGAATGGGCTCCATCTTCCTGCTCACGTTCGGCGGACCGGGCGACGCCACGAGTGTCCTCTCGCTTGCGATCTGGAAGGAGGCGTACAACAACCTGCGCTTCTCCACCGCCACTACGATGGCCTGGTTCCTGGGCGTGGCGCTCATAGGGTTCACGTATCTCCAGATCCGTTTCCTGCGCCGCGTCGAGTTCCGACAGGCGGCCGCAAACTGACCGTTTGGCGAAAAGCCGCCGAATGTGGTAAAATAACCGCATGGAAAAATGGTATGTCAAGAACACGGCTGACAAGGTGTTCGGTCCGATCGACCTTGAAACGCTGAAAGGATGGGTAAAGGACGGCCGCATAGAGCCCCTCGCGGGCATTTCGTCCGACCTCAAGAACTGGATGCTGGCGCCGATGAAGCCGGAGCTGGAGATGAACTGGGTCGTGGAAAACGAGCCGGGGCAGTTTTACGGACCCACGCACCGCACGGTGCTGGACGACCTCAAGAAGGCCGGCGCGTTATCGCGCGAAGCCCGTTTTTTCCAGGACGATCGCGGCGCAGGCGCCGAGCGCATACGCGCGCTAGAGAGCGCAATCTCCGCAAAAGACGCCGAGATAGCCCAGCGCGAACAGGTTTTCGTGGAAGCCCAGAAGCTTTCGGGAAAGAAGGACTTGCAGCTGGCCGCTGCGCAGAAGACCATCGCGCAAAGGGACGAACGCATCGCTGAGGCGGTGGCGACGCTTGCGCAGCGAGACGGACAGGTTGCCGAGCTCACGAAAGCCGTAGCGCAGAAGGACGGCGAACGAGCGCGCACGGAGGCTTTGCTGGCGAATCGCGAGACAGAGGTGCAGAACCTGCGCGGCGAGATCGCGCAGCTAGAGAAGCAGATCGCCGAGCTGAAGGAAGAGATGGAGCGGCAAAAGACACCGCCTGCGCGCGAATGGTCCACGGACGTGATCGTGCCAGAGGTCGTGGCGGACGAGATGCCTCCGCCTGTCGCGCGACAGGCGTTCGGTTTCGGCGGAGCGTCGCCAAGTACGGCCGCGCTCGCCGACCTTGAACGTCGCGCACAGCAGGAGCTCGTGCGCATTGGCCCGCTCCATGTGAAGAAGTTCTTCAAGATCAAGAAGTGACGACCATGAAAAACGAGTGGTATCTGCGGACACAAGACGAGACGTTCGGCCCCGAGACCAAGGAGCGCCTGATCGAATGGGCGCAAATGGGGCGCATCCAGCCGGGACAGGACATTTCCGAGGACGGAGAGAACTGGCTTCCCGCGACGGAGATACCGTTCCTCGACATGCGCTGGTCGATCGACATAGGCGACGGACATCCACGCGGCCCGTTCAACAAGCATGCCGCGCAGGCGCTGCTCGCAAGCGGACGCTTGCCGAGAGGCAGCAAGCTGGTTGAGGTGCGGCCAACCTTCACGGAGCCGACGGCCGCGGCGCCTAACGTCCCTAGCTACAATGAGCCCACAGAGGCCCCCAAGCTCCACCAGGACCCAGCAGGGGACTCTAAAGACCTTAAACACCTTAGCGACACTAAAGACACGCCTTCACCGCAAGAAAGCCAGGAACTGGAGGCACTTCGCGAGCAGGTCGCCAAGCTAGAGGCAAAGATAAAGCAGCTGCGCGAGGACAACAGGGCCATCCGTTCTGAACTTTCCGCAGCGCAGACGCTCCTGACCGCAAAGGACACCGTGCTGGCCGAACTCAATTCCGAACTGGCCGAGCGCACCTCCGCACTCGAGGCCAAGGATTCCGAGATCGCAGCGAAGAACAACGCACTGGCCGCCAAGGACAATGCGCTGGCCGAAAGCGCGTCGGCGCTTGAGGCGAAGGATTCCGAGCTTGCCGCCGTGCGGGCCGCGAACGCGAAGTCGCTGCGCGCGCTCGAGACGCAAAAGGAATCGGAACTCGCCGCCAAGGATGGCGAAATAGCAAAGGCGCAGCAGGCCATCTCCGCTGCGCGCGCCAACGAGGAAGAGTACGAGGCGCGAATACTGTCGCTCTCTGACGAACTCAAGCGACTGCCGCCCACGGCGCGCCTGGCGGCAGATGCGCAGGCCGCTGTATACGCCCTCATGAAGGAGGAGGCAGACGAGCTTGCAGCCGCGCTCGAGGAAGAGAACCGCGAGGCCGAGGCGCTGCGCCAGTACCGCCAGAAGCGCACCGAGCGCTTGCTCGCGCGCCGCCAGGAGATTCTGAAGCACATTGGCACCGACGCCGAGGACATGACGCGACGTGCCCTGCGCGAACACCCCGACGACCCACGCACAAAGCAGCTGCGGCAAGAGCTGGATGCGCTCCGGATACTGCAGGAGAAGACCGCGCTCGAAAGCGAGCAGAAAATCCGCGAGCTCTCCGCAAAGCTGCGCGAGCGCGAAACGGAGGTCAAGCGCCTAGAACAGCAGACGGGCGACCTGACGGCCGTCTACCGCCAGCTTCAGGAGACACGCGAGAAGCTGCAGCGTCGCGAGAAGGAACTGATGGAGGAGCGCCAGAAAGCGGAGGAGACCAACCAGCAGCATGCCGCCGCACAGCAGGCCTTGCTCACGAGGCTCTCGGCGCTTGAGATGGGCCTGCCTGGCGCCACGCACCAGTCGCGCGAGGCGCGCAGCGTCCGACTTGCACCGTGGATGGGGCTAAAGGGGTGAAAGGTGAAAGGTGAAAGGTGAAAGGTGAAGGGGCGATGAAGGAATACGAACTGGCTGGGATAGAGACGATTGCGCGCGGGGTGTGCATTGTCGACGGCAAGATCTTGCTTTGCCGGGCTAAGGGCGGCTCGACCACCTACCTGCCAGGCGGACACATCGAGTTCGGCGAAACCGGCCGCCAAGCGCTCGTGCGCGAGATAAAGGAAGAGCTAGGCATGGATTCGTCCACTGGCGCATTTCTTGGCGTGGTGGAAAATTCCTTCCTCCAGCACGGCAAGCCGCACGCCGAGATCAACCTTGTCTACCAGTTGGCGCTTGCGGAAGGAGAGGCGAAAGCGCGCGAGGACTGGATCGAATTCGAATGGCGCCCGCTCGACGACCTCGACGATCTGTTGCCAGAAGCTTTTCGCAAACTGGGTCAAGACCCTGCCGCTCGCTTTGAAACGTGAAAACCCTTTCGCTCGTCATTCCCGTGTACAATTCGCCCGACTTGGCGCGGGCGGCACTGGTGCACATACAGGAGCTGGCCGCATGTGCCGCAAGCTGCGGGTTCGAGCTGAAGGAGGCGATCTTCGTGGACGACGGTTCGGAGCCATCGCTTGACCTTTCTGGCACGGGCGAGACGCCCGTGCTCCCAGTCAGGATACTTAGGCAGCCACAAAACCGCGGCAAGGGGGCGGCGGTGCGGCGCGGCGCGCTGGAGGCCAAGGGAGAATGGGTGCTGATGAGCGATGTGGACCTTTCCGCGCCCCTCACGGAATTCGCGAAACTTGCGCCACAGGCGGACGCCTGGATGGTTTGCGGTAGCCGCTACGGACGCGTGGGCATGCCGCTATGTAGACGCATCCTCTCGCGCCTCTTCCATGTGCTCGTCTGGCTAGTGGGCGTGCATGGCATCCAGGACACGCAGTGCGGCTTCAAGCTTTTCCGCATGGAGAAGATGCGCACCGTCTTCAAGGCCCAGCGTATCGAGCGCTTTGCGTTCGATGTCGAGCTCATCAAGCGCGTGCTGCGCGCAGGCGGCACGGTAGTGGAGACCTCCGTAGCCTGGCACGGAGGCAGACGCAGTTCCCTGCGCGTCATGCGCGACGCGCCGCGCATGCTCTGGGACCTGCTGCGGACCTGACGCACACGTCTAGAACCTGGCGAGATCCAGCATCGAACTTGGACCGAGCGCACGCAAGTAGATGAAGAAGCCCACACGTACGTCAGAGTGGCTCTTGGAGCCATCGATACGTTCGTACGCGCTCTCGTAAGCCACCCGTAAGCGGAAGCCGAGGCAGTCTGTCATGATGTCGAACCACGAACCGATTTCGTCAAGCTCATCCCGTCGGCAGTCGTAGCGAATATACGGCGCCCAGGCGAAATGGTCGCAAACCTGATGCTCAAACCCAAGCTGGATAAGATTGGAGTATTCCCAGTTCCAGCGTTCGTACTGAGATGGGGCGTAGTCCCAGATGCGGTGATCGCGACCGATGTAGCTGACGTACCAGTCGAAGTCACTGGTGACACGATGCTTGAAGATGACGTCGGCGTAGGCCACCTTGTCTGAGTCGGTGTCATATTCCACGCGGGTGCCGAACGTGGTCTTCTTTGTCGGGTTCAGGCGGACGCGCGCACCCGGCACAACGTTCCCACGCTTGTTGTAGCGCGGGTCGTCGTTATCCTTCGGATATCCGTGCCACGCGCCGGCGTCGTTCCCGTAGCGACTGTAGCTCTCAAATGGGATGGCCGCGTAGATATCGGTGTCCAGGACGGTACGCGAGTTGCCGTCGTCGTCCGTGCGCCGGAAGAAGTTCCGGATGCCGGGACGGACTCCGTGCCAGTTGTACGGGAGGCCGCGTCCCTCAAACCCGAACTGGTCGAGCCACTCGGTGGTGCCGTCGTAGCCGTCGAAGACATATGCGCGGCGCGAACGGCTGTCGGCCGTCTCCACGGCCTGATAGGAGTAGTCGATGTACGGCTCCACGGTGTGGCGCCAGCGTTCGGAGAGCCACGCGCTCCCGCGCGCGCTGGCAGTGAAACCGAACTCTCCGATGTTGCGGTATATGGCATCTCCGGAGGCGATGCTGCGGCCGCCCTCCTCGATGAGCAGCGCACGTGCGTTGCCGCTGTCGCTCCAGTAGGTGCCGCGATACGTTACGCGAGGAACGACGGCGATGACATCCAGCATCTTGAACGGCAGCGTAACGCGGTGCGCGGTGTCGGCACGGAACGCCTGGTAGTCGGCGCCACGGCCGTCGGGGCCGATGTATGGCAAGTAGCGGAACATGGCGTCGAATGCTCCGGGATAACGCGCATAGTCGCGATTAAGGTAACCGGCCCGCGTCTGCGACTCGTAGTTGACGGGCAAGTCCCAGATTGGCTGCGGCGAAATCGCCAGCCAGCCCTCGGGAAGACGGGAAGTGCCGCCGTAGAAATCGTTGAGAGGGCCGGATACGGAAGCGCCTGCAGCCCAGTTGTTCTCGCGATGCTCGTAGGCCGCCTCGTTGGCGGGAACCGTCTCGCCGCGCTCGTCTCTCTGGAAGAAGTCACGAAGAACCCACGAGTCAGACAGGTAGGCGGCGTGGATACGCATCGAATCGCGCTCGGTGAAATCGGCATTGTGGTCGAACACGATGCGGTAACGCTCGCGCTCCACATCACTGCCCCAGTTGCGGTAGCGGTGCCTGGTGTCGTTCCAGTGGTGCTCGTACTTGTCGTAGTCCATGTCCCAGGCGTTGTACGCCTTGATCTTGCCTGCGCCAAACTCCTTGAGATTCCAGCGCAGGGTCTGGCCCACCGCGAAGCCGTTCCTGGTGCGGTAGTCGACGTACGTGGAGCCTCCAAGGGAGGCGCTGTCGGGCTTGCCCTCGTTGATGAGGTCGTACACGTACCCCGTAAGTATGTAGCCGCCCCAGCGCGACGTGTAGCCCGGCATGAATCGGAAACCGTAGTCGGTATTCAGCGGATAGTACCAGTACGGCACCCAAAGCACGGGTATGTCCCACAGGCGGATCCAGGCGTCCTTGACCGTGGCAGAGTGCTGCTCTCGATACGTGAATTCGCCAGACATACACCAGTGGAGGCAGCTGTCGTCGTTCGTGCATGTGGTCATCAGCGTATTGCCGCTCAGCTTGTAGCAGCCGTCCGCGCTTCGGCTGATGCTGTCGGCACGGAAACGATACGGGCTGGCGACGGCTTCTACCCTGCCGGTGGCGACAAGCTCGCCGGTGGCGCGGCTGGCCGACATGTATTCTCCGCGAACGACGAGCTCCTGCGGAGTCTTCTTGCTGGCCTCCTCCACGTTCTCCGGCCCGTAGAGCAGGGACTCGAGAAGTTGCGCCTGCGCGAGTGCCGCACAGAGGATCAGGATGGTGGCAAGTGTCTGTCTCATGTCGGGTTCCTTTTCACATGGTGGTTGTCGGCCCACCGGAAGAGTATAGCACCTGACCGGACTCCGCGTCCAGTATGGAATAAGACTCCGGATGGCGATGCAGCTCGGAGACGAACGTCAGTTTCGTGTTGAACCTGGACTGCAGCTCGGAAAGGATCTGCGCGTCCTCGGTGCGGAGACGGTTCATCACCGCCGGCGATATCACTATCTTCGGCACGAACGGACGCTTCTCCTCCTCAAACTTGCGCAGCAGCGTGGTGAGCTGGCGCTGAAGCTCGATCGAGATGGCGAGCGGACTCTTCACGTGCCCGTAGCCGTGGCAGCACGGGCAGGCGGAGCTGAGTTTCGAGAGGATGGACTTCTCGTGGCGCTGGCGACTCATCTCGAGCAGCCCCAGATCGGAGATGTTGAGCACTCGCGTCCGCGCGCGATCGCGCTTCAGCGCGGACTTGAGCTCCTTCACGACCTGGCGCTGATGCTTCATGCTCTTCATGTCGATCAGATCCAGCACCACGAGTCCGCCGATGTTGCGCAGCCTCAGCTGGCGCGCCACCTCCGCAACGGCCTCCTTGTTCACCTCGAGGATCGCCTGTTCCTGCGCGTCCTTGCCGGATCCCTTGCTCTTGTGGTGGCCAGTGTTGACGTCGACGGCGATGAGCGCCTCCGTCTCGTCGATCACGAGGTATCCGCCCGATTTCAGCCGCACCTGGCGGCGGAAGGCGGCACCCAGCTGCTTCTCCACGCCGAAGTGGTCGAAGATGTTGAGCGGCCCGTCGTAGCGGCGAAGCTTGTTGCGGGCACGGCGGGAGATCTTGCTCGTGACCTCGCGCATCTCGTCGAACGTCTTCTCGTCGTCGATCACCACCGACTCTATGTCCTCGGTGAGCCAGTCACGCACGACGCGCTCCACAAGGCCCGGTTCCTGGAATACGCAGCACGGCGCAAGGCGCGTCTTCACGTTGTGCTGGAGCTCGTTGTACTCCTCCAGCAGGTTGCGCAGGTCGCGCGCGATCGCCTTCGGCGTTGCGCCCAAGGCTGCGGTACGCGCGATGATGCCGACCTCGGCCGGGATCGGGAGGCGGTCAAGGATCTTCTTCAGACGCTTGCGCTCGGCGTCGTCTCCGATCTTCTTCGAGACGCCTCGCGTGCCGGCGCCGGGCATCATGACGAGATAGCGGCCGGGAATGGAGAGGTTGGCCGTCACGCGAGGCCCCTTTGTCGATATAGGATCCTTCGTCACCTGCACGGTGATAGGGGTGCCTGGCTTGAACATCTCGTGGATCTGCTCGTTCGTGAGGCGGTTGGAGCGACGCTTCTTGCCGCCTTTCCCCTTGCCGCCCTTCCCACGGCCCTTGCCGTTCTTGGCGGACTTCTCGTCGTCGTCGTCATCATCGTCGTCGTCGTCGAGGTCGAGTTCGTCGAGGAACGCCTCCGCGTCGGGAGTCATGTCCCAGTAGTGGAGGAACGCGTTCTTCTTCAGGCCGATGTTGACGAACGCCGCCTGCAGGTCGTCCTCCAGGTTCTGGACGACGCCGCGGAAGACCGACCCGACGAGGCGCTCCTCCTCGGGATGCTCCACCATGTACTCCTCTAGCTTGTCGTTCTCGAGGACGGCCACGCGCGTCTCGAGCTTCTCGACGTTGACGATTATCTCGCGCTTGAGCGTCTTCTTCTTGAACCAGTCGGTGATGGTCCCCGCCACCGTCTCGATTATTGCCTTGATTCCTATTGCCATTTCTTTTCTCCTTTAAGTGATTAGATTGTAATTGACTAAACTTTTCCTAAACTCTTAACTCCCAACTCTCAACTCTCAACTCTCAACTACCTCCCCATGCACCGCCACGCTCTGCAAGAGCCCGAGTGCCGCCATGATGACGACGAGGAACGTGCGCCCCGCGCTGACCAGCGGCAGTGGCAGGCCTGTGATCGGCATCA
>Ga0310690_10010701_pt1 | contig 11392 bp, 9 predicted proteins | sample AusTroGonzalo_MG_2_FD_207661 | JGI IMG/M metagenome (GOLD analysis project Ga0310690, IMG submission 207661) | Bovine rumen microbial communities from tropical cattle in Woodstock, Queensland, Australia - Gonzalo_04 (v2) (version 2) | ecosystem: Host-associated > Mammals > Digestive system >...
CGTATGTCGAGCTTACTTTCGGCGCTGAGACGACCTTCGGAAACCTTGTTCAGATAGTTGGCAATCTCTATCTCCATGTTGTCCGAGATTCCCTCGTACTTCTCAATACGCGAGAACAGTTTCGCGAATTCGTCGGTGTCGGTCATGTGAAGCAGGTCGGGCAGGAAGCCGAACATACGCTGGACGCGGCGGGCGAAGAGATTTATCTCCTTGCGGGCCTCGAGGAGCGACAACTCGGCCGTGCTGAGCATACCTGCCGAGATATAGCGCAGACGCGTGTCCTCGTCCTCCTCCTTTCCGCGGATCAGGCGGCAGACGAATCGCTCCAACGGACCGATGAACCAGATGAGGATAAGTACATTACAGAGGTTGAAACACGTGTGGAAGGCGCAGAGCGCGTAGTTCACCATTGTGCTGTTACGGGCAATGTCGGCCTCCGTCGTAGGGACGTAGAGGGGATCGAACCCCACCAGCGAGCAGACCATATTGATGAACGGACGGAAGATGATGAGAATCCACACGACGCCGAAGAGGTTGAACACAAGATGCGTGAGGGCCGCACGGCGTGCCTGCGTCGTAGCGGAGAGCGCAGCCACGTTCGACGTCACCGTGGTACCGATATTCTCGCCCATCACAAGGGCAATACCCTGATAGATCGGCATGACACCCGCCGAGCACAGAAGCATGGTGATAGCCATGATGGCCGCCGACGACTGCACGCACATCGTGAGCACCCCGCCGATGAGAAGGAACAGCAGCGTGGTCCAAATACTGTTGGGGTTGAACGACGAGAAGAAGTCTATCACCGCCTTGTTGTGCGCCAGATCCATTTCAGCCGCATTCATACGGAGTGTAGCGAGGGCGAAGAACAGGAAGGCGAAGCCGAAGAGAAACTCCCCTACCGACCTGCCCGTATTCTTCTTCTGGAACAGCAGGATGATGCCGACGAGGAAAATAGGCCATGCAAAACTGCTCATATCGACCGAAAAACCGAAGAAGGCCATCAGCCACGCCGTGACTGTCGTCCCGATGTTAGCACCCATGATGACTGAGATGGCCTGCGCCAATGTCAGCAGTCCGGCGTTGACAAAGCTGACGGTGAGGACGGTTGTAGCCGTCGATGACTGAACGGCAGCGGTCACGAACGTTCCCGTCAGAAGACCGGTAAAACGGTTGCGCGTCATCGCGCCCATGATGTTACGCAGATGTCCGCCGGCAAGCTTCTGGAGCGATTCGCTCATCACCTTCATACCGTACATCAACAGGGCAAGACAACCTAAAAGTTTTAAAAAGGAATAAACAGTCATACGTTTTCAGATTTTTTCATTACCTTTGCGCTGCAAAAGTAATACAAAACGAACAACTATGCAAACAGAAAAGCAAAAAAACGTATATAAACCGTTGGCAGAGATAACGGGCGTAGCCACTGTCAGTGACTTCAATCGCAGGGTGGAACAAGGCGATATACGCGACATTATCAATGTGACAGAGGTGTTGCAAGCCCGTCAGATAGCCGCCATGGCCGACGAGATCTGCGCACGGCGCACCGTCCGCGTAGTGCTCATTGCCGGGCCGTCATCGTCAGGAAAGACTACGTTCAGCAAACGGTTGTCGGTTCAGCTGATGGCTGTAGGGTTGAAACCTATAGCCCTTTCCACAGACGACTATTTTGTCCCCCGTCACCTTACGCCGAAGGATGAGGACGGTAACTACGACTTCGAGTCGCTCTATGCTGTCGATCTCGACCTGTTGGGCGAACAGTTGAATGCGCTAACCGCTGGCGAGAAAGTTCGGTTGCCGCGTTTCAACTTTGAGACAGGACTGCGCGAATGGCGCAGCGAACCTTTGACTTGCACTCCTGATACAGTCCTCATCATGGAGGGCATCCACGCACTCAATCCGCTGCTGACTAAGAGCGTGGCTGAAAATGCCAAATACCGCATTTTCTGTTCGGTGCTCTCTGACGTGTCACTCGACGGTCAGCGTATCATCAAGACAACGGACAACCGTCTGCTGCGCCGTATACTCCGCGACAGCCAATATCGCGGATTCCCGGCAGAAGAGACCATTCGCCGCTGGCCCTCCGTCCGCCGAGGCGAGGAGAAATGGATCATGCCCTTCATCGACCAGGCTGACGTGCTGTTCGACTCGTCGTTCCTCTATGAGCTTGCCGTCATGAAGAAGAAGCTGATACCTATCCTTCAGGAGGTGCGCGAGACTACGCCGGAGTACGAAACGGCACAACGGCTTCTGAACTATATCGACTTCTTCAAGTCTATCCCCGACAAGGCCATCCCGCCGACCTCGCTCCTGCGCGAGTTCTTCGGCGGCAGCAGCTACAAATATTAACTAGGAATTATGGCAGATATTGATAATTTACAGATAGAACAGCAACAAGAGTTGCAGACACAACAGCAAAGGCTGTCGGCTCAACAGATGTTGGTGGTCAGCCTGTTGCAGCTCTCTACGCAAGAGATGGAGGATCGCGTGCGTGCTGAAATACTCGACAATCCGGCTCTTGAAGAGGGCACTCCAGACGACAATCTTTCAGACGACACCATTGAAGACTCGGACGATGAGGATATCACTGACGAACTGGCTGGTGATTCAATGGGGACGGCGGCTGATGCAGACATGGAGTTTGACGATGACAACGACAATTCGTCAGACTACCAGTCGGGCAGTGAAACTACACCCCGGGAGGAGATTCCGATAGACGCGGGTGTTTCATTTTTTGACCTCCTGAAGGAACAATTAGGCGAGCAGCCGCTGACCGACAAGCAAGAGGCCATCGGACTATTCTTGATAGGATCGCTTGATGATGATGGTTGGCTGCGCAAAAGCATCCACGACATTGTGGAAGTGCTTGCTTTTAAGGCTGACATTGATACTACGGCCGATGAGGTAGAAGGTGTGCTTCGCGTCATCCAGCAGTTTGATCCTGCAGGAGTAGGCGCCCGCAACCTCCAGGAATGCCTGTTGCTTCAGCTTGACAGGAAGAAGGGTCAACAAGCCAACGATGTGGCACATCGGATTCTGACGGAGTGTTTCGACGACTTTGTCGCCAAGCGCTGGGATCGCATTCCCGATGCCCTAAGCATCAGCAGGGATGAGGCCGACCAGGCTCTCGCCGAACTGACACGCCTCAACCCACACCCAGGTAGTTCACTGAGTGAGATGGTGGGCCGAGGGATGCAGCAACTGGTGCCCGACTTCGTAATGGACACCGAGGGCGACGAAGTGGTGCCTGTGCTCAATAACGGAGGATTGCCGACGCTTCACGTCAGCAGTGATTTCCGCGACATGCTCGCTGCACAGACAAAGAACGGAACTCCTGCCCAACGCGAGGCGGCACAATTCCTACAGCAGAAAATAGACAGCGCTCAGGGATTCATTCAGGCCGTACGGCAACGGGAGCAGACACTCAATGCCGTCATGCGAGCCATCGTTGATATCCAAAAAGATTTCTTCCAGACTGGAGATGAAGAAACATTGAAACCCATGATCCTGCAAGATGTAGGAGAACGGTCGGGTTACGACATATCGACCGTTTCCCGTATCAGCACCACCAAGTATATTCAGACACGTTTCGGCATTTTTCCCCTCAAGTATTTCTTCTCGAACAAAAGAGTGAAGGTGGGTGGTGAAGATTCCGAGACGTACATCAACCTCAACGATGTCTTGAAGGAACTCAAAAACCTTGTCGAAGGTGAGGACAAATCCGACCCTCTGACTGACGAGAAGCTTGCCGCTCTCCTGACAGAGAAAGGCTTCAACGTCGCCCGTCGTACCGTTGCCAAGTATCGTGAAATGCTTGCCCTCCCCACTGCAAAAATGAGACGAAGTTAAAACCTAATTTCTAATTCCTATTTATAATGAACCCAATTGTCAGTATCATCATGGGCAGTACTTCCGACCTGCCTATAATGGAGAAAGCCGCCGCATTCCTCAACGATATGCGCGTGCCATTTGAAATCAATGCCCTCAGTGCCCATCGTACTCCCGAAGCCGTCACCACGTTTGCTCACGAGGCAGCAGGACGAGGTGTCAAGGTCATCCTGGCTGCCGCTGGTATGGCTGCCCATTTGCCGGGAGTCATTGCTGCGCAGACCACGATTCCCGTCATCGGTGTACCCATCAAGAGTACCCTTGAAGGAGTGGATGCCTTGCTCGCCATTGTGCAGATGCCACCGGGCGTTCCTGTTGCTACTGTCGGCATCAATGCGGCCCAGAATGCTGCCATTCTTGCCGTGCAGATTCTCGCTCTCGGCGATGCCGGTCTGGCTGCCCGCTTTGCCGACTACAAAGAGGGATTGAAACGGAAAATCGAGAAGGCGAACGCCGACCTTGCTGAGGTGAAGTACGAATACAAGTGCAATTAAAAATGGAAAAGTCCTATTATCAAAGACGGAAGACTACCGTCGTCCACATCGGCGACACGCCGCTCGGAGGCGACAATCCCATTCGTGTGCAAAGCATGACTACTACGCCTACCGACGACACCGATGCTTGCGTAGCACAGGCCCGACGCATTATTGAGGCAGGAGGCGAGTACGTGAGGCTCACGACGCAAGGTGTTCGCGAGGCAGAGAACCTGCGCAATATCAGAGCTGCTTTGCGGGCCGACGGTTTCACTACACCGCTTGTGGCGGATGTGCACTTCAACCCTCGCGTAGCTGACGTTGCTGCGCAAATTGTGGAAAAGGTACGCATCAATCCTGGAAACTATGTCGATACCGCTCGGACGTTCAAGAAAATTGACTACACCGATACCGAGTATGCGGCCGAAGTGGAGAAAATACGCGCTCGCCTCGTTCCGTTTCTGAACATCTGCAAGCAGCATGGTACAGCCATTCGCATAGGCGTGAATCACGGAAGCCTCAGCGATCGCATCATGAGCCGCTACGGTGATACACCCGAAGGAATGGTGGAGTCGTGCATGGAGTTCCTGCGGGTCTGCGTCGCTGAAAACTTCATGGATGTCGTGCTTAGTATCAAGGCCAGCAATACGGTAGTTATGGTCAGAACGGTACGTCTGCTTGTTCGTCAGATGGAGGCAGAGGGTATGGCTTTCCCGCTCCATCTCGGCGTTACCGAAGCCGGTGAGGGCGAGGACGGCCGCATCAAGAGTGCCGTTGGCATCGGAGCGCTGCTGGGCGAAGGACTTGGCGACACCATTCGTGTGTCGTTGTCCGAAGAGCCTGAAGCCGAGATTCCCGTCGCACGCAAACTTGTGGCCTATGCCGAAGAGAGTGCCCGGCGGAGAGCCTTGATAAGTCAAGAGGTTGAAGGGTCGATAAGTCAACCGGCATTTATTAAGGATGGAGTCTTGACGCTGTGCTACGACGAGGGATTGTCGCTTGAGGACTTCCAGCTGAGGGCGGCGATGGATGCCGGCGCTCTGCTCATCGACGGTGCAGCCAAAGACCTGCTGCTGGTCCACCCGGCATTGTCGGCCGAACAGATTCAATCGACGCAGGACGCCATCCTTCAGGCTGCACGTGTGCGTTTTACGCGTACCGAATATATCTCCTGTCCAGGCTGCGGACGTACGCTGTACAACCTCCAGGAAACCATCGCCCGCATCAAGGCGGCGACGGCTCATCTCGGCGGTGGCGTCAGGATTGCCATCATGGGTTGTATCGTCAACGGGCCGGGCGAGATGGCAGATGCCGATTACGGCTATGTGGGAGCTGCACGAGGGAAGGTCAGCCTTTATCGTGGCAAGACGTGCATCGAGAAGAACATCCCCGAGGCAGAGGCTGTTGACCGCCTGCTCCAGTTGATTGAAGAAGACAAGAACTAAGGAAATGGCTACAGCACTGTATATTATTGCAGCCGTTCTGGCTCTTGTAGGATTGGTGGGCAGTGTGATTCCCGTTCTTCCCGGGCCGACGCTGTCGTGGATCGGCTGGCTGCTGCTCTTCCTAATTCCAGGCGGAGAAGCAGGCGTGAGCCTTACTTCGGTTATCGTGTGGGGTGTCGTGCTGATTGTGGTGAGCCTGCTGGACTACTTCGGCAGCACCTGGCTGACGAGCCGGATGGGCGGCAGTAAGTGGGGAACACGCGGCTGCTTCATAGGCATGCTCATCGGCTTGTTCTGTTTCCCGCCTGCGGGACTCATTGCCGGACCGTTCATCGGAGCGTTTGTCGGTGAGCTGATTGGCAATGCCTCGACGGGCAAGGCGCTGCGCGTGGCCGTCGCATCGTTCCTCGGATTCCTGCTGACAACGGGACTGAAACTGATCTACTCCGGTGTGCTGGCGTTCCTCATCGGCAGGGCCATCTTAAGGGCATAGGAAAAAAAATGGAAATAAATTTGCATTTTCGCTCGATTCACCCTACCTTTGCCGCCGTATAACCTTATTTTTAATGTAAAGCACTATGAAAAAGATTACATTCGCAGCCGCAATGGCACTGATTCTGGTTTTCGCTGCACCGGCAAACGCTCAGTTCGCGTTTGGTATCAAGGGCGGTCTTAACCTGGTGAACAACGACGTCAGCGGTCTTACCAACATGACCAAGGACGACTTCATGAACACGGAGAACTACACGGGCTTCTTCATCGGCCCGAAGGTGGAGATGGACATCCCCATCGCCGGACTGGGCTTCGAGGTGGCTGCCCTCTACAGTCAGAAGGGCCTCACCGCTCCCACCGAGGAGACCTACAAACTCAACTCGGTCCTCCTCCCCGTCAACCTCCGCTGGGGCTTCGGACTGGGCAACCTCGCCAAGATCTGGGTGGCCGCCGGTCCTGAGTTCGACTTCAACATCGGCGAGAACACCGAGTTCGTCACGGGCTCGAAGGAGCAGGGCATCGTGGCCTATGCCGTCAACAAGAGTGCCCTCAGCATCAATGTCGGTGTCGGCGCGACACTGCTGAAGCATGTGCAGCTGGGCGTGAACTACAACATCCCCTGGGGCAGCACCTACGAGGCTGTCAGCTTCTCGAAGAAGGAGATAGAGGAGATAGAGAGCGAGGAGGGCGCCGTCAGCAACACGAAGACCCTTGCCGAGCAATACACGGAGCTGAAGACGAAGTACAACGCCGCTCATGAGAATGCCAACAAGACGGTCGACGACATCACCGCCAAGGTGAAGGCCGGCACGCTGCAGCTCTCATTGGCTATCCTGTTCTAAGTAGGGACTATCAACAATCGCCGACTATTCAGCATTCGCCGATTACCCTCGTTGACGTATTACTTCCCCTCCCGCTGGAGGGGAAGTTTACCTATATACTGCCCCCGTCGCTGGCAGACGGTGTCAGTACGGGAAGTCGCGTGGTGGTTCCCCTCGGCGACAAGCGCCATTACACGGGCATCGTCACACGGACGTACACGTCTCCCTCGCCCGATACCTTCCCCTATCAGCTGAAGGAGGTGACGGAGGCCTTGCCGGGTGTGGTCGTACGGCCTGAGCAGTTCGCGTTCTGGCAATGGATTGCCGACTATTACCTGTGCAGCGAGGGCGAGGTGCTGAAAGCGGCCCTGCCCGCCCATCTGCTGAAGGTCCGGCGTCCGAAGAAAGCAGCCAAACGTCAGGAACAGCAGCCCGCAACGGCCGACCTTGTCCCGTCTGCGCTGACTCCCGTTCAGGAACGTTGCCGGACGGAGATTCTGACGGCTTGGCAGACGCACGCCGTCTGCCTCCTGCATGGGGTCACCTCGTCCGGCAAGACGGAGATATACATTCATCTCGCCCTCGAGGCCATCCGTCAGGGCCGTCAGGTACTCTACCTGATGCCCGAGATTGCGCTGACCACGCAGATGGAAGACCGCCTGCGGAGGGTCTTCGCCGGTCGCCTGGGGGTCTATCACTCGCGCTGCTCCGATGCCGAACGGGGGGAGATCTGGAGGAAGCAGCTCTCCGACGAGCCGTATGACATCATCCTCGGCGTCCGCTCGTCGGTCTTTCTTCCTTTCAGCCGTCTCGGACTCGTCATTGTCGATGAGGAACACGAGAACACCTACAAGCAGCAGGATCCTGCCCCACGGTATCATGCCCGTAACGTGGCAGTCGTACTGGCTGCCCGGCACAACGCCCACGTCCTCCTCGGTACCGCAACACCCTCCTTCGAGAGCTATTACAATGCCCTCACGGGGAAGTACGGTCTGGTCACCCTCGGTGAACGGTGGGGGGCTGTGCGCTTGCCAGAGATAGAGGTTGTCGATATCCGCGACCTGCGTCGCCGTCGTCGCATGTGCGGCTCGTTCTCGCCCCGCCTGCTGGGCGCCATCCGCGAGGCTCTTGGCCGCAACGAACAGGTCATCCTCTTTCAGAACCGCCGAGGCTATGCGCCCATGCTGGAATGTCCCTCGTGCGGCTGGGTGCCCCATTGTACGAGGTGCGACGTCTCGCTGACCTATCACCGCCGGCTCGGCCAGATCGTCTGCCACTACTGCGGTGCGGCCCATCAGCTGCCTGCGGCCTGTCCCAAATGCGGCGAGACGCAGCTTCGCTCTGTCGGCATCGGTACCGAACGTATCGAGGACGAACTGCAGACGCTCATCCCCGAGGCGCGCATCGACCGTATGGACCTTGACACCACCGCTGCCCGTGATTCCTACGAACGTATTCTCACCGACTTCGCCCAGCACCGTACGGACATCCTCATCGGCACGCAGATGATTTCCAAGGGACTCGACTTTGCCAACGTCAGCGTGGTGGGCATCATGAACGCCGACACCATGCTCAACTACCCCGACTTCCGCAGCCACGAACGCGCCTACCAGCTGATGGCGCAGGTGGCCGGACGATGTGGGCGGCGCGACCGTCAGGGGCTCGTCATCCTCCAGACCAAAACGGCCGACCTACCTGTCGTCGGGCACGTCCGGAGCTACGACTTTAAGACGTTCTACGACGAACAAATGGCCGAGCGGAGGGAATTCAAGTATCCGCCCTACACGCGTCTCATCGACATTTACCTGCGTGGGCGTGACGAACGGGTGCTGACGGACGGGGCTACCCTGCTGCGCACGCGCCTCGACAGCCTGTTCGGCCCGGCTCGTGTGCTTGGGCCGGAGTCGCCGCCTGTCGCCCGCATCAGCGGGTTAAGCATACGCAAGTTCATACTCAAGTTCGAACCCTCCTATTCTCCTCATGTCGCACGTACCCGTCTCCAGAGTCTCCTTCATGACCTCAATGCCGAGGGGGCGCTGACGGGCTTAACCGTTCATTTCGATGCCGACCCGATGTAAGATAGCCGCAATGACGATGGCTCGCAACGACGAGTTTTTCCTCCGCCGATGGATGGCCTACTACGGTGCTCAGTTCGGTGGGGAGAACCTCTACGTTTTCCTCGACGGCACCGACCAGACCCCCTTCCTTTCTGGAGATGAGGCTTTGCCCAAGGGTGTCCACATCACTACCGTCGCCCACGTGGAGGGAAACAGGGCGACAGCCGACCGCCGTCGCATCGATTTCCTGTCCGACAAGGCGGCTGCGCTCTTCCGCGAGGAGGGCTACGACCTGGTCGTCGGCACGGATGTGGATGAATTTCTCATCGTTGACCCCACATGGAATCTCTCCCTGCCTGAATTCCTCAGCCGTCAGCGCATCGACTGTTCGCTTTCGGCGCTCGGCATTGACGTCGGACAACACCTCGTCGAGGAAGCACCTCTTGATCCGGCCCACCCGCTGCTCAGCCAGCGCCGCTATGCTCTTCTCAACGACCGATATACCAAAGCCTCCGTTCTTGCCCGGCCTGTCCCATGGGGCTCTGGGTTCCATCGTGTCCGCAAGCACAATTACCACATCGCCGACGGGCTCTATCTCTTCCACTTCGGTTGTGTCGATTATGCCCGTCTGCGTGCCCGGGTCACTGAGGGAGAACGGCCTGCCGAAGACTGGGAAGCCCATCTCAAGCGCCGTGCACGGACTATCCACGTCATTACGCAAGCCACTCCCAAGGCTTGGGAACAGACCACCCGTCGGGCCCGGCGTTTGCAGACTGTCTTTCGTCAGCCCTATGCCTGGAACAAGCCCACGATGCTGCGCCAACGATGGGTCGTTGAAATCCCCGAACGCTTCCGCAATATCGTCTGAACTATGTCTACGAGTCTACAAGTCTACAAGTCGACGAGCCAGCGGCTTGAACCGAACTGCATACAGCGTGTGGACTCGTTGACCCGTGGACTCGTTGACCCTTCTGCCCCCATTGATGCTGTTGTGCTCTGGGTCGATGGCAGCGACCCCGTCTGGCGTGCGAAGCGCGACCGCTACCTACTACACGGCGAAGACAGGCACGACGACATCGCCGGGCCCACTCGCTACACGTCCGTTGGGGAAGTCTATTACTGTATCGCCTCCATCAATCGCTTCGCACCCTTCGTCCGACGCATCTTCCTCGTCACCGACCATCAGGTGCCGTCCCACCTCGACGATTTCCTCCGTCGCAACTTCCCCGACGGATACATTCCTTACGAAGTCATCGATCATACCGTCATCTTCCGCGGACACGAGGACTGCCTGCCCACCTTCAACTGCAATTCCATCGAACCGCTCCTGTGGCGCATCCCCGGCCTCAGCGAACGCTATATCTACTTCAACGACGACATTGTCCTCCTCTCCCCCGTCACGCCTGACGATTTCTTCGTCGGCGAAGCTACCCGTTGCTACGGACGCTGGTACAGCACCTCCGTTGCGCGTCTGCTCCACGCCCTTAAGCCCCGTCGGGACGGACATAAGCCTATGGGCTTCAAGTCGCTGCTCGTGAACACCCTGCGTTATACCCCCCGTCCCCACCGGCGTTTCCTCTTCCTCCTCCACACCCCACTTCCCCTTCGTCGTAGCTTCTTCGACACCTACTTCACTGCCCATCCCGACGTGCTCCGCGTCAATATCACCCAGCGCTTCCGCCATCCCTCGCAGTTCAATCCGCAAGAACTCTTCTACCTCACCGAACACCCCTCCGGCCGCTGTATTGTCACCCCCTCGCACGCCAACATATTCTACTATAAACCCCACCGCCATTCACCCACCCACTATCTCCTCCGCAAGGAACGAGAGTTCCGTCGTTCGTCGGCCCTCTTCGGCTGCTTCAACTCCCTCGACCAGGCGCCCGACGCCGAGCGCCAGCGTATCCTCCAACTCCTGACCGAACGACTGCGTTTGGAAGGGGTCTACGAGTCTACGAGTCTACAAGTCAACAAGTCGACGAGTCTTGAAATGGAGAATTAGAAAGTAATGGTGAGGCCGGCTCCCATAGTATATTGATTGGAAAAAGGATCTTTAAGAATATGCAATCCTGTTGTTGCATAATGATTCTTTAAATGAAAATCCTGCTGGATGGGCGTTTCGACTATCAACAAGCGACCTGATTCATAGCGATTTCTCCCTTTTACAAAAAGTATCCCCCCTCCAATTAAAAGGGTTGGACAACTTAGCATTCCTG
>Ga0310690_10010702_pt1 | contig 11390 bp, 13 predicted proteins | sample AusTroGonzalo_MG_2_FD_207661 | JGI IMG/M metagenome (GOLD analysis project Ga0310690, IMG submission 207661) | Bovine rumen microbial communities from tropical cattle in Woodstock, Queensland, Australia - Gonzalo_04 (v2) (version 2) | ecosystem: Host-associated > Mammals > Digestive system >...
ATCTTCCATAGAAATGGAAGAGTTAGATCAGCGTGAGGAAATGGTTGTAGGAAATGCTACAGCCGAAGTTCAGGAAGTTGAGCCTTATATCCCCGAGGGTGGTTATATAGGCCCCTTCAAAGTATGGTAAACTATGTAAGGAGTGTGCTTATCATGCTGGTTCCTTAACACAGGTGAATAAGCACATTCTTAAATATTAAAGAGATGACTAAAGAGTATTGCATACAATTAAAGGACTTCTTTATTGCTGAATGCGGAAAACTTAAAATCGAACCGGAATTAAGACAGCACTTAATAAAGAATGCATTTGCCGACAGCTCGTTTTACACGTTCCTGCCATTGGAAATCTATTCTATTTGCGACAAACGTGAGGATGACCTTAGAAAAGTAATGCAACTATCGGTGTATTCCTACTTGTATCTGGCGGCAATACTCTATTTCGACAAAATTGCCGATAGTAATAGTAAACAGATAAATCCACGTGAGGCAGCTACTTTCCTGTTCGAGATTAAGGAGTATGCCATACGAGGCTTATCGCTGCTATACCAGGATAACCCAACGTTCTGGGACAGATTTGAAGAGCTGAAAGGCAAGATGTTCGCATCGTCGTTCCAGTTAGACTATCAGCAAATGAACGAAGATTCGCTGATAGAGCTCTTAAGCGAGAAGAGTGTTCTTTCTCATCTATACATCGTAGCCATGCAAATACTTACAAAGGCAGATATCAACTGGGAGAAAATCAAAAAAGCCATAGACGCCTTCCATAAAGGATTCCAGTTGCTAGACGACTACGAGGATTATGTGGAGGATTATCAGAACGACCAGTTAAACTATTATGCCTTTAAGTTAAAGCCGCATACTGAATGCCAAAACAAAACAGTTGAGTTTACTCGCAAGTATCTTTATGTATCAGGAATCTTCCAGGATGGCCTTGCCAAAAGTATGGATTATTTCAAGCAAGCCCAGACCTTGTTTTCCGAGCTGGGGTTGGTACATCTCAGCATGATTACTATGGCCGAAGTCCAGCATGTGGAGGTAGAGCTTAGTCACATTGAGCTGCTACTGCTTAAAGCCGAGAAGAAGAGTAAACTGAGCAGGAAACTGTTAGCAGTTAATGATATCCATGATTCAATAGGTAATTCGTTATCGTTCTTGAAAAACTGTATAGACCAACATCTGTACAATGACTTTATCCCTAACAACAAATCGATTACTCATTTCACCACCAGTTTTGCTATGGCTATGCTCAGCGAATACCATCCCAAGGACGACACGCTGCACCAGGTTGTAACAATGCTGGATAGCAGATATAAAGCCGACAACCTTCAGAAGGACTGGGATGCAGAATCTACCGGTTATCTGCTGATGGCCAAACGACAGCTGAATATCGATATTCCCGAAACGCAAACGAAGCAGTGGGAAGGCTACCTACAAAAAGATGGCGGCATGACAAGATTCAAAGTCAAAGATCAGTTTGCCCCATTGAACTATTTCCGTGTTGCCGACTGTAGCGGTTGGTTGTCGGCACACAAATGCACGTCGGCTGTTTCCTGCCTGATTACCAATAAACTTGGACTCACTCTCCTGCAGGAACAGCTACGTGCTTTCTTAGTTCGCAACCAGAATATCGACGGGTCCATCTCGTCGTACTGGTGGACCAACAGTGTTTTTGCCAGTTCTTTTGCCGTGCAGTGCGGCATAGACAATGGAGCTGTGAAATATATACTGCAGATGCAGCAAGACAAAGGTATGTGGACTGCCGGCGATAAAGCGTCGCCTTTCTATACGGCATTAGCCTTGAAGGCGTTGATACATACCTATGAGATAAACGGAAAGGCAGATTTGCTAAACTCGATACAAAAGGGTGTAAACTGGTTGCTAAGCCAACAGTACGATGACGGAAGCTGGTGTTCGGAATATATATTCAGGATGCCGTCGCCACAAATACATGAACCAGAGGAGGTAAAAAAATGGTATCACTCATCTTTAGGTGCCAACCTGATACTGGATAGTTATAGTCGTGTGTTCCCAACTGCCCTGATTCATAATACACTTTGTGCTTATGACAGAATCATGTAACATCACATTTACCGAGTACAGCAAGTGCCGCTCAGTGATGCATATAGACAATCATCGTCATTTCATCATCAACAATGCTGGGCGCGATGCAATAAACGCTTTCTTATTGAGTAGCGATGAGAAGGATAAAGCCGCATTGTACAACTACCTGGCATCGAAAGAAAAGGAACAACAGCTGTTTAGCGGATTGCAGGACTTTCAATACAAGAAGACCATCATTCCCAAGTCGGTGATGAACGTCATCACTAAACCGTTTCATCTGTTCTTCAATAAGTGTGTGTTCGGTTTGTTGTTTCCTACAATCGTGGCTGTTGGGATATACATGTTTTTTATGAGCAAGAACATATTTGTTACACAGACGTTCTCGATAGGAGTGTCGTGGCTGATGATACTATTGATGGCCGTGTTTCACGAACTTGGGCACGCCAGCGCATGCAAAAGTAATGGAGCCGACGTAAGTGAAGTGGGTGTAGGTATATCATCGTTCCGACCAGTGATGTATGCCAACGTATCAGGTGCCTGGTATCTGCCCAAGAAGCAACGAATAGTTGTAAATCTTGGCGGCATCTACTTCCAGATGATTTACGCCATTTTGTTTGGCTACATATCGCTGTACTATCAGGATACCAGCATGTTTTACGCATGCAAAATCATATTTATCTCGGCATTCTTCCAGTTCTTCCCACTGTTTCGCAGCGATGGTTACTGGATTATATCCGACGTTTTGGAAGAGCCTAACCTGTACAAAAAATCGAAAGAAATTCTAAGCAGACAGCTGAGCAAACGCCGGAAGCGCATGAACGCCAAAGAGGTTAAGATGCTGACCTACTATATAACATTAGAGACTTTTGTATTATGCTCGTTAGTTTGGATGATATATAGATACTACCATTACATCATCACGTTACCCAGCTTTCTGTATCACGAAATCATGCTGCTGTTCCAGTGGCGAATCGGCGAGATGCTGGTTATTGACATCAAGTATGTTTGGAGTGCCCTACTCCTGATGGTAGTAATATATTACTTTTCTGGTATTCTCAAAAAAACCATTTGTCCAAAAGGGGCTGGGCAGATGGCTAAATAATTAGCCCCGTTATACAAACATAATGAAAAATATTAATGAATTAATCAACTCAATCGAACTTGAGGAGTTGTCTGAGCGCGAGGAGTTTGTTACTCTTCCAACTGTTGACCCTACAGTATCACAGCCTGTAGAGGTTGATCCTGCCACTCTTGAGCAGAAGAACGAAGGTATCACTCTGGCCAGATGGATTATTGAGTTCTAGGTTCAGACATGTTTGAGGATGCGTAATGCGCGCATCCTCAATTAAAAAACTTTTTGGATATGTGTAATGCAACAGTTAGACTTTGTAATGGAGAGAGATGTGCCAAAAGCATAGCTCACACCGACAACTTGAAACACTTTGCCTTTTCAGTGTTCGTGTTCAACTCTAAACACGAGCTGCTCATGCAGAAAAGAGCCAGATGCAAGTATCACTCTGGTGGACTTTGGAGCAACACGTGCTGCGGGCATCCTTTACAATACAGGTTAGACGACATCAATAGGGAAGCCAAAAAGAGATTAGAGGAGGAAATGGGCATCTGCTGCGATTTAAAGTTTGCAGGCGTGGTGGAATACCAGATACATTGTGACAACATGTACGAAAACGAGTTCGACTACGTGTTCGTTGGCTATTACGACGATAATCCTCATATAAACCGAACAGAAGTAGAAAGCTACAGGTGGGTAGACATGAATGAAATCAGCACCGAGTTGCTGAATGTGAATAATCGCCTTACGGAGTGGTTTAAAATCATTATGAAATCAAACGTTTTAAACAAGTATATCGTATGAAAAGAATCTTATTTTCAGCGCTTTGCGCTGTAATCTATGTTGTGGCTCAGGCACAGACAACCATAAACGGCCATGTGGTAAACGAACGAAACGAGGGAGTGGAATATGTTACCATCGGATTCGAGGGAGACAGCATCGGCACCATCTCGGATAAGGACGGCCACTTTACGCTCACTCTGCCTGCAGCGCGTAAAGACCAACTAGTGCTCACACATGTATCGTATGTGCCGCAGAAGCTATCGCTCAATACATTCACATCGGGCAACGAGGTGAAGGTGGTGTTAAAGGACAAGGTAGTGGCACTCAGCGAGGTGGTAATAGGCAAGCACAACAAGGCCATCGCTATTTCGAAGAAATCCATTTCGGGCCCTGCGGCTTCGTTACGCGGCAAAGGTAAAACGCTTGGTTTGGAGTGGGGACCGGTGTTTAAGACCAAGAAAGATTGCACCGTAAGCGACCTGATACTAAAGATTAAGGGATCGACCTACGGATGGTGCGTGCTCAGTTTCAACATCTACGAGATGAACGGCACGAAAATGCACAATATCCTTAACAAGCCCATTTACTATCGTTTAAATAAAACCACCTCGAAGAAGGAACTTATCATCCAACCCGAAGAAACAATTCTACTTAAGGGAAAGAAGAAATACTATGTCAGTGTGGCTGTAGTAGATAGCGATATATATGGCATGCTCGATATGCAGTCGCAGATGAAGACATGCTATGCTCGCCGTTTAACGACAGGCAAGTTGCGTAAACTACCTATCGGCCCAGCCATTGTTGTAAAAGGTAATCCTGTTGAATAGTATATGAAGCAGACCAGACTGCATAACAGGAGCGGAAACCGAAAGGCTATAAGAGTAGGTAACTAAAAAATTTAAGTAATGAAATACAAATTCATTTTACTAAGTATTCTTGTAGCAGGCATTACGTCTGCATGTTCTTCAGATGACGAGTTTCAAGAGTTTACCCAAACACCTTTAAAAACGGTCGCTTCCTATAAACAGGACACGACAGGTATTGTACAAACTGATAGTATTGTTCCCATTGAGGGCTGTCGTGATTCGTTACCATCAAAAGAAAGATCTTTAACACGATCTACTTACGATGATTACACATTATTGAAAGAAGAACTGTACCAGCTTAATGAAATCCCCATATATCTAAAGGTGAAAGGAAACTCAACAGACAAGCATTTCCTTAGTGCTCCTGGTAAGGGAAAAGAACTTACAGTAGAGAGCTTCAACGCCAACTCTAATAAACAAAAGTTTTATATCAAGGTTCTCCCTGCAACTACAGGAATTCCCTATCTGATATATTCAAAGCAGACCGAGACCCCAATACGCATCGGTGCTTATTCGAATGCACCCGACACAAAGATACTTTATGCCAGTCAAAATGCATCAGGAAGCCTGTTTGGTGCTGCGTGGGATATAAAGCGAGGTCAATACTCCGACAAATCATATATTATCGAAAACGAGGATTACGTACAGCAAGGAAACAGCGGAAGCTGGTATGACATTTACTATAGTGTTATTACCGTAAATGGCACCAAGATATCATTCTCGAAATACAACAACTCTCCACGTCAGGAATTTGAGATCATACCTGTAGAGGAGTTTACATTAAAAGATATCTATTTCGATGTTGAAGCATCGTCGATCTTATCCAAAAGTCCCACCCTGTTGTTTTCAGATTCTTATACAAATAATGGTCCGATTACTCAAACTCATAAATTTGTAATTAGCGGCTCGTACAAGGAGACATCCTCATTTAATAGAGAAACCTCCTATAATGTATCCATTTCGACCGTAGTAGAAGTAGGTGTTCCTTTAATTGTAGATGGAAAAGTCACGACAACGGTTTCTGGAGGTCAGAAATTCTCATATGGAAGCTCAGAAGAGGTGGTCAAAACCATTACCAGAGAATATACCGTTGAAGTTCCTAAGTATTACAGAGCCGAAATGAAACTAACGCTTTATAAATACGATATGGACGTGAATTATATAGCCACATGTGTAGGAAAGACCTCAGGAAGGGAGATACAGATTAGAGGCCATTGGGAAGGTGTAAACTATGAGGAGTCGGATGCTGTACTTAATCTCACACCTATCAATGGTTATCAAGCGGAACCTAGAAAGATCCTGATACCACATAGGTTACTAAAGGAAAAAGAAGTTATCAGAATACAATGAGAAAACTGTCAGGGATATTCATGATTGTGTGGATAATGGCCTCGTGTGCCACTATTCCAACAGCATCGCGCTTTGAGTTCAGCCCTGAAAAGATCGGTGCTAAGAAGGAGGAGATAATGAAATATTTCGGCCGACCTTTCATGTACGATACTTATGTTGAAGATGGTAAAACAATCGAGGTGTTATACTATAAGGAGCCAGTACGTGTTGCCAACTGTCCCTATGTCATCACCACCACGATCTATTTCGAAAACGCCGCTCTTCAGAAGTTCACCCAAAAAGACAAACTGATTAAGAATTTTGAGTTTCAAACAGACAGTATCAAATAACCATTTGTCGAAAGTGGGTTTCACAATGCATTTTGGCTAACTGCGCGGGGGCGATTCTCTTGGAATCGGCCTCGTTTTTTTGTACCTTTGCAACTGCAATGAGGCGATTGCTGCAAGGTGGGAAAAACCCATGCTCAAGTAGTAAATAACAACCCTGAAGCCAAGGGTACAAAGAAAGGAGGACAAGATGGCAGTATTGTACCGATTAGGACAGAACAAGATGCCTAACTCTACAGCGTACGGCAAATGGTTTGCGCAGGCAGTGATGACGGGTACCGTTGATACGGATGCACTGGCCGACATTATGCAGCGAAACTGTACCGTGAAGAAGAGCGATATCTTGGCGGTTATCACAGAGCTTATCGAGACAATGCAGGATCAGCTGCAGAACTCGAAACGCATTAAGCTGAATGGCTTTGGATCGTTTAAGATTGGCATTGAGAACGCTAAAGGCGGAGCGGTTACCGCAGCCGAATTCAGCGCAGGCAAGCACATTAAGGGATTGCACGTGCTGTTTCAGCCCGAGGTAAAAACCGACTCAACCGGACAGCGTAAGAAGACCTTCATTAGCGGATGTAGCGTACAGGAGTCGCCTAAGAACGATGTAGACACCACGAAGCCTACTAACGGCAACAGCGGTGGCAACACAGGCGGCAACAGTGGCAACGACCCCATTGATGAGTCGAACGGAGATTAACCCAACTAAAAAGAAAGAAAGGAGGTATTAAAGTATGCTGAAGAACTGGAGAACGATTGCAAAGATCGTAGTGGCAGTCATCACCGCATTGTTAGGTGCGGTAGGTGTTACTGCCACACCTCATTTGCTATCAAAAGCCTACTTAATGGCGTCTTGAACCACTAAGCCGGATAGCATCATGCCGAAGATGGCAGTGATGTGCACTAAGGAGCCTTTACCCTCGCCTGCAGCCTCAACAAGCTCGTCGGAATACACGCACTGGAACTTGCGCTCGGGGAACTGGCCTTCGCGCTTAAAACGCTTGCGCAGCACACGGGCCAAAGGATCGCCCTGAACTTTCCAGAACTCGGCGATTTTAATACGTGTGGGGTCGAGCTTAAGGGCGGCACCCATCGATGAATAGAGCTTAGCCTGGGTACGGCAGGCCATCAGGATAAGCAGGGCCTTATCCTTCAGCGAGTCGATGGCATCGATGATATAGTCGTAGCTGTCGAGCTGGAAGCTGTCGGCAGTCTCGGCCGTAAAGAACTCGTGTATGGCTGTAATCTGAGCAGCGGGATTGATGGTGAGCAGTCGCTGGCGCAGTACGTCGACCTTCACCTGACCGACAGTCTGGGTAGTGGCCATAAGCTGGCGATTGATGTTGCTGGCACACACACTGTCGGAATCGACAATGGTTAGCTGTTTGATGCCGCTACGCACCAAACTCTCGGCACACCATGAGCCTACACCGCCTACACCAAACACGATAACACGCTTTTGCGCTAAGCGCTCCATAGCCTCGGCACCCAACAGGAGCTCCGACCGCTGAAATATATCTTTCTCGAGTACCATACCTTATTATTTGGCTGCAAAGTTACGTATTTTTTCGGAATGTGTTTATTGTTGGCTGAATAAAATGCCACATTCACTGAAAAAATTAGTATGGTTGGAATGAACATACTAATTTTGCAGCATGGAAGAATTACTGAGGAGATACAAGCCCATTACGCTCGGCCAGATGAAGAGCGTAAAACTGATGAATCGCACGGACACGAAATTCGTGACGAATACCAGCAAGCTGTGCCAACTACTGGAGATGGCGCAGCAGGAATACTATGTGCAGGACATCGACGGCCAGCGTAATCCCGACTACGACACCACGTATCTCGATACCAAGACATTCGACATGTACACCCAACACCAGTACGGGCACGCCAACCGACAGAAGATACGATTCCGCACGTACTGCACCAGCAATCTGCAGTTTATGGAGGTGAAGACCAAGAACAATCACGGGCGCACCAGGAAAAACCGTATGGAGGTGCTCGACATGAACCTGAACGAGACAACAAAACGACTGTTCCTGCAACAGAATCTGCGCTACGCAGTCGACTCGCTGCAGCCCGTACTGAACAACCACTTTAACCGCATAACGCTGGTAAACAAAGGGATGACCGAACGGTTGACTATCGACACAGGTCTGAAGTTCTGTAACCTGACAAACGGACGCCACTTAGACATGGGACCGCTGGTGGTGATAGAGCTGAAGCGCGACGGACTGGTGCACTCGCCCATACTGCACATGCTGCGACAACTGCGCATACAACCGCACGGCTTCTCGAAATACTGCATGGGCTCGGCACTCACTGCCAGCGAACAACTGCCCGTGAACCGCTTTAAATGCAAACTGATAGAAATAAACAAATTAATAAAACAATAGAATATGCAAGCATTTATTTCGAACGACTTCGTCGAAACTCTCATCAGGTTCATGCTCTGCCTGATTGTAAACTGGAGCATCGTGAACTTCCTGTATTTCAAGAAGAGTCGGCGGCGCGACTTCTACTTTACCTTCATGATCATCTCGGTGGTTATATACTTCCTGGTGTACCTGATGATGGGCATGGAGCGCGGTAAGGCCACCATGGGTGTGGGACTTGGACTATTTGGAATCTTCTCGATTATGCGATATCGCACCGACTCTATGCCGGTGCGCGAGATGACATACTTGTTCGTAGTGGTTTGCCTGGCAGTGGTTCACGCTATGTCAACAGACGTGCCATTCTATGAACTCCTGGTGATTGACGCGATAACCGTAACGGCTATCATGGCATTCGAGAAAACACTGAAAGTGAGCGCTACCCGACTGGTACAGTACGACCGCATTGAGCTGATAAAGCCTGAACGCCGCGAGGAGCTGAAGGCCGACCTGGCAAAGCGACTGGGCATACAGGTGCTGAAGGTTGAAGTGGGTGGTGTTGACTTCCTGCGCGACATGGCTGTGCTGCGTGTGAGCTATGTGGGCGAAAATACAACAGACATTAATAACAAACTAAAACTAAAAGAAGCCGATTATGCACATGTTTAAGCGACTGGCCGCGACGGCCACCATCCTGGTAGCGGTGCTGCCCGTAACAGCACAAAGCGAAGGCGGCATGGTACTGAGTGCCGAAGCCGAGAAGAAGATTGACAAGAACCTGAGCGTAAGTGTTGAAGCCAATATGCGAACACGCAACGACTTCAAGACACTGGATCGCTGGAGCTTGGGCATTGGTGCCCAGTACAAGCTGACGAGCTGGCTGAAAGCCGATGCAGGCTATGTACTGCTCGACGATAATAGCCGCGAAAAAACCACCTACAAGGCATCGGGTGCCGAGAACAAATGGCGTCCCAGCTACTGGAGCATCAAGCACCGTGTATACGCATCGCTCACGGGCTCGTACAAGCTGAGCAAAAACCTCAAGCTATCGCTACGCGAGCGCTGGCAGTACACCTATCGCCCCGAGACGACCACACAGCGCTGGGACTACGACGAGGATGAGTGGGAGGATAAGGTCATTAACGGCAAAGGCAAGAGCGTGCTGCGCTCACGCCTGGGCATTAGCTACGATAACAAACGTTCGCTGCTGGCGCCTTATGCCAACGTAGAGCTGTACAACGCATGGGGCATTGACAAGGTGCGCTACACCGTAGGTACCGATATACGACTGGGCAAGCAGCACACGCTGTCGGCCTTCTACCGCTTTCAGGACATGCGGAACGTGAGTGCCGACGACTACGACCCCGACATGCACTATTTAGGATTAGGATATAAATTTAAGTTTTAAGCATATTAATCATGAAGACGACTACAATCAAATTGATGCTATTGGCACTGGTAATCATGCTAACTGGCTGTTCGGCCGAAGATCCGTTCAGCGACAATGGCTACAACTGGGGTAATGGAGGTAATACCGAGACGCCCATACAGAATGGCAGCGGCAGCTCGACCACAACGGGCGAGCTCACCACTTTTGCCATCAACATTGATAAGGATACAGCCGAGCCTACTGTGGCGGCAACCGAATACTTCCCCGATGAGGAAGACATGCTGGAGAACAACACCTTTACAACCGAGGTAAGCATAGACATGAGCAACCCTACGGCTAAGACCGAGAACGGCGTAACAGTTACTGTGAATGGCGGGCACGTTACTGCCAATCATGGTTCGGCAAAGAACATTTGCTACGTGGTGAGCGGCACCACCAGCAACGGCTCGCTAACCGTATTGGGCGACAAGAAATACGAGGTAAAGCTGAACGGCGCAAACATTACGAATCCCGACTCGGCAGCGCTGAACCTGCTGAGCGGCAAGCGCGCCTACATCGTATTGGCCGATGGCACCAGCAATACACTGACCGATGGTACAGGCGGCAGTCAGAAGGGCGCATTGTACTGTAAGGGAAAACTACTGTTCAACGGCAGTGGCAAGCTGAGTGTCGTCGGCAATACCAACAATGCCATACACTCGGCCGACTATATCGTATTCCGCAAAGGCAACAACATCTATGCTAACTCAACAGCCAATCACGGTATCAAGGCTAACGACGGCGTTTTTATCAATGGCGGCGTGATTAACGTCGAGGTATCGGCAGCAGCCGCCAAAGGTATTAACTGCGAGAGCAACATCATCGTAAACGGCGGACGCACAACAGTGATTACAACGGGTAACGGCACCTACGACAGCACCGACAAGGAGGCGAAAGGTGCAGCTGGCATCAAGGCCGACTCGACCTTTACCATCAACGCTGGCGAGCTGTGGCTGAAGAGTACTGGCTCGGGGGGCAAAGGCATAAACGTGGATATGGAGGCTAACTTCAACGGCGGTAGCATTTACATCGTAACCGAGGGTGGCCAGTACAAGAGCAACAACGACACATCGTCGCCTAAGGGCATTAAGGCCGACGGTAATATCAACATCAGCGGCGGCACCA
>Ga0310690_10010703_pt1 | contig 11389 bp, 21 predicted proteins | sample AusTroGonzalo_MG_2_FD_207661 | JGI IMG/M metagenome (GOLD analysis project Ga0310690, IMG submission 207661) | Bovine rumen microbial communities from tropical cattle in Woodstock, Queensland, Australia - Gonzalo_04 (v2) (version 2) | ecosystem: Host-associated > Mammals > Digestive system >...
TTCTTTTTCTAAATTATACACTAAAGTGGGGTAGGAGTCAAAAATTTAGAGTAAGAGAGGAGAAAGGAAAAATACAGAGACAAAATACGAAGTCAAGATACGAAAATAAAAAATATAATATGGGGAAATTTCGGGGCTACAGGGATAAATCGAACATTTGTTTGTATTTTTCACAAAACCTATCCCCCTTGTGTAATATATACAAAAAAACTACCCCGGGGATACCCCTTTTTTGTGCATTATAACAAAAATAAAAATATTGCAATTTTTTTGTTGACAAAAAAATAGGGCGGGTGTATAATAATAGCAAGTAAATAAAAGAGGAGACCGAAAAAAATGAAAACCGCCGATATTATAACGGCATACCTTGCAACCGATGCCGCCGATGCTTACGGCTTACCGCTTGAAAATGGCGACCGCTTGAGCCTTGCCGTTATACCACACGCAAAAGCCGCCGACCTTCTCCATACCATAGCCGACGGCAAGGCGACCGAAAAAGCCCATAACGGGAGCGGCGAAAAAATTCGCTTTAATAAGTCCAAGAAGGTCGCCGAGTGGATAGCCAAAAACGCCGCCGAGATTTACGCCCTGCCCTTTACCGCCGCCGATATTGAAACCGCTTACATTTCCCACATAAAAGCATACGGCAAGCAACCGAGTGGCGGACGCGGGTCAATATTCGAGGATTGGACTATTAAAGCCCTAAACGGCGACCGCAACACCAAGCAAAACGAAAGCCGAACTGAGGGCGGAGATACTCGAATAAATGGGCACGACATACAAATAAAATACTACCGTGCGGGCTTCGCCCTGCTGAAATAAGCAGGGCGACCCAAAGCAAAAGGCGTCTATCGGTAAAAGTCCGATACTGATGAGCGGGAGCGAAACGCCACCAAGTCCGTAATAACGGACACCGAAAGCAGTATAATAGAACCAAAGAAAAGAAAGGAAATAGACCGATGAAAACCGTAAAAGAACTTATTGCAGACCTCCAAAAACTTGCCGAGCAGTATGGCGACGATATCCCTGTATGCGTATATGATGAAACTGCCGCTGACGACTGGGGATGGAACGGCAAATATGGCGACCTATATCTGACCGCAAAAGCGGAGATATACGAACCCGAAAAATACGAAGTCGCGGACGGCGCGCCCGCAAAGTGCATAATGATAGGATAAAGGAAGGAAAGAAACCGCCGGAAAGGCGGTTTTCTTTTTCGTTGAAAAAAAATGCCCGGGGTCAAAAGTCAAGTCCGTTTTTTTGGACACCGAAAACGATATAATATATATGAAGAAAGGGGAGAGACCCGAGAAATGAAAAAAATAGTTTATTTCGATATGGATGGAACAATAGCCGACCTCTATGGCGTAAACGGATGGCTTGAAGCAATAAATGCCGAGGACGCCACGCCCTACAAAGTGGCTGAGCCGCTCCCCGCAATAGCCCTTGCAAGAGAGTTTGAGGAAAAAGGTTATGAAATAGGCGTTATAACTTGGCTTGCAAAAGGGGCAACGAAAGCATATAATAAAGCGGTTAGAAAAGCGAAAAAGGACTGGATAGCGAAAAACCTCCCACAAGCCACCGAAATACATATAGTAAAATACGGAACACCTAAATACAAGGTAGCAAAAGACAAAAACGGAATACTCATAGATGACGAGGAACCGAACCGCAAGGCGTGGAAAGGGATAGCGATAAATCCGAACAAATAAGAAAGGAAAAAAGACAATGAAAAAATTGATAGTTCTATATAAACAAAAAGGAAAAATAATCGTGACGGAAGAGTGGGGATTTTCAAAGTATATAAACAAAAGGCAAAAATATGTTATAAAACAACCGAATATTTATACCACCGCAATAATAGAGGTAAAAGGAATAAAGGCATTTATAAAATGTCTTTGCAAAAAAGCAAAATGTTATTAAAATAAATAAATAAGGAGAAACCGAACAAAAGTTCGGTTTTTTCGTCCCGGGCGGCCGTTCGTCAAAATATACAAAAATCCGGGCGGTTTTTCGTGCAATTTTTTTTGAAAAAAGTATTGACAAATATATAATTTAGGTGTATAATATTGTCAAAGAAAAGGAAAGGAAATCAAAAAAATGAAAAATTACGAAATCGACTTTGAGAGCACCGCCGAGGAAATCAAGAACTATCAGGACTTTACCGCCGATGTGAGAAAACACAACCGCAGGTGCATAATCTCCGCCGCAATTCTCGGAGTTATCGCCGTCGCACTTACCATAATCGGCATAGTGTTCATTTGGTAAAAGAGGGAAAAAAGTAAAGGTGCAAACCTTTACTTTTGCCCGGGCAATTTTCGTCAAATTCACCAAAAAGATCACCAAAAAATTTGTGCAATATTACATATTGACTTTTAAGTATTTTGAGAGTATAATATAGGTGTAAAAAATAAAGGAGATATGAAAAATGTATTATGTAAGTTTTGAATTTGTAAACTACGAAAACGGCGATAGGTTCAAGGTAAACGAAAACATTTTCGACTACAACAATGCGGCGGTCTATGCCGAAAAAGTATCAAATTGTAAGGATGTCGTCGGAGATGTGTGCGTTTGCGACAGTATGACAGGCGAAGTATTACTTACCTATGAGGGCGGTTTTGAAACTTACGAGGCGTAAAGGGGAAACCCTTTACACTTTCGTCCCGGGATCACTCGGAAAAGATTTGTCCCGGGCGCGTTCGGCACTTTGACTAAAAAACCGACCGAAAAAAATCCGAAATTTGTATAATTTGACTATTGCAAATCAAAGAAAAAAGGCGTATAATATATGTGTAGCAAGGGGGAAGATGACCTTACCTACTATGTGGAAAGCGACCCATCGAGGTCAGGGCACAATGAGGTCATCAAAGCGGGGTATTAGCCCTCTCTCCGCAGCGTCGCTAAGCCGTAAAGGTGTGACCCACGCGAGTCTGTAAGACGACCACCCGCTATATCAAATCAGTAGGGACAATGCCACGGAAGGCACAGTCAAGCCGAAGGCAAGACCGCCGTGGATGGACGGAGCAGAGCCATAAATAGAGGGAATTGCGGCGGCTGTCTGCGGACGAAGCCTAAGGGGAGCGGATGCGTCCGCTCTTCTTCCCTTGGCCGGATCGAATCGATCCGGCCCGCCCGGGCACCCCGTCAAAATGCACAAAATGCGAGCTGCAGGCTACCAAAAATTTGTGCAATTTGACGAAAAAAATTTTTTAATTTTCTATTGACAACTCGGGCAAATGGTAGTATAATATATGTGTAAGATAAAGGAAAGGACAACAACAAAATGACTACTTACCGCATCACCAAAAAACTCGCACCTCTTGCCAATTACAATAACGGACAGAACGCCGAGCGCCTTCTCCGCTACAACCTTACGGGCGAAATCGTCAAAGCCGACAATAAGCCCGCCGAGGAAAGCGCCGACTGCCTCGACCTCCAAATCAAAGCCAGCAAAGCGACGGTCTGCAAGGGTAGCGACCTCGACACCTACCTCGCAAACGACAAAGCCGAAAGATACGCCTATGTGATGAGCGACAACGAAAGCGCCATCATAATGAGCAAGACCGAGTGGAAAGCCTTCGTGAAAGCCTTCGGATACATAACAAGAGAAAGCGCCAAGAATGGCGGCGGCGAAAAGATAAGACTGAAAGCCGAGAGCGCGAAAATGAGAGAGTGGCTCGCAAGAGCTTAACTCTCTTTTTTTCGTGCGGCCGGACGAGATCCGATCTCCCGAGCATTCTGCCCGGGCGCATCGTCAAAGTGCACAAATAATTGATTACCCGACCGGAAAAATTTGGTCAAATTGACGAATAAAAAAGGGTTGACAAACCGATAAAAAGGGAGTATAATAGTAGTGTAAGAAAGAGAGGTCAAGGTTATGTCAAGGATAAAAATGATGGATAATGTCATTAAAAAGTTCGGTTTTGAGGACAAGAGGACGAGAGGTTTCTGCTATGTTTGCGAACACTTCTTAAACTACAATACCGTCAAAATCGCCTACAAACTGCTGATGAGGGAGAAAGTATGAAAAAGTTTTTTGACCTGACCGAAAAATACCGCTTCGAGTGGAACGACCTACGAGCCTTCATCACCGTCATCAATGTCGCTTTAATAATGATTTTCGGCTTGGAAATTGCTTGGTTTGGTCTTGCGGTCGCCATAATCGGAATAATTAAAGATTTGATAAGCGACCGCCGCATAAACGGCTTGGTTATGCACTTGGCAAGTGTAGTCTTAAATGTCTATTTCCTTATTCTTTTCTATTGCGGTTGAGGAGGGGTAAACCCCTCCTTGCACCCTTTGCCCGGGCGCCGACCCAAAAATTTTTCAAAAAAATTAAAAAAAGTACTTGACAACGGCGATTTTTCGTGGTATAATATTAGTGAAGAAAGGGGAAAGAGAAATGATAAACTTTGATATGGACGGAACGATTGCCGACCTTTACGGCATAAGGACTTGGAAAGAGGACTTAACCGCCGAAAAGACCACGCCCTATGAAATCGCCAAACCTCTTGTCAATATGAGCCGCTTGGCAAAAGCCCTCCATAAAGCCCAAAAGAACGGCGAAAAGATAGCGGTCATCACTTGGACGGCGAAAGCCGCAAGCCGCGACTACGAGGAAAGAACGGCAACGGCGAAAAGAAAATGGCTTGCGAAACATCTGCCCTCTGTCAAATGGGATAAAATCATAATCGTCCCCTATGGCACACCAAAAACCGAATGCGGCGAAGGAATACTCTTTGACGACAACGAAAAAATAAGAGCCGCTTGGGGAGAGGGTGCATACACTCCCAACGAAATCTTCAAGGTCTTGGCGTAAAGGTCAAGACCTTTACGTTTTTGCCCGGGCGGTTCGTCATTTTCACTAAAAAACAATTCAAACAAAATCAATTCTTTGGTGAAATTGACGAATAAAAAATTGAAAAAATCTCTTGACAATTCCGTATTATAGGAGTATAATATATGTGTAAGATAAAGAAAGGAGATAAAAAAATGGCAAAACTCACTATGGCGCAGGTCAAGGAAAACGCGAAAAACGAGGTTAAGGAGAGATTAAACGGCTTCTTAACGGATAACGAGGCGGTGCAGTTCGACGATAACTCTTTCGCCGTCCTCACCGAAATCGAAGGTCAGGAAGTCTGGGTCGAAATCTCGTTGACCGCCAAGCAGTACACCAAGACCAAGGTCGCCGACCCCTTTGACCCCTACGAAAAGGCGCAGGAGTGGCAGGACGAGGTCGCCCTCAAAGCCAAGGAAAAGGAAACCAAGGCGAAGGCGAAAGCCGATAAAATCGCGGCGTCCAAAGCCAAAAGAGAGAAAAAGGGAGAGTAATCTCCCTTTTCCCTTTATCGTGCGGTTAGCGGTGGCTAACTCGGCCCGGGCGCCGCACGATTTTTGTGCAAAATGACGAATAAAAAATTAAAAAAATACTTGACAAAGTTATAATGTCGTGGTATAATATATATGTAAAAAGAAAGAAAGAGGTAATAAAAAATGACACTCAAAAGAACGACCGCAATCATACTCACCGATGAAGAAAAGGCGATGTGGAACAAGATTTTGTCGATTATGGACGAACTCGAAACCGAAACCGCCGAGGATAAGTGCGAGGACGATGCCGCCATTGACAGACTCGCGATGGAAATCTCCGCCGATATGAGAGAGTTAAGCGACTACTTCGCCTAATCGGTTAAAACGAAAAGTAAAGGTTTATGCCTTTACTTTTTTCGTGCCCGGGCGCGGTTAGCGTAGGGTAACGAAAAAAAATTAAAAAAAATTAAAAAATAACTTGACAAATATTTTTTTATGTGGTATAATAGATGTGTAAGAAAGAGAGGAACGAATATGTTTGATAAGTTAGTAGTAAAACTTATAAGTCCAGAGATAAGACTTGTCAAGTCTTTTGAGGGAAACTTTTTCGACCACGAAACCGACACGCTTCATTTTGATAGACACGAGGGCGAAGGTTTAGGGTGGTTCTTGCGAAACCTCGAAACCGCCCACGAGTGTCAGTTCGTAGACGACATTGACCCGCTTATGTGGACGCTTCTCCACGAAATCGGACACTTTGAAACCGCCGAAATCGTAGACCCCGAAGAAGACCTCGCAAATCGAGCCTTGTTTGCGATAACTTCAAAAGAGCAGGCAAGAGGGGATAAAGAGTTGCAAGACCTTTATTTCTCAATGGATAGCGAGTGGCAGGCAACGGAGTGGGCAATAGATTGGGTAGCCAATCACCACAAACTTGCGGTCGCATTATCGTGGGTTCTCTCCAAATAAGGAGAGAACCCTTCGCGGCCCGGGGTAAATTTATAGGAAGATCATCCCGGGCCGCGCATCGTCATTTTATACAAAAAACATAGATAATTTTTAGTTATTTTTTTATTAAAAAAGTATTGACAAGAGGAAGAAAAAAGAGTATAATATATATGTAATCAAGAAAGGAGATTATAAAATGTATTATCTAATGGTAGATACCGAAACGGCGAACACTCTTGATGACCCTTTTGTCTATGACTTTGGCTTTGCGGTTATCGACGAAAATGGCGAAACCTATGAAACCCACTCTTTTGTAAACGCCGACATTTTCCTCGATAAAGACCTTATGACAACCGCCTATTTCAAAGAGAAAGTGCCGCACTACTGGGACGAAATAAAGAGCGGCAAGCGTGAACTCCGTCGCCTTTTCACTATCCGAAAAGTCCTTCGCGAAACGATGAAAAAATACGGCATAGATACTCTTGTCGCCCACAATATCCCCTTTGACAAAAGAGCCGTAAACACCACCCTTCGATATGAAACTTCGAGCCGCTTCCGTTATTTCTTCCCCTTCGGCACAAAGTTTTATGACACCCTCGCCGCCGCAAGACAGTATTTCGGCAAAGACGAAAATTATCGCCGCTTTTGCCACGAAAACGAATACTTGACCTCTCGCAACGGCTTGCGGTTTACCGCCGAAATACTTTACCGCTACCTCACCAACAACAACGATTTTCAAGAGTCGCACACAGGACTTGAAGACTGTCTAATCGAAAAGTTAATATTTGCAGAGTGCAAGAGGCGAGAAAAAGAGGGAGAATAACTCCCTCTTTTCGCGCGGGCCGGCGTAAAAGTGCCCGGGCGCACCGAACATTCGTTCTCATTTCAAAACTTTTTTTTAACTTTTTTTAATTTTTCTCTTGACAGTTTTCTTTTTTCGTGCTATAATATATATGTAATAAAGAAAGGGGTGTCATCAAAGATGACCGCATTTGAGAAAAATCTCAAAATCAAATCCAACATTCTCGACCAAATGAGAGAGTGCGAGTTCTTCAAGGACTCCATTCAGGTAGACGACTTTCAGTTTGCCATACCGACCACCGTTGACGGCGAAACCCGCTATTGCGTAGTCGCTCTCGTCGCCAAATCCAACAAGGCGACCAAGACTACCGCCGCTTTTGACCCTGTCGAGGTTCACGAGGAGTATCTCGAAGAAGCCAAGCGAAAACTCGCCGAAAAACTGGCGAAATCCGCCAAAAAATCCGCCAAGAAGTAATTTTTGACGGAAAACGGATAAGAGCAGAGCAAAATCTGCTCTTTTTTTCGTATTTTTCGGCGTTTTTGGCGCCCGGGATCATTACCCGGGCAGCGCCCGGGGCCGCATACACCGACTTTGTCAATACCTTTGACCCAAATTTTTAATTTTTTCAAGATTTTAGGCGAGCTGCAACTTGTGGCTCGTCAAATTTTTTTTAATTTGTTTTACCCCCCCCGGGCGGGCGAGCTGTCAAGCTCCAGACCTTTACACCCTAATTTTTATCCCCTTTACATCGCGGAGGCGAGCTGCATCCCTCGGCCATTAGAGGCTCCGGCTTCACCGTGTAAAGGTTTTTTACTTTATAGGCGAGCTGCAAAAGGATAAAAAAAAGACACCCATCAGGGTGTCTTCTTTACTTATGAATTACTTGGAAGCTTTCTTCGCAAGCTTCTCAGCCTTAGCCTTGGCCTTTTCCTCAGCCTTCGCAGCCTTGACGGCGACGGTGTCGAGGTACTCGTTGTGAGCGTCTTCGGCGTTGAACGCAACGGTAGTCTTCGTATCTTTATTAGACTTCGCAGTAAGAGAGATAGCGCAGTATCTCTGCTCGCCGTCAACTTCGACGGGAATAGCGAACTCGAAGTCGCCTATCTGGACAGCGTTCTCGAAAACGGGGGTGTTGCGGAGTTCGTCAAGGACGGACGATTTGATGGTAAGGTTCTTCTCAGCAGTAGTCATAGTAGCCATTTTTGACCTCTTTCTCCCACTCTCTTGGTGGTGGGCACCAAAATTATCTTCTTTTTTTTTACTATATATATTATACCACACTTGGCAACTTTTGTCAAGGGGTTTAACATCAAACTTGGGGCGATTTTTTTAGAGTAAGTGCCCTTCTTACTCCCCTTCGCGAAGAAGAGAACGGTTTTGGCGGGATGCACCCAGCTGTGATGCTCCGCCTACTGACATCAAGAGTCCCGTTATCTTGACGGCCGCATTTTTCCCATCTCGGAGCGCGGCGACCTGCACAGTCTTCTTTACCTTAATTTAAGTGACGTAAGCGGTTGATACTGTACCTTCACCACTGACTAATTTATTTCATCTCGCGGACGCCTTAGTCAAGCCGCGGCGGCATTCTCGTACAACTCCGATAGAAGATGTCGCAGCACTTCTATCGTGCTCTCATTTCCCCAGTCGCAATAGAGAGAAAGGACGGAGTTCACCTTCTTTAACCCAAAGGGGGAAGCTCTCAACATCGAACGCGGACACTTCTAAGATTTAATGAGAATGAAGTGCGAAAGTCCTCATCGCCGCACACTTTAAGTCAAAGAGCGGCTCGAACCTCCTTCTTTTTTAGTAGCAGGAGAATTAAAAGAACCTGAAACCGTTTTACTTTACCGCAGATAACGGCAAACGCGGAAAGCTACTTAGTTCTTTAAGGTCGCTAAGTCTATTACTCGTAACGACCGCAAATAGCAGCCTCTCGCTCGTAGAGAACTTGTCTGCCGCTTCATCGATTGAAGGGGTTTTAACGACTTTTCCTTGTCGGCGAGAAGTTACTCTCTTTTTTCTTTCTATATATATTATACCAGAATTACCGACTTTTGTCAATAATTTCGGCGCCGCTTTCTCGCGGCCGTGAGCGGCTCCGTTCACGAGCGGCTCTCTCTTTTTTCTTACAAATATATTATACCAGAAGTTCTGACTTTTGTCAATGATTTAGAAAGGTTCGATAGCGTCCGCAAGAGTCGGATAGTAGTTGTCATAAGAACGCCAAATCTCACCATCGTGAACATTTTCGTCTTCCCGCACATCGGAGTTTATATTCATAATTCCTTCAATAATATTAAGGAAGTCTAACTTCTCTTTGCAGTAAGCAATCTCAGCATCTATATCTTCGATATTAAGGTTGCATTCTCCGATTTTAGCAATTCGCTCGTTGAAGTCACCATTCATTCTCTCAAGAGAAGCAATCATATTCTGTTCATCTTTCTTCTGCTGCTCTTCATCCCTTATATACTCATTGAGGTCATTTCTCATACACTCAATATCGCGATAAAGGATTTGAGAAAATGCGCGGCCGCCCGCATACGCACCCATTATCTTACCTACGGTATTACTATCGTGGAAGGTCATAATCGGAACGAACTTATCGCCCATTCGTATATGATAAATGATTGACGAACTCATCTCTAACCTCTCTCTTTCTTTTCACTATATATATTATACCAGATTTTGCGGCAAAAGTCAATACTTTAAACTTCGTTTTCTACCTCGTTAATAAGGTCATCCGCTTCATAGTCTGGCCAGACCAACTCGGCTTGGCCAATCCACATCTTACCCTTATAGTAGTAAGCCTTCCAATTATCGTCTCTCTCTTCGCCCTCGCCATAAACCGTAAACACGTACTCAGGGAACTCTTTCGACAGCTCGACCATATCATCGTCGCAGTCGTACCACTTCATCTCTTCATAGAAGAGGTCATCGAATATCATCTTCTTATCGTCGAGGTCTTCAATACCGAGTTTCTGTGCAAGTATTCTTGCGGCCTTGTCTTCCACATCTGCAAGAGCCTCATAGTCGACTACACCGTGATTATCGGCCGGCCGCATACTCACATTATAATAAGTATAATATCCCATATTACTTACTCTCCTTCTCTTTACGATAGGCTTCCGCGGCCTCGTGAAGAGCCGCTCTCTTCTTTGCTTTTGCTTCTTTGCGGGCCGCATAGATATTCTCATTATAGGCATCTTTTTTGGCTTCTCTTGCCTTCTCCGCGGCTTTCTCTTTCTCTTTCTTCTCTTTCTCTTCGAGGACTAACTCGAACTCTTCAATCTCGGCGTCAAGGTCAAACCCTTCCTTATGGAGGGTAAACTTAATCGAACCGTAAACATCTTCTTCGTCTTCGAGGAGATCACTTATCGCGAAGGTTATCGTATTCAAGTTATCACCCGTTCGATAGATTTCAACTCCACCTTTACGAAGAGTATCTTCTAACCACTCCATAACCCTCTTCGTAGTATATGCTTTCTTTTCCATTTTAGTCATACTATCATATCCTTTCGAGAATAATTTCCTCTCTTTTTCTTACATATATATTATATCACAGATTACGAAAAAAGTCAAGAGCAACGACTTAGTGCTCCCATTCAGGGAACTCTTCATCGAAGACCGTCTTTCCATCTCTTCTCACGAAGGTCACTCTCATCCCCGGCTGCCAACCGACATATTCAAAAGGCTCGCCATCAGCCACCGCGTAGACCAGCTCTTCATCAGAGCAGTCACTAAAAACTACCGTTCTTGCGGCCACGAAAAATATCTCTTCTTTTGTCTTTTTCGTAATAAGATAATAATCCTCTTCATCAGGTCTCTTTATAACTAAAAAGTTCATCATACGAGTAAAATCCTCTCTCTTTTTCTTTACATATATATTATATCACAACTTTTAATAAAAGTCAATAACTTCAAAAAATTAAATCCCATACAAAAAGGAATAAAATATTTGAAAATTACCCACTTTTCCAAAAAAATCATAGGAAAAATTGCGATTTTCTCCCACTTTTTAGTAAAAAATTGTAGTAACTCAAAAAATTTGAGAAGGAGAGATAGAGTGCGCACCACCCTCTCCCTATAAAATCACTATCGTCTCCCTATGCTCGACCCCACCCCTCCCCTACCACACTATATAGCGTATAGGGCCGTCTCTGCAGCTTATCATTATATTTAAGATAGTATATTAAAAGTAGTATATACGGAATAGTATAAAGCCAATAATATATTAGAAGTAATATATCCGACTATCTCTCTATCTCTACTATCTTTTACCTATCTCTACTATCTATTATTTTTTTATTTAATTTTTATCTTTTCTATCTC
>Ga0310690_10010704_pt1 | contig 11388 bp, 13 predicted proteins | sample AusTroGonzalo_MG_2_FD_207661 | JGI IMG/M metagenome (GOLD analysis project Ga0310690, IMG submission 207661) | Bovine rumen microbial communities from tropical cattle in Woodstock, Queensland, Australia - Gonzalo_04 (v2) (version 2) | ecosystem: Host-associated > Mammals > Digestive system >...
TTCCTGTAGCAAAAAAGCCATTAGTGCGAATAAAATCTACAGTGATATCAACTGGTTCATCATATTCGGGTTGTATGTTCTCTAAAATTTCGTCCATATGCTTAATGTCTTGTGCCAACTTTGTTTCGGTTGCACTAGAGAATCTGGAAGTTAATACGCTTCTCCAAAAATAATCTTGCAAAAAACATTGTTGTTCTGTATTGGGCCGAGGTTTTTTAAGCTTAAAAAAATAGTATGTAAGGGAAACTAATAAAGAATCATAGGGTAAAAGTTGAGATACTGGAATCCGATAGAAATCGCGTAAATAGTCAATCGAGCATTCGAGAGCATTTTTAACATATTCCCAATGATCAATAAATTCTTGCTTACCCAAGCCAAGAATTGTTTTTCTGTCGCATTCTTTTTTAAGACATACTGAAATGGCCTGGAGAATAGTAGAAGCAGATATTGTGTCATAATTAACAAGTGCAAGCCTTTTTATTAAAGCATCGTATTTTTCAGACAAATCAAAATTCTGAGATTCATCGTATGTTTTTGCTGTCATAATCTCAAACAGTGATAAGGTTCTTCCTCTTACATTTATTCGTGTAAAAATTTCTGTGGCAATTTCTATTGGTGGATTTTTAACATCAATTTTAGAGAAAGTATATCCTTTAACAATCTTTTGATATTTCTCTATAACATCCCAATAATCTCTATATTTATCAAGCAAAGTGATTGAACCGCCAATCAAGTCAACTAATCGAATAAGCTGCGATTCCGGAATAACAGATTTTTTTGTTAAAACGATCATATCATTAGGCTTTGCAGCGAGGTTTACATAAATTTCCGAATAGTCTGTTTCCCGTCCATTTTCATCTTTAATTTTTTCACCTTTAAATGCAACATAAAGACTCGTTATTCGTTGTTGTCCGTCAAGTACATATTGAACCATATTGCCTTCCGGAGTATTAGGAAAATTAAAACTACCAATATTTCTGATTGAACGAAGACGATCATTGGTCCACCAAATTATGAATGTACCAATAGGGTAACCTCTGAGAATACTATCAATAAGTCCTGCAGTTTCTTCAATGTTCCAAACAAATTTGCGTTGAAATTGTGGAATTTTTATCTGACCCTGTTCAATGCTTACAATCAGCTCTTCATACTTTATATTTCCTGGAATTGATTGGTATTGAATTGTTTGATTTTCCATGAGTACCTCGATAGTCTTGTTTATCAAAAAACTGACAAATTATAGCTGTGAACGGATTAAAATCGACTTTTTAATTTCTAATCCCCATCAAAATCATATCCGAGTTCTTCAAGTCGTTTTTTGCTTTCTTCCGATATTTTGGGGCAACCGTGAAAGGCACATTCTCCGAATTGTGTTACAGAATCGGGTATCGTTATGGATATTAGATCCTGACAGGAGCAAAATGCGTAATCTTCTATCTTTGTAACTGAATTTGGAATTACCATGGATGTAAGTCCGGCGCAGTTTTTAAAGGCACTTTGACCGATAGTTGTCACTGTATCAGGAATTATCGTGCTTGAACAGCCTTTGATTAAAGTGTTTGTGGCTGTTTCGATTATTGCGTTGCAGTCTCCGCGGGAGTCGTATCTCGGATTGTTTTTGTCAACGGTGATCGAAGTCAGTTCAAAGCAATTGTGAAAAGCATATGCGCCGATTTCTGTCACGGAATCGGGAATAACTACTGATTTCAGCTGGGCGCAACAGAGAAATGCTCTTTCGCCGATTTCTGTTACGGAGGCAGGAATAACCAGTGATTGCAATTCGATGCAACCGCAAAATGCTTGTTCTCCGATTTTCTCAACTGAGTTCGGAATAACCACCGAAGTCAGTTCTTCGCAGTCTTCAAACGCATTTTCTCCGATTTCTGTCACAAAATCAGGTATGACCACATGGTTTCTTCCATTGTTTAAAAGTTCTTTTGCCATTTTTTCATCCAAAATCGTCATGTCCGCCTCCATTTTTCATCATTTTAAAAAACACGGGAACTGTGCCCGACCTGAAAACGATTGTAGAAGCCCGCTACGACATATAGCGTCGTAGTGAAAAATTTTTTGCTTCGACCAGGCTTGCTTCGACTAAGCTCAGCAACCCATTTTTTTGATAAATATATGCGGTTTTTGTGCGTAACATGTTGACAAAATGCATATAATAAGCATAATACTACTGCTTTTTTTACGTTTTGGAGGCAAACAAAATGACCAGAGTGAGCACAAACATCAATTTGGACAGCGATTTGAAAAAGAGTGCACAGCTGCTTTTCGCTGATTTGGGGATGGATCTCACGACAGCCGTCACGATCTTTCTGAAGCAGGCTGTCAGGACGCAGAGTCTTCCTTTTCCTGTAACGAAAGTTCCCAACGAGGAAACTCTTGCAGCGTTGGGCGAATATCAGGAAATGCTTCTTCATCCCGAAAAGTACAAAAGATATTCCTCTTTCAAAAGCGCACTTGATGAGGTGTTGACGGAAGATGCTTGATATTGTTCTTTCGAACCAATTCAAAAAGGACTTAAAGACGGCGAAAAAACGCGGCTACAATCTTGATCTGCTTGATGAAGTCGTGACAAAACTTTCGAATATGCAGCCTCTTGAAGCTAAAAACCGCGATCACGAACTTGCCGGAATTTACAAAGGTTTCAGAGAATGTCACATTCAGCCTGACTGGCTGCTGATCTATCGCGTCAACAACAATGATTTGATTCTGTTTTTGTCCAGAACAGGAAGTCATTCGGATCTATTTTAAAACAAGAATTTGCGGGCGAGCCGCCCGCGCTCCGACAAACAATCTATACTTTAATTCCCTCAGATCGCTTTCAGAAATTCGTCTGCCTGCTTTTCCAAAGCCGCGATATCGCCTTCATTCAGTGTGAGGACGTCGCTCATGAAAGCTGCTCCGTCAGCCGCGAAGCCGTTTCCTTCGCCGCAGATCACTTCCATTTTCATGAAATCAAGCAGTTTTTTCAGGTCGGTGCGGACATTCTGAGTCGCATTTTTTCCGCCGACACCGCTCATCGTGACTTTTTTACCTGCTGCAGCGGTTCCGCTTGCAAAATCACCGGGAACGAGCGGGCGCGAAAGCCAGTCGAGCAGATTCTTGAGCACTCCGGGAATCGCGTAGTTGTATTCCGGCGTGAAGATCCATATCCCGTCAGCTGCTGCAACTTCGGCGCGGACGCGGTTTACCGCTGTCGGAAGATTCATTTCCGCATCCTGATTCATGAAGGGAACGTCGCTGAAACCGAGCTCCGTAATTTCGACATTTCCCGATTTTTCCAGAATTTCCCTGCACTTTGTGGCAAGTTGTCTGTTGAACGATTTCTTTCTCAAAGATCCGATGATGAAAAGCACTTTCTTGGTCATGTTCAGTCTCCTAACTTATGTGAGAATAGGTTTCGTATTTGATTCCGTGATGGTCACAGTAAGCCGAAACACCGCACAGTTCGAGATGTTCTCCGAATTTTTTTATGATGATCTCGGAGGCAGTTCCGGAATATCCCTCCGCCTGCAGAGCATTCAACAATTTAGTTCTGTTCATCATGTCAAAAGTATATGTGAATTCGTAATCAGCACCGCCGAAAGCTGCGACATTGTAATCTTCGCAGGATATTGAAAGAGCAGTTCCGCTCTCTTTTACGATAGCTTTTCCCAAAGTCATAATTTCTCCTTTTCAAAAAATTTTTTTGCGGTTTCAAGCAGACTGCTGATCTGGTAGCTCAGAAGCCATGCAGCGTTGCCGTATTTTGGAATCCCTTTTAAAACATTCAGAAGTTCAGGGTAGTAAATTTCGGTTTCTTCAATATACTGCTGTATTTTCTCGGTCGTAAATCCAGTTGCCATGCCGCTTACATTGTTACATCTGTCAATGCATTTCACAAAAGAAGCCTCGGGATTTTTTGCGATGGCGGTGTAGTATTCTTTTTCTGAAAAAACAGTTTTCGGTTTTGTAACCAAACGCACGATCTGCTGCGTTTCTGCACATACCGGGAGATTTTCCGGTAAAACCCCGCAGTCCTCGGACACATCATGCAGCAGAATGGCGGCAATCAGAACATCGTTATTTATTCCCATAGCCAGAGCGTGACATGCCATTGTCATCGGATGAGTGATATATGGTATGCCAAGTTCTTCCGGTTTTCTGAATTGTTCCGCATGCTTTTCTTTGGCAAATTCCAAAGCCCTCAGACTTTCCGGGAAACAACCGGCATCCAGCCTGTTTTTCAGAAAACATTCAAGAGTTTGTGGAGATTTCTGCAAGTTCATCTTTCCTCCTTCTCAAAAAACACGGCATTATATTACACAAAAAACTATTTCCAATAACTTTAATCAGGTTTTTTGTTTTGTGGAAGATTATTTGTTTGCTTCCCAGAGGAAATCGAATGCGCCGCTCAGGGCGAGTGCGATGGAGTGGGTGTCGAGAGATTCGGAAACTTTCTCGTTCTTTTCGCCGTATCCGTGGAAGGTCGCTCTGTTGAAATCATAGTCGAGTTCAAGTCCTGCGTAGTCGCAGAAATTGTAGATGACGGCAATGTTAACGCCTAGGTTCGAATCGTTTTTGCTTGCGATTGTAGCGTCGTAGAAAGGAGCTTTGAAGTAGGAGACTCTCGCCATCATATCGACATCCCAGAGCGTCACGTAAGGCATTGCGAAAAGTCCCCATGAAGTGTAGGAGGAACCCGCTTTGTCAACGCCGTCGGAGATGAGTTTGCCGTTTTCGAAATCGGGGTTGTAAAGGGCGCGGTGGGTGAGGCCGAATTCGCCTTTGAAGCCGACTGAAACATTGTCGTTTACATTGTAGCCGAGATCGGCGCCGATCGCCATGAGTACGTTGTTTCTGCTCTGGTCGAGATCTTCACCGTTTTTGTAGGAATCGATATCGCCTTCTTCAGAAAGGGTGTAAACGTTGAAACCGTAGTTTTTGTAAGCTTTGCCGACAACGAGAGAAGCCGCAGCGGTCGCGAAAAAGTCACCCGTTTTGTTGAAGCGGACATCAACGCCGAATGCCGGAGCGCGGAAGAGGTTTTCTTCTCCGTCAAGCATCGTTTCGTTTCCGCCGTTGAAAGCGAAAAGGGTGATGGCGAGGTCGGATTCTTTCGAGAAAATAAGGTCGATCCCCAGTGAAACGCCGAGATCGTTGAAGGCTCCGCCGAAAAAGTCGTCCTTTATCGCGGAATTTGCGAATGCGACTTCATGGTCGTATCCCGTTTCGATACCGAAAGGCATTTCGAAAAGTCCGGCCTGAAGATTGACATCGAGCCCGAAAGTTCCCGCAGCGTTCCTGAACGAAGGGTGCTGCATTCTGAAAGAGACGTTTTTGATAACATCGAGCGTCATTTTGCCTTCGTCATCGACCGAGCCGAAATCGACCATTGCGCGGCCGTTGAACATTCTGTCGCCGCCTTTTAAGTCTAAAATAAGGTTGTCGAGACCGATCTCGTAGCTCTCTTCTTTGTTTACATCGCCGTCCTCGATGTTGATCCCTGCCGAAACTCCGCCGAAAACAGTGGCATTGAAGTAGGGCTTGCGCTCGAAAGCGAGCTTGTCTTCCTCTTCTTCCGCCTCGGCAGCGTCTTCTGCCGGAGCTTCAGCTGCTTCTGCTTCTACTTTTGATTCTTTAGTTTTTTCAGCTGCCTGTTCTTCCTGAGCAGAAAGTGAAAAAGTCAGTGCGCAGCAAATTGCCGCTGCAAAAAGGAAATTACGCATAAAAACCTCCAATAAAAATAAGTTGTTAAAAAAAACTAACCAAAAAAATAATTATTGATTTGCATTTTGACCTCATCCTACCACTCGAATGTAGCCCATCGGTCATTCATCTTTGGCAGCAGAAACGCAAACAGTTTCCCGCGGATGCTGTGTTTTCTCATTTCTTCATTGAAACTGTGCTCCTCTACAAGCCTGAATCCGTCAACAAGATCGGCTATCTCCTGACCTGAGTCGGTGCCGGAGACAAAATGTGCATTGGTTCTTTTTACGGTATCATGAAATTTTTCATTCTTTACCATAAGTTTGTTATTCTGTTCTGCGATAAGCGTTCCTCCGTCGGGAAAATTTTCTTTCAGGATATTCAGGAAAGTGCGGATCTGTTCCATTGTCAGATACATGAAAAGACCTTCAGCCAGAAAGACGGGCTTTGTTTTTTTCTCCGAAACAGCTGCCCTGACAGGTTCGCACCACTTTGAGTCTAATATGTTTCCGGCGATCATCGTCACTCTGTTTTTCTCAGAAAAAGCCTTTTTTCTTGCTGTGATAACATCGGGCAGATCCAGATCGAACCAGATGATTTTTCCGTTGTCAACGCGGGAAAATCTGTCGTCGAATCCGGCTCCGACATTGATAACTACGGTTTCCGGAGTTTCCCTGATTATCTCCTTCAGTTGCCTGTCAAGCATGACGGTGCGTGCCACGACTCCTTCGTGAGACATGAATTTGTCATACTTCGAAATGTCGATGCCGAGCGCGTCAACGATCTCAACGGCTTTGTCATCTGTTATCCGGGGGTTTTTACGCTTACTCTCGCTTGCCTTGACTGCAAGCGGGATCAGTGCCGTTGTCTCAACATCTCCCAGCTGCAATTTCATATAGTCCTCTTTGCTTCTGAAAATCTCATGTGCTTTTATGCCGGTTTTCTTACCACGCAGTGAAGCCTCATAAAGCCTCTCCGCTCGAAAAGTTCCATTTTAAGTCCTGCATTCCGGCATAATTTCTCTATATCGTTTTTCCAGTATATGCGGACGTCACCGTAACCGATAAGGTTCAGAACGGGCAGTTCGATATTGTTCAGGAACCAGCGTATGAGCGGATTGCCTGATGTCATATCTCTCAGAATCAGGCGGCCGTTCGGACGCAGGATCCTTTGAACGCTCTCGAAAAATCTCTGCGGATTCGGATAATGATGAATACTCTGACAGCAGATCAGAACATCGAATGAATTGTCAGGAAACGGCGGATTTTCACTGTCTCCGACCAAAAGTTCAACGTCCGGCACGTTTTTTGCCTTGGCGACTTCGATCATTTTCGGTGTCAGATCAATACCGGAATAGTGTTTGTCCGGATATTTTTCTTTCAGCAGAGAGAGCATAGGCGCTGTGCCGCATCCGCAGTCCAGAAGATCGTTAAAATCCTCTTTTTCCAATTCGGCAAGCACGTCAGGATAGTCTTTCTGGCACAGTTTGTAGATCCCGGCCTGATCCGTTTCGTAAACATCTGCCGCTTTTGAAAATTCCTTTATCGATAAGTTTTTGTAGTCACTGTCTTTCATAGTATGCTTACGCTTTTGACTTTGTAGCCTGTTTCTTCGACTGCCTTTCTGAGCAGTTCCTCGTCAAGCACTTCATCGCTTTGGATCTGCGTGACACCTGTTTTGTGAAAAGACTTGACCTCTTTTACCTTGAAGTTGTTGCGGATCGCGTCGTTTATGTGGCTTTCGCACATGCCGCACATCATTCCGTCGATTTCAAGGAGTGTCGTATGAGTCGAAGGTGAGGCTTTTCCGTTTTTAAAACTGTGGCACGAGCCCGCCATCGGGCAGCATGAGCAGCTGCAGCCGCACGAGGATTTTCCCTGTTTTCTGTTCTTGACAAGATTGAGGATGATGGCGGCAACCGCCGCCATCAATATTGTCAGCACAAGGAGGGTTCCCATTATTTACCTGCTTCGACTGAAAGTTTGGTAGCTTCGCTGTATTTCTTGAAGAAAAGCATGTAGATCATGCCGCCGAAACAAGCGAAAGCTGCTATCATGAAGATCACGTTGAGCACCGAGAAATTGCCGGTGAACAGGTTGCCGAACTGGTTGATCATGAGTGCTACGGCATAGGCGAAGCAGCACTGGTAACCGATTGCGAACCATGTCCATTTCGTGTTGTTCATTTCGCGTTTTATCGCGCCGATCGCAGCGAAACACGGAGCGCAGAGCAGGTTGAAGACGAGGAATGAATATCCGGTGATCCCGGTGAAAGCCTGAGCCATGGCTTCCCATGCGGTCATGTCGCCTGCGCCGTAGAGGATCCCCATAGTTCCGACGATGTTTTCTTTTGCGACAAGTCCTGTGACGGATGCTACTGCCGCCTGCCAGTTGCCCCAGCCGAGCGGAGCGAAGATCCACGCGATGCCTTTGCCGATGTAAGCCAGGATAGAGGAGTCGAGCTGGTCTTCGGCAAGCATTCCGAAGCCTTCTTCAGTCCAGCCGAAGAACGAGGTGAACCATACGAGGATCGTCGAAACGAGGATTATCGTTCCCGCTTTTTTGATGAATGACCAGCCGCGTTCCCACATCGATCTGAGGACGTTCCCCAAAGTCGGCATGTGGTAAGCCGGGAGTTCCATTACGAAAGGAGCGGGGTTTCCTGCGAACATTTTTGTCTTTTTGAGCATGATTCCGGAGATGATGATAGCCGCCATTCCGATGAAGTAAGCCGAAGTTGCGACCCAGGCAGAACCTCCGAAGATTGCGCCTGCGATCATTGCTATGAAGGGAACTTTTGCTCCGCACGGAATGAATGTCGTCGTCATGATCGTCATTCTGCGGTCGCGCTCGTTTTCGATCGTTCTGCTTGCCATGACGCCTGGGATGCCGCAGCCTGTTCCCACGAGCATCGGGATGAACGATTTGCCCGAAAGTCCGAACTTGCGGAAGAGTCTGTCAAGGACGAATGCGATACGCGCCATGTATCCGCACGCTTCGACGAATGCAAGCAGGAAAAAGAGGACGAGCATCTGCGGAACGAATCCTAAAACTGCTCCGACACCGGCTACTATTCCGTCGAGAATAAGGCCTTTAAGCCATTCCGCACAGCCGACAGCGTCAAGGATCTTTTCAACGAGAACGGGAATGCCGGGGACCCATGCGCCGTAATCGGCGGGATCGGGTTCGTCAAAGCCTTTTTCCTCAAAGTAGGCAAGTGCTTCCTTGAAAGACATTCCGTTTGCTTCGTTTTCAGCGTCGTCTTCCGCAACTTTGACTTCGCCGTCGTAAAATACGTTGATGTTGGAGTGTTCGAGAGTCTCTTCGTCTTCCACATCGTAAGCGACATACGGTTTTTCAGGCTGGAGTTCTTTTGCGGCTTTCATTGTTTCTTCCGCATTGATCTCTTCTTCATCCTCTTCGTTTTTGGTCGTTACGATGACTTCGTAAGCATCGAATGCGTTGTGAGCCGCACTGTAATTTTCGGCTTCTTCTTCATAAGCATCAGTTCCGATCCCGAACATGTGCCAGCCGTCGCCGAAAAGACAGTCGTTAGCCCAGTCGGTCGATTCTGCACCGATCCCGACCATTGAGATCCAGTAGATAAGAAACATGACTGCCGCGAATATCGGAAGTCCGAGCCAGCGGTTAGTTACGATTCTGTCGATTTTATCCGAATCGGAGAGTTTGCCTGAGTTCGCCTTTTTGTAGCTCGATTTCAGGATTTCTGCGATGTAGATGTATCTTTCATTCGTGATGATGCTTTCCGCGTCGTCGTCAAGCTCTTTTTCGGCAGCCTTGATGTCGGCTTCGATGTGATCGAGAGTGCTTTTTTCGATCTTGAGCATTTCAAGAACTTTGTCGTCGCGCTCGAAAACTTTTATCGCATACCATCTCTGCTGTTCTTCGGGCATTCCGTGGACGACAGCCTCTTCGATGTGTGCGATTGCATGCTCGACCGGACCTGAAAAAGAGTGCTGCGGGAGAGTTTTTGTCTCTCTTGCCGCCTTAACAGCAGCTTCCGCAGCTTCCACGACATTTGTTCCTTTGAGTGCAGAAATCTCGACTATTTTGCATTTGAGCTGTTTTGAAAGTTCGCTGACATCAATTTTGTCGCCAGATTTGTTGACGAGATCCATCATGTTGAGGGCGATAACGACCGGGATCCCGAGTTCGACGAGCTGAGTCGTGAGGTAAAGGTTTCTTTCCAGATTGGTCGCATCGACTATGTTTAAAATTGCGTCGGGACGCTCGCCTATGAGATAGTTTCTCGCGACGACTTCTTCAAGGGTGTAGGGTGAAAGTGAGTAGATTCCGGGAAGGTCTGTGATGATGACGCCTTCATGTTTCTTGAGTTTTCCTTCCTTCTTCTCGACAGTGACGCCCGGCCAGTTTCCGACGAACTGATTTGAGCCTGTGAGAGCGTTAAAAAGGGTGGTTTTTCCCGAATTCGGGTTTCCAGCAAGTGCGATCCTGATTTGTTCAGCCATTTTTCCCTCCCTTACTCGACTTCGATCATTTCGGCATCCTCTTTTCTCAGAGAAAGCTCGTAGTTTCTGACTGTGACTTCGATCGGATCTCCGAGAGGAGCTACTTTTCTGACGAAGATCTCGACTCCTTTCGTGACTCCCATGTCCATGATTCGTTTTTTGACGGCACCTTCGCCGTGAAGTTTTACGACTTTTACCGTTTCGCCGATTTTTGTTTCCCGTAATGTTTTCATTTTATATTCCTCCGAAAAATTGAACTCACACCATGATTTTACGGGCCATATCTTCGTTGATCGCGACCCGCGACTCTTTGACTTTGACGATAATGTTTCCCGCAAGCGAATTTACGACCGTGACAGTCGATCCGACTGTAAATCCGAGGTTTTCAAGATGATGTTTGACTTCATCGCTTCCGCCGATCTTTTTTATGACCTGTTCTTCACCGGCATCAGCCAAAACTAGAGGCATCAAAGTTTTCTCCTTCAAAATTAATATCAATATGCAATGAACGCAACTAAATTAGCGTAGGCTAAATTAGTTGGTGCTAATCGTAATTAGAGAGATCTAATTGTCAAGAGGGGCGGTGAAAAAATTTTTGTGATGAAGTTATGCTAAACGATATCAGTGTGTTACTAAAATATCTTCAATGAAGTGAGTGCATGATCACTATTTCTGACACGATGAATGCCGTAAAAATTTAGCTTTGCAGCCTTGAATTTGAGAGTAGGAAAATGTCGGGGTTTTAAAGAAAGAGGTTAGGGGAGGAAACTAAGGTTCCCAGATGATTACGCACTGGTCTGTGAAGCAGTGACAGACAAATTCAACAACATCGGTAACCCAATCCGGAACACCGAAATTTTCCTGAACAAATTCAGCAAGCAGCTGGCACTGGTGCTTGGTTACGACCTGACGGCATTTGTCTTCGTACCACATAAAGTTTCCGAGAATACTGCTTTCGCAGCCGCAGGAATAGGAATCTCCCTCCTCAAGAGTGCAGACGCCGTCGGAGTGCTCGATGTTAAGGCAGGGGTTCGGGTTGCACGCATCGACAGGCTGTGTCGAATCACCGGAGTCGGTTGAATCGCCGGAATCTGCGGAGTCTCCGGAATCTGCGGAGTCACCGGAATCTGTGGAGTCACCGGAATCTGCGGAGTCACCGGAATCTGCGGAGTCACCTGAATCTGTGGAGTCGCCAGAATCTG
>Ga0310690_10010705_pt1 | contig 11388 bp, 9 predicted proteins | sample AusTroGonzalo_MG_2_FD_207661 | JGI IMG/M metagenome (GOLD analysis project Ga0310690, IMG submission 207661) | Bovine rumen microbial communities from tropical cattle in Woodstock, Queensland, Australia - Gonzalo_04 (v2) (version 2) | ecosystem: Host-associated > Mammals > Digestive system >...
GACGGGAGTGTTCACCATGGTCAGGGAGACGTTCGCGGTGACGGCGGCGTTGCCGGACTGCTGGAGGCAGCGGATGAAGCTCATGTCGAACTGCGGCGCGGTGAAGAACCCGGCGTAGTCCCAGGTGGAGGTGGCGGCGAAGACCATATCCTCAAGGGCCTGGTCGACGGCGAGGCGACCGACGTTGTAGCTCAGGTTGAGCAAGTTCACGCCGGGGCCGTTCTTCCACGCTAGGTAGTCGAAGCCCCAGTCTTTGAGGTCGCTGTCGCGGAGTTCGTAGTAGTTGAGACGGAGTGCGACCTGGGGCAGGGGGCGGTCAAGCTCGGTTTCGATGAAGTCGAGCGTGCCGCGCGCGGCGTCGGTCTGGTCGCGCCAGAAGATCGTGTTGGTCTCGTCATTCACATAAGACTTGCCGGCGGAGGTGCCGAGCGTCTTGTCGATCAGGTCGGTGAGCTCCTGCGCGGCGCGGTATTTCGGGGTATAGGCGATGCGCGCCACGCCGGTGCCCTGAATGCCGCCGTTCTGGCCGGGGTGGTCGAGCGCTGCGACGATCTGGTCGACGTAGGGGAGGAAGTCCTTGCCCGTGGAGACGAGGATCGCGTCCTTGGCGTCCGGCGCGATGGCCGTGACGCGGCGGATCGAGGAGCTGCGGTTGTAGCGCTGGATCGCGGAGTTCACGAACGGCAGGACGGCCTCGGAGGTCACGTTTTTCAGCTCGTACACGCGGCTGTCGAAGCGGATTTGGGCATCGTCCTGTTTCAGGTGAATGGTTCTTGCGGAGCCGTCGTCCTGGGACGCGTCGTCCGCGGCGAGGGAGACGAGACAGAGCGTCCCGGCTGCCAGGCAGAGAAGGATTCTTGCGGTTTTGTTCATGTGTTTTTCTGGGGTGGTGGTGAGGGTATGTGTGTGGGTAAAACTGTGCGGAAACTATAAAAGCAACCACGGAACGCGCGGTTCCGTTTGGTTTTGTGGGGAAATGATGGTCCCGGAAACGCGGCCCGACCGGATCAGAGGAAATTGAAGCCGACGATGACGACTTCGCCTTTGGTGTCGTGTCCGGCGAGGACGCGGAACAGCGCTTCGCTGTAGTATTCCTTGTCCTCTTTGTTTTTGAGCACGAAACGGACTTTCCAGATGTACGGGGTGATCGCGATGTGTTCGAGCGCGGTGACGTAGCTGAACGAGACGGGCTCGCCGAGCGTTTCGGTGATGACCTTGCGCGAGAGCTCGAACTTGTCCTTGCCGAATTCTTCCTTCATCTCGGGCGAGAGCAGGGAGATGAAGCCGGACGCGTCGTTCTTCAGGAACGCTTCCAGCAGTTTGCGGGAGTATTCGCGTTCCTCGGTCTGTTCCTTGCTCAGTTCGACGTCGGCGGGTTCGGTCGGGAGTTCGCGGATGGTCGTGCATGCGGAGACTGCGCCTGCGAAGAGGACGGCTGCGAGAGCGGAGAAACGGGAGGCAGTTTTCATGGATTGGTCTCTTTTCTGGAAAGTGTCTTTTGTGAAAAATAGTTTTGTCGCAAAGATAATATACATGAAAATTGTTTAAATGCAAACATAAATCAGTGAAAAAACCAGAAAAAGTGTGAAAACTATGAGGTTTTCCGGGAGAAGGGGGAGTGAGAGGAGAAGCCGAGGAGAAAGATCAGTCTCCCTCGCCGTCGGAGGCGAGAGAAGAATTGCGCGCGTCATCGTTCGCGCGGTCCGAGGCGTCACGGGCGTCGATTACGAGCACGCATTCGCCTTTCCAGTTGACTTTCTTCGCCTGTTCGGCGAGCTGCGCAGCCGGACCGCGGAGGATCTGTTCATGGATTTTGGTCGCCTCGCGTACGAGCGCGAGGGGAGTGTCCGGACCGATGATCTCGCTGACTTCGGCGAGGAGTTTCGCGATGCGGAACGGCGATTCGAAGACGACCGCTGTGCGTTTGTCGGCGGCGATGCGTTCAAGTTCGGCGTGGCGGCGTCCGCTCTTGACGGGGACGAAACCGTGGAACGTGAAATGGTCGGAGGGGAGGGCGCTGGCGGAGACCGCGAAGGTCAGGGCGGAAACGCCGGGGATGATGACCGGTTCGATGCCCGCTTCCACGGCGGCTCGGATGAGCATGAATCCTGGGTCGGCGATGCACGGTGTCCCGGCGTCGCTCACGAGCGCGGCGTTCAGGCCGTCCTGAATGCGCCGGATGAGGGCGGGCGTCCGCGCGTGCTCGTTGAAGATGTGGTAGGATTCCAGCGGTTTTCTGATGTCGAAATGCTGGAGCAGGATGGCCGTGCGGCGGGTGTCCTCGGCGAGGATGAGATCGGCTTCTTTCAGGACACGCAGCGCGCGCAGCGTGATGTCCTCAAGATTTCCGATGGGCGTGGCGACGATATAGAGCGTGCCGGAGGCGGGACGGTCGGCCATGGAAAAGACAAGCTCCGCGGATCAGCGGTGCTCGAAGAATTCGGATTTCTTCTGTTCGAGGAGGAGGCCGACGCGGTCGAGGTCGATGGGCGTATAGCCGCTTTCCTCAAGGAAGGCGCAGAATTCGAGCCAGTCCGTGTGGTTCCATTCGCCATTATGACGAGTAACGAAATCTTGTGCGAGGCTGGTTTTCGCGAGTCTCGCCAAATTTTTTTCGGCAATGGATGATGAAGACATTAGGCTTACCTCTTGGTTTTAACAAAACGGAGTAACTAATATACACCGCAAATCGGAAAAAGCAAGAAAAAACAAAAGTTTTTTTCGGAAAAAATGCTTTTGTTCTTCAGTTGTTTAGAACTGGAAATATCTTATTGTTTCAGTTTTTCTTTCACTTTTTCTTTGAGCTTGTTTCAGGTGTGAAAAATGGGCTGTTTTCCCTCTGGTTCCTCCGAGTGTCAGCGGACATTGACGCCCAGCCGTGCCAGGACGTCGCCGCAGAGATGCAGCGAGCCGCAGAGGACGGTCGGACGCGCCGGGTCAAACGATGCAAGCGCGCGGCCCAGTCCGGAATCGGACGCCGGGATGCCCGGAGCAATGCGCGCAAGCTCGGATTCGAGTTCGGCGGCGGACTTGCTGGGACGGGCGGATTCCGGCTGCACGAAAACGAACTTAAGCGCAAGCGGTGCGAGGAGGCGGAGACTGTCGACCGTGTCCTTGTCGGAGAACGCCCCGAAGATGAAGCGGAACTTCTGTCCGGGGAAGACCTCGCGGAGAGTTTCCGCGAGCACGCCGATTCCCTCGGGATTGTGTGCGCCGTCCAGTATGAGTCCGAACTCGGGATACAGGTCGAATCTTCCCTGCCAAACCGTATGCCGGAGGCCGTCGATCGCCGCCGCAAAATTGAATCCTCCGAGGTCGGCAAGATAGCGCAGAACGGAGAACGCGAGCGCGGCGTTCCTTCGCTGATGCGGTCCGGCCAGCCTGAGCGTGAGCGGAACGTCGTCGAACGTGAAACGCTGCTCCACGGTGCGGCCTCCATCGAGCAGGCGCACGCAGTCGGGCGCGGACGGCTCGGGCGGGACGCGGAACGGCGCATTGAGCTCGGCGGCGCGGAATCCGATCACGTTGCGGGCAGGGATCGGGGTGCCGGAGGAACAGTACACGGGGATGCCTGGCTTGATGATGCCGGCCTTCTCGCCGGCGATCTTCTGAATCGTGTCGCCGAGGTACCGCGTGTGCTCCATGGAGATGCCGGTGATGACGGAGACGAGCGGCGTGACGATGTTTGTCGCGTCCAGCCTGCCGCCCATGCCGACCTCCCACACCACATAATCGCAGTGCGCCCGCGCGAAAAGAATTGCCGCGATCAGCGTCGTGACCTCGAAATAGGTCGGCTTCATGCCGTCCTGTTCCAGGTTCGCGACGGCGGGCAGGACGACGTCCTGAACGGCGCAGAGGTCGTCCTCCGAGACCGGACGCCCGTCGATGCGGAAGCGTTCGCACAGAGAAACGAGGTGCGGCGAGGAATAGAACCCGGTGCGGAACCCCGCGGCGCGGAGGCCGGATTCGATCATGGCGCAGACGGAGCCCTTGCCGTTGCTTCCGGCCACGTGGATGAACTTCAGGTCGCGTTCGGGTGATCCGGCGGCCCGGAAAAGGGCGCACGTCTGGTCGAGGCCGAGCTTGATGCCGAAAAACTCAAACCCGGCCAGCCAGTCGAGGAATTGACGGTTTGTCATAGAGGAAGAGCAAATACCTGTAAGATGAGAGGCGGGCCGCTGTCACTTCAGAATGGGCGACCAGTTGGACTGGCCGACCTTGCGGCTGCCGAAAACGAGCTTGCGCGTCTTGCCGAGGCGGGTGTCGATCACATGGATTTCGCCGTTCACGGTCAGCGTGACGTGGCGGTTGTCGGGGGCCCAGGAGGGATCTTCGCCGAGAAACGTGTTGCTGCCCTCGACGCCGATGTCCTCCATGACGCCGGACTTGCCGTCCGCGCTGAGTTTCGCCACGCGGAGCTCGTAGTTGCGGTTGATTTTTGCGCAGTAGGCGAGCTTGTTGTCGGAGGACCAGGACGGCGCGACGCGCTCGCTGCCGACGAGGCCGGAGATTTCCGTGGCGCCGCCGCCCGCGAACGGGTCGATCACGCAGAGCACGGGACGACCGTTTTTTGCATCGGAGACGAAACAGAGCTTCTTGCCGTCCGGACTCCAGCGCGGGCTGGCTTCGACGGCCTTGCCGCTGGAGAGCTGTTTTAGCGAGCCGCCTTCGGTCGGCCGCGTGAAGAGGTCGACCTTGCTGTTGCGCGAAAGGATCATGGCGAGGGTCTTTCCGTCGGGCGAAAGCGAGCCGCCGGCGTTGATGCCGCCGTACTGCGTGAGCCTGCGGGAAAGTCCGGTCTCCATGTTGTACTGAACGAGATTCGTGTAGCTGGGGCCGTAGAAGCTGAAGACGAAGCTCTTTCCGTCCGGGGCCCAGACGGGCTCGACGCAGAGCGTGTTGTTCTTCGTGAGCTGTTTGATGTTTTTTCCGTCGAAATCACAGATGAATATCTCGCGGTTTTTGTCGCTGGTGTAGGCGGAGAACACGATCTTCGAACGGCAGATGCCCTGGATGCCGAAGAGCTTGTTCAGGACCGTGTCGACCGCCGTGTGCGCGGCCGCGTCCACTTCCTTGCTGTCCGTGATGCGGAACGAGTTCATCGCAACGCCCGCGCTGTTCGAGATCGTGACCGTGAAGTCATCCAAAGAACCTTTCGCCGACACCTGATAGGCGGCGCTGCCGGATTTCAGTACGGTGAACCAGCCGCAATACTGGAAATCGGAAAGGATCTTTGCGTTCAGCGCCTGGTCGGAGAGTCCGCCCGTGAAAACGAGCGTCGGATTGGCGTTTTTCGCCTCGGCCGTGACCACGATTCCGCCGGACGCGGCGTTCTGCGCGAAGACGGGAAGGGCGGCGGCGAGAAGGACCGCCGCCGTCAGAAGGAGCTGTATCTTTTTCATGGAAGCTTCACGTCTCCTGCGTTATTAGAGGGTGTCTTCATCCGCCGGTTCGGCCTCGGTTTTGTCCTCCGGCTTGTCTTCGGCTTTCTGCTCTGCCGCTGGTGCCGGTCCGGCGTTCTGTCTGCCGGGGCCTTGCATCGTGCCGGGGGCAGGGGGTATCATGCCGCCCATTCCGGGAGCCATGCCGGGTCCCTGCATTCCGCCTGGGCCGGGGATCGTACCGGGGACAATTCTGGAACCGCCGGGGCCCGCGCCCGGGATCGTTCTGGGAACGGTGCCGGGGATGTTGGTTCTGGGAACGGTGCCGGGGATATTGGTTCTGCCGGGCATTCCGGGGCCCATGCCGCCGCCCATGCCGGGACCCATCCCGCCGGGGCCCATCATGCCGCCGCTTCTGCCGGGGATCATGCCGGGTCTCCAGCCCTGACGCGGGACGGTCGGACGGATGGTCGGGAATCTGGGCTGATTACGGTCGGGAGCGTTTTCCTCCGCGGGCTTGGCAGCGGTTTCCGCAGCGGTGCCGTCCTCGTTCTGAATGTACCGCGGGATGTAGTTCAGCAGGGTTTCGTACTTTTTTGCGAAGTTGGTATTGGCGGAGAAGACATCTGTGATGCCGTTTTTGGAAATTTCGGCAAGTTCGCGGACGGCGGGTTCATAGCCGTTCGCCGCGGCCTCGTGGAGCAGGATCAACGCGATCATTTCATCCTTTTCGACCTTGAAATCCTCGTTGCCCTTCATGAAAATCCTGGAAAGGGCCATGGCTGCGAGTGGGCTGGTCTGGATGGAACGGAACGCCGGGTCGAGGCTGGTTGGATCGTATTCCTCGCCTTCGACCTTTTCGAGTTCTTCGAGGTAGGCGTTGAAATAGCTCGGATACTTGAGCTTGTAGTCGTGCTGGACGAGCATGTCGGTGTACTTCTGTGCGAGTTCGGGTACGGGTTCCGGGACGCCGTAGCGCGCGCCGCCGCGGGTATAGAGTTTGACGAGCAGGTCCATGGAGGTCACGTGGCCTTTTTCCGCGGCCTGGATCATGTAGTCGAGGGACTTCTTGAAGTCACGGCTCTTGTTGTCCGTGCCGCCGGAACGGTAGCAGACGGAGAGCGTGTAGAGCCAGTCGGGATCTTCTGGGTGCGGATCGAGTTCGAGCGCCCAGATCATGCGGGCGTATTCGCGGCTGCCCGCCTCGCGGAAGTAATCCTCGACTGCGAGGAAGTAACCGGCGTTGGACGCCATGTGAAGGCGTTCGAAGTAGTCGGTCTGCGCGCGCTTGTCGAACTGTTTCAAGCGCACTTTGCCGTCCTTGAATTCCTTCGCCTTAAGGTAGATGTCCTCGGCGGACCAGCTCATCTGGACGTTGTCGCGGATCACTTTTCGGGCATTGCGGAGGTCGTTTGCGAGGACGTTGAACTTGAAGATGTCGTAGGGGTCGTTCTTCTTTTCGGCGTAGCGGAGCATACGCTTTGCGGCGGTCTCGCGGGTTTCGGTGGTCGTCGAGGCGAGCGCGAGATCATAGTACCCGTAGCCTTTTTCCTCGTCGACGGGAATAAAACCTTTCCCGAACGTATAGATGTCGCCGAGGTCAATGGCGGCCTTCAGGTCGCCGTAGCGGACTGCGAGCTCATAGATCTCAAGAGATTTCTGGACCTCTTTCGGGAAGATGTTGCCGGAGAACGTATTACTGGCGAGGAAGTAGGCTGCCACAGGGTCGCCGGCGCGGGCCTTGCGCTCCAGGAATTTCGAGAAGTCGTCGACTTTGTCGGCTGAACGAAGCATGGCGATGATTTCGGGGATGCGCTTCTCGTTTCCCGTGAAGACATCGAAGAACTCGAACATCGCGGCATCCGGATTGGACTTGACCCCGATGGAGTCGATGCCCTTCAGGAAAATGCGGGCGAGGGCGAGGCGCGCCTTTTCGTTGTAGACGGATGCGAACAGGTAGTAGCGGAATGCCAGGTCGAGGTTGGGCTGTACACCTTTGCCTTTTTCATAGCATTCGCCGAGCATGTTGTGAACTTCAAAATACTGCTCGACGGTAAACTCCCTGGACGGCGAAAGCTTGGCGAGTTCGAGCAGATACTCGAATGCGGTCTTCTGACCGGCCTGAAGGGAACCCGCTCCGGAGAGGCGGGAAACGGCAAACTGATAGCGAGCGGAGACGCTGCCGAGTTCGGCGGGGGGGCGCTGCGCATAAAGCGCGGGCGCGAGCAATGCGGCACAGCAGATGGCGGAAAGAGTCTTGGTCTTGTTCATGGTCACACCTCGCGAAGTTAAGCGTTTACTTGGAGACCTTTGGATTTGAGGTAGGCTTTCAGCTCGCCGATGTCGATCATGTGGAAATGAAAGACGGAAGCGGCGAGGAGGATGGAGGCGCCCGCCTCGGCTGCCTCGTAGAAATGCTCCATCGTCCCGGCTCCGCCGGAGGCCACGATGGCGGCCCGGCAGTTCTGGGCGAGGGTGCGGATGAGCGGGAGATCGTAGCCGGTGCGCGCGCCGTCTCCGGCCTTGCTGGTCGGAAGGATGACGTTTACGCCGGTGTCGTCGACGAACTTGGCGAATTCGAGCGCGTCGGTGCCCGTGGCGGTGCGTCCGCCGTTGATGTAGACCTCGTAGCCGGACGGCATGGACTTGTTCGCGTCGACGTCGATGGCCGCGGTGATACGGTTCGCACCGAATTCCTTGACCAGACTGGCGAGGAGCTTGCGGTTCTTGTATGCAGCGGAGCTGATGGAGATGCAGTCTGCGCCTGCGGAAAGCACCGCTTCCGCGCTCTTCTCGTCGCTGATGCCGCCGCCCACGGTGAACGGGACGGTCGCGGCCGCCGCGACGGATTTGACGACGTCAAGGAGCGTGCCGCGGTTTTCGACCGTAGCGTTGATGTCGAGCAGGGCGAGCTGATCGGCTCCGGCGGCGCAATAGGCTTCCGCACAGGCGACGGGGTCGCCGGCGTCGGCGATATCGATGAAATGGACGCCCTTCACGACGCGTCCGTTCTGCATGTCAAGGCAAGGCATGATCTGAACTTTGTTCATAGTAACTCCTGAAGAAAAGTTGCGGTTGATTCGTTATCTACTATATAATAAAGCCGGAACGAGGTTATTTCAAGCGGAAAAAAGACGAAAACAGCGTTTTTTTTGAAAAAAAACGGGGTCGCTTCAGGAAATAAAACGTTTTGAGAATAAATACCCGCAAAAACGGGAGAAAGCATTTTTGCGGGTACAAGGAGAAAGTCTGTGTTGAAATGTGAGGGTGTCAGCGGCGTATCGTGGTGGATTTCGTGGCGGACGCCGGACGGCTGGCGACGGTGGTCCCGGTCTTCTTCGTGGTCTGCTTCGCCTGCTGTTCTTTCAGCTGACGGTCGCGCGCCTCGCGTCTTGCCTGGACGAGCGCATCTTCGCGGACCTTGCGTTCATGCAGGGCCTTCTGCGCGGCGGAACGTTCCGCAAGCCATTCCTCTCTGGAAAGCTGGGGCTGAACGTACATGTATTTGAGCGTGCGTTCTGCGATGGCTTTGAACGTGGGGCCGGAGGCGGACCCGCCGTAGCGGCTGCCGACCGTGGGATCGTCGCAGGTGACGAGCAGAACGAACTTCGGATCCTCGGCGGGGACGAACCCGACGAACGAGGCGTAGTAACGGTTGGAGTATGCTCCGTTGATGACCTTCTGCGCGGTCCCGGTCTTGCCCGCCACATGGAACCCTTCGATGGCGGCATCCGTGCAGGTGCCGCCCGCCTCGGTCACTCCGATCATCATGTCGGTGATCATCTTTTTCGTGGTCGGGTTCGCGAAGATGCTCTTCGATTCCTTGATCACGGGCATGACGCGCACATCGTCGCCGCGTTCGATGCGGTCGACGATGCGGAGGTTGACCTTGTAGCCGCCGTTCGCGATCATGCAGTAGGCGCGTGCGAGCTGGAGCGGGGAGACCGCGATGCCCTGGCCGATGCAGAACCTCGAGACGGAGAGGGAGTCCCATTTTTCGAGGGGACGGAAGATGCCGGAGGTTTCGGGCTTGAGCTGGATCCCGGTCCGCTGACCGAATCCGAAGGAACGGAGCGCGTTGTCGAGGTTCTTTGCGCCCATCATGACCGAGATCTTCGCCGTGCCGATATTGCTGGACTGTTTAATGACTTCGGTCACGGGGACCTTGCCGACGTTATGCGTGTCGTGCAGGAGACGGCCCGCGTATTTCCATACGCCCTGTTCGCAGTCGACGATGGAGCTCGGGGTCACGAAGCCCTTGTCGAGCGCATAGGAGACCACGAACGGCTTCATGATGGAGCCGGGTTCGATCGCGAGCTCGGAAAGGCGGTTCGCGGAAGATTCCGGGGTCATGGTGCCGCGGTCGTTCGGATTGAACGTCGGGCGCTGCGCCGCGGCGAGGACGTCGCCGGTCTTCGGGTCGACGAGGATCGCCCAGGCGGCGTGCGGCTTCACGCGTTCGCACATGAGGTCGAGCTCCTCCTCCACGATGGCCTGGAGCGGCTCGCGGATGGTGAGGAAGATGTTGTATCCATCGAGCGTGGGTTCGCTCTTGCTGTTCGTGAAGGTCACGGGACGGCCGTTCCGGGCGCGTTCGTAGACCATGGAGCCGGAGGTGGCGGTCATGGCGTCGTTGAGGGAGCGTTCGATGCCCTGGATCGGGACGAACGTGTCGTAGGAGACGTTCGTGAGGCCGAGGATGTTCGCCAGCATCGTGTTCTTCGGGTAGTTTCTGCGGTAGGAGCTGGTGAAGGAGACGCCGTGGAACGCGAGTTCCTTGACTTTTTCCTTCAGCATCTTTGCAGTTTCGTACTTGACGCCGGTCGCGATGACCGCGTAGTGGCACTCACGCTCGATTTCCTTGCCGTTCGCATCCTTCGAGATGAAGGAACGTTTGCTGAGGCGGCGGAAGACCTCGTCGGAATTGACGTTCTCGCAGTTCTTTTCGAAGAAATCCGCGATCATGCGGCATTCCGTCTCGGTTTTTTCGTTGTCTTTTTTGTTCAGGATGTAGATGTTCGCCGGGTCGCCGACGATGTCCATCGTGGGGACGTTCCCGACGAGGAGCGAGCCATCGAAATCGAAGATCTCGCCGCGTGTTCCATGTGTCTCGATCCGGGTCGTATAAGTGTTCTGGGCTTTGCCGAACAGTTCGTCGTGGCGCGAGATCTGAACGGAATACAGGACGCGTGCAACGTATCCGAACCCGCAGATGAGCAGGATGTACACGAGAGCCATACGGATGGCCATTGAGCGGAACAGTGTCATATTGGTCGTCCTTTCTGTGTGCGGGATTTCGGTTTCAGGTTATTGAACTCCTCCGGAGGTCCGGTCCGCGCCGACGGAGGTGTCCGCGACGCGCGTGTCGCCGTTGTACTGGGACGGAGCGGAGACCTGGCCTTCGAAACGTTTCATGTAGCGCACCTGGCTCGGATTGACGGAGCGGAGTGCGAGGTTGTACTGCTTGATCTTGGAGTTGATGTTGTCCCAGGAACGGAGCGTTTCGCGCTGCGCGATGAGCGTCTGGATCTCGGTGCGCTTCTCCTGGATCTCTTTGGTGATGCGGTTTTTCTCGCGTGCGAGCTGTTCGGTTTTGTCGTTCAGGTGCACACGGGCCCAGAATGCGGCGGCGATGATGACCATCATCATGGCCATTTTGAAGATCAGCCCCGCGACCCAGGGAGTTTGCGTGTGTCCGGGCTCGACGCCCGGTTCCGGCGAATTTGTTTTTTTGGTGAATTGGTTCATGTTGGTCCCGCTCTCTCGTGTTATGGTTAAAGTTTCTCTGCAGCGCGTAGTTTGGCACAGGCGGCCCTCGGGTTGGCGGCGAGCTCGCGTTCGTCGGCCTCGACGGGCTTTTTGGTCAGAGGTTTCAGGACGGCCCGCCAGGAGCAGATGCAAACCGGCGTGCCGGGCGGACATTTGCAGTTCATGGCCATTTCCCGGATGAAGTTCTTGACGATGCGGTCTTCGAGCGAATGGAAGCTGATGACCGCCATGCGGCCGC
>Ga0310690_10010707_pt1 | contig 11386 bp, 7 predicted proteins | sample AusTroGonzalo_MG_2_FD_207661 | JGI IMG/M metagenome (GOLD analysis project Ga0310690, IMG submission 207661) | Bovine rumen microbial communities from tropical cattle in Woodstock, Queensland, Australia - Gonzalo_04 (v2) (version 2) | ecosystem: Host-associated > Mammals > Digestive system >...
CAGGTCGTTCGCGCGCGTGAAGGCCAGCATGGTCGAATCCGGCGAATAGGTCAGGTTCACGGCCCCTTCCGGCTTCAGCGGGAAATCCGCGTACTTCTCGGGGGCCTTCACCCCCTCCACCTTCGTCCCCTTGGGGAACACCAGGGAAAAGCAAGTATCGTCGGTGTACATTCCGTTGTAGGAGAAGGCCACCTCCTTGTCATTCAGCCATTTGTAGGCGAAAGGCATCCGGCCGGGGCCTTGGGCGGCAGCCGGCAGGAGCAGGGCCGCGAAGGCGAGGGTAACAATCAGTTTCTTCATGAGAACAGTTCGTCTTTGAAATTCACGAGATATACTTTCCGGACGGCCCGGGTCAGGGCCGTGTAGAGCCATTTGAGGTCGTCGGGGACCAGGAAATCCTGCCAGAAGGGATTGTCGATGAAGACGCAGTCCCACTGGCCGCCCTGGGATTTGTGGGCGGTGATGGCGTGGGCGTACTTGATTTGCAGCGCATTGAAGAACGGATCCACGTGCACGGCGTCGTAGCGCTGTTTTTTGGTGCGCAGGTGGCTGTAGTCTTCGGAAACGCCTTCGTACAGTGCCAGGGCCTGCTCGTAAGTAAGGGCGGGGGCTTCCGCCTCCAGGGTGTCAAGCAGGATCTTGGCCACAAGTTCCTGGTCGCCATAGTCCGGGAACGCAAGCCTGGCCTCCGCGAAGTGGAAGCCGTAGCGCTCCTCGTATTTAGAAACTCGCAGGATACGGGCGATGTCGCCGTTGGCGATATAATCAGAGCCTTCAAACTCCTCCATACCGTAGTAGCAGTTCTTCACCACCATCAGCCTGTCCTCGCGAACCAGCCTTTCCTCGCGGAAAAGAACCTGGGCGCGGATTCCGGCGTTGTAGCGGTTGGCGCGCTTGTTCGAGCGGCAGAGAACCACAGTCCTGTCCTCCCCGTAGCGGGAATAAGCCTCGGAAAGCGTGTCGATGAGTTCTCCCCCACCTATCCTCACCACATCGTCCGATACCGTCAGGCCCAAATCACGCAACTCCACCAGGGCCCCATCTGCAATCATCGACCTCAGCGAAGTGGCATTGCGCAGAATCCCGGAGTCCGCCTGCTGGCGAACCACCTCGGAGAGCCTCTCGAAGCGCACTCCCCCGGCCCCGGCCATATACTCCGACGACAGGGCCGGAGATACATCCAGGCCAACCGGCGGTAATTGTGCATCGTCCCCCAGCATTATCATCTTGCAGTCAGTGCCGTTGCGCAGGAACTCCACCAGGTCCTTCAAAAGATTCCCGGAGCCGAACATCGCCTTCTCGGTGTCCAGGTCGGTGCCGATGAGCGATACTTCATCCACCACGAAAAGGGTTCCGCGGGCCTTGTTGGGGCTCAGGGTGAAGCGGCCCATCCCATCGGCCCCCATTGAAGATTGCCGATAAATATGTTTGTGGATGGTGCTGGCGGCCATTCCGGAGTACTGCGACAGCACTTTTGCCGAGCGGCCGGTGGGCGCAAGAAGCACACAGGGGACTTTCAATTCCTTCATCGCGGCCAGCACAGCGCTAACGGCGGTGGTCTTTCCGGTGCCGGCATAGCCGTTCACAACCAGGATGTCGCCGTCGTCGGCGGTAAGGAATCGACCTATAGAATCGAACAGGCGCAGCTGGTCGCCCGTAGCCTCATACTGAAGATGGTCCAGGAAAAGATCCCTGAGGTGCGCGCTCCTGTCCATTATTTCTGCCTGGGGCTGAAGATGGAGATGAAGACGGCGAGGACAGGATAGATCTCAACGCGGCCGAGGAACATATCGATGGAGAAAATAATCTTCAGGGCCGTCGGCTCCGCATTGTAATTCCCCATTGAGCCGATGCTGCCTATGGACGGCCCCACATTGCCGAGCGATGCGATGGATCCGGTTATGGCGTGGCCGTTGGGGTCTCCGACCAGAAGGCACAGCATAGAGGATATGGCAAGTATGAGGGCATACATGGCGATGTAAAGGATTATGGGATACACTTCCTCGTCGTGAAGGGTTTTGCGGCCCAGCTTCACATCGTGCACCGACGAAGGATGAAGCGTCCGGAGTATCTGACTCTTGATGGCCCTCCACAGGACGATGATGCGGTCTATCTTCAGGCCGCAGGTGGTGGATCCGGCGCAGCCGCATACCAGGCTCGCGAGAATAAGCACGAAACACGGCACCATAGGCCAGGTTGAATTGTCCGATATGGCCAGACCGGAGGTGGAGGCGTAACTGAACACGTGGAAGGCTCCGGAAAGGAACGGGTCCGCCCAGCCTGTGTCGACGTGATTCATCTTCAGCGAAAAGCCGGAGATGAGGGAGGCGATAACCATAAACAGGGCAAACACCTTCAGGACCGGGTTATTCAGCGGACGCAGCGAACGGGTTGCAATCGTAATGAATATGATTCCGAAATGGATCGATGCCAGGAACATGAACAGGATGGTAAGCCAGGCTATAAGCGGGCTCTGGTAATGGCCGATGGAAAGGTTCCTTGGTGAGAAACCGCCGGTTGCGCTTACGCTGAATGAATGGCATATGGCATCGAAAGGCGTCATACCCGCAGCCCAGTAGGAGAAAAATGCCAGGGCGCAGATTCCCAGGTACACATATGCGAAGATGTACACGGTCTTGTTGGCCCTGGAGCGGTAGTCTCCCCTGGAAACGGAGGAAAGTTCCATATTCGTGAGCCTGAGTCGAACCGGTGACGATGACGGGATGATCAGCAGCAGGAACACAACTACACCCAAGCCGCCGATGAAGTGCGTGGAAGCCCTCCAGAACAGGAGGCTGTGAGGCAGGGCCTCAACGTCTTCAAGGATTGTGGAGCCTGTTGTGGTGAAGCCGGAGACGCTCTCGAACCAGGCGTTCGCCAGCGTGAACGGCCCGCCCCACAGCGCATACGGCAGCATACCGAAGACGAAGGACAGCAGCCATGACAGGAAGATTATCATATAGCCGTCCTTGAGCGTAATGTTGGGAGCCTTCCTTACGAAGATGAAGGGGAACACACCCACCACGAAAGTGATGAAGAAGCTTATGGTAAGCGCGGCCAGTGCGCTGTCGTTGCCGTTTATTATGGAAACGCCCACCGACAGCAGCATGAACAGGGCATCCACCAGAAGGGCGATGCCCACATTCCGCGATATTACCTTAAGATTCATGGCCCCTGTCCCTGATATCCTTGATACGCCGCTCCAGCGTGCGGTTTTCCTCCGTGAGTTCCATTATTCCGGAATTGAGCTCCGACAGCTGGTCGTCGCCTTCGAACGAGTAGTTGTACTTGCGCCTGAACGAGCGGTAATTATCCAGCGAATCCAGCATCTTGTACAGCGGATTCACATAATACACCGATATGAAGAACATTAGCAGGAGAACCAGGACGATGCCCACGCCCACCGCCACCGCACCGGGGATGATGCTGCGGTAGAAGCCGCGCTCGAAGGTTGCGGAGTTCTGCTGAAGGTCCTCGTACATCGCTTCCGACAGTTCGGAGATGTCGCTCCTCATACGGTTGAAAACGGGTTGCAGACGCTCGAAATACCAGGTCCTGGAATTGAAGTCGCTCTCAATGACGGTTTCCATTTCCAGGGAGGTAAGCATATACGCCGAATAGGAATACAGCACGGAGTCCGCCAGGGGAACTGAGCGGCGCAGGGTGAAAGATCCCTTGAGGGAGTCGCAGTAATTGACGAAGCGTTCCTGGTCGAAGTCCGGGAGCGAGGAAACGGAGTCGTCGCCGATTACGGCAAGGACCTGGAGGTTATAGTTGTCCACGGCGGCCATAAGGTCGTGCGCGACGTTGATGCTCTTGATATTGTCCGCTATCAGTTCAGATACGTAACTGGACATCTTGCGGTATTCCATTATGGATATGATGCTTGATATCAGCAGCACAACCGCAATTGCGCTGAGACTCAATATCATCTTCATTCGAAGAGAGAGCTTGAAGCCCTTGATCCAGCTCCGGAATTTCTTAGCCATACTCCTCAGAGTTTTTTAACGTGCAAATATAGTGATTTTTTTAGAATTGCTTTTTTTAAAAATTTTTACTATATTAGCCCCCGAAAATAAAATAAATACATGCGAAACACATTCCTGGACCAAAAACACAGCAAGAACTCCTCGCTTAAGAAAACCATTCTTAGAATATGCATAGAGAATGGCGAACAGAGCATAGGCAGCCTGAGCGAGCGCCTTGATTCCAGTGTACCCACTGTGACCAAACTCATTCAGGAACTTATGGACGACGGATTTATGGTGGACCTTGGCAAACAGGGTTCCGCCGGCGGACGGCGTCCCAGCGTATACGGCTTAAACCCGGACGCCGGGTATTTCGTGGGCGTGGACGTACGCAACACCCACGCTGGCTTTGCGGTTACGGACTTCAAAGGAAACCTCATCTGCTTCGAAGACGACATTCCGTTCGTCATGGAAAAGACGGAGGCCAGCGTTAGGGAGATCGCCGCATCCGTGAGAAGATTCTTCTCCGATAAGAATATGGACTGGGACCGCGTGCTGGCCATGGGCATAAGCCTGGCCGGCCGCGTCAACCGCCAGACGGGATACAGCAACAACTATTCTTTCGACCCTGACAAATCCATCGCGGACATTCTGCAGGAGGAACTGGAAGTTCCCGTAATCCTGGAGAACGACTCCCGCGCAATGACGTACGGGGAGTATATCTGCGGCACCGTGAAGAAGGAGAAGAATATGCTGTGCATAAACGTGAGCTGGGGCCTTGGTATGGGAATGGTCCTGGACGGCAGGCTGTTCTACGGCGCCTCCGGCTATTCCGGCGAGTTCGGCCACTTCCCTCTCCTGGACAATGACGTTATGTGCCGATGCGGAAAAATCGGCTGCCTGGAAACCGGAGCATCCGGTTCGGCCGTGGTGCGCATGGTAACGGAGCAGCTCAAGGCCGGCCGTTCGTCGTTGCTCAACGCCAGGTTCGCAAAAGAAGGCAAGGTTAACCTCAACGATATCTTCAAGGCCATCAAACAGGAAGACGTCCTTTCCATCGAAGTGGTGGAGAAAGTGGGGGAAACCCTGGGACGTGCTCTTGCAGGCCTTATCAACGTGTTCAATCCGGAACTTGTCGTCATCTGCGGCAAACTGGCGATGGCCGGGGATTATCTCCTGCTCCCCATCCGCAGTACGGTTAAGAAGTACGCCCAGAACCTTGTGAACAAGGACACTTCCATCATATTCTCAACTTTGAACAACCAGGCCGCTCCCATCGGAGACTGCATGCTCTCCCGCAGCCGGCTTCTCGGAATCCTGTAAAATATGCCGGAGATTTCAAAAAGGGGCACTGAGATGCCCTCGTCGCCAATCCGTAAACTCGCTCCCCTGGCTTCCGCAGCCAAAGCGCAGGGAGTCAAGGTTTATCATCTTAACATCGGCCAGCCGGACCTTCCTTCGCCGCAGCAGGCCCTGGATGCCATCCACAAGGTGGACAGGAAAACCCTGGAGTATAGTCCCTCCGAGGGGTATGCGTCGCTCCGCGTGGCTCTTTCGCGCTATTACCACAGACTTGGCATCAATGTTTTCCCGGAAGAGATACTTGTAACCACCGGCGGCTCGGAAGCCATCCTGTTCGCCTTCATGGCCTGTATGGACCCGGGCGACGAGATCATAATGGTGGAGCCCTGCTACGCCAATTACATCAGTATGGCCATAACGGCCGGCGTGGTTGTAAAAACCGTCACCTCCCATATCGAAAACGGCTTTGCACTGCCTCCGGTGGAGGAATTTGAAAAAGCCATAACCCCCGCCACAAAGGCCATTTTGCTGTGCAACCCCTCCAACCCGGGCGGCACCCTTTATACCAAAGACGAACTGTACCAGCTCCGCGACATCGTGAAAAGGCATAACCTTTTCCTTATGGCCGATGAAGTCTACCGCGAATTCGTATACAGCGACGAACCCTATCTGTCGGCCCTCAGCCTGGGAATCGACCAGAATGTGGTTCTCATCGATTCTGTGTCCAAGCGCTATTCGGAATGCGGCATCCGCATCGGCGCGCTCGTCAGCCACAACGAACAGGTACGCGCCACCGTGCTCAAGTTCGCCCAGGCCCGCCTGAGCCCTCCCCTTCTGGGCCAGATCGCGGCGGAAGCCTCCATCGACGGAACCGAGGCCTATTCCAGGGCGTGCTTCCTGGAGTACAAGGCCCGCCGGGACTTCTTCATCGAAGAGCTGAACAAGATTCCGGGCGTCTTCTCCCCCAAACCGGAAGGCGCATTCTACACGATTGCCTCCCTGCCCGTGGATAATGCAGAGGATTTCTGCCGCTGGTGCCTCACGGATTTCAGGGACAATAAGGAAACCGTAATGATGGCCCCCGCGGCCGGTTTCTACGGGGATCCGTCCCTCGGACGCAAGCAGGTTCGCCTGGCCTACGTCCTGAATATCAAAGACCTCGGCCGCTGCATCCAGCTGCTGGCCAAGGCACTCGAACAGTATAACAACATAAAGAAATAAAATGAAACACGAAGAACTACTCCCCATCATCGCCAACTTCGCAATCGAGGGCAATGTAATCGAAATCAAGCCCCTGGGCAACGGACTCATCAACGACACGCTCCTGGTAAAGACCGACGGCCCGGACAACTATGTGCTCCAGCGCATCAACAACGCCATCTTCAAGGACGTGGAGCTGCTCCAGCACAACATCGACTGCGCAACGGCCCACATCCGCCGCAAAGGTGGCAAGACCCTCACCTTCATCCCCTGCAAGGCCACCGGAAAGACCTACTGGACCGACGGTGAGAAATACTGGAGGGTCTCCGTGTTCATCAAGGACGCATTCACCTACGAGACCGTGAATCCGGAGTATTCCTACTATGCCGGCAAGGCATTCGGCGAGTTCGAGGCAATGCTGGCCGACATTCCGGACACCCTGGGCGAGACCATCCCCGACTTCCACAATATGGAGCTCCGCGCACGCCAGCTCCGCGAGGCCGTAGAGGCCGATGCCGTGGGCCGCATGGCCGAGCCTGAAGTGAAGGCCATCCTTGCCGATCTCCTCCCCTTCGAGGAGGAAATGTGCAAGGCGGAGCGCCTCCATCGCGAGGGCAAGCTCCCCAAGCGCATCTGCCACTGCGACACCAAGGTGAACAACATGATGTTCGACGCCCAGGGCAACATCCTCTGCGTCATCGACCTGGATACCCTTATGCCGTCGTTCGTCTTCTCCGATTTCGGCGATTTCCTGCGCACTGCGGCCAACACCGTGGCGGAGGACGACCCCGCCATCGACAAGGTCGATTTCAGGATGGACATCTTCGAAGCATTCGCCAAGGGATATATCGAATCGGCCAAGGTTTTCCTCACTCCCATCGAGAAGGAGAATCTCCCCTACGCCGCCTGCCTCTTCCCTTATATGCAGGCCGTGAGGTTCTTTGCCGATTACATCAACGGCGATACCTATTATAAGATCAAGTATCCGGAGCACAACCTCGTGCGTACGCGCAACCAGGTTGCCCTGTTCCACAGCGCCCTGGCCAAAGTGCCTCAGATGAAGGCGTTCATCGACAGTCTTTGATCCGGCGGGGCTTAATACGGCTTTTTACAATCCTTGGAGCGATGGCAATCCTGTTTGCCTGCTCCAAGGATAAAATTACTGTGATTCCTGGGCAGAAACCCGTCACAGAAGACCCGGAGGAGCCGCAGGAACCGGAGGAGCCGGAGGACCATACGGTGATAAAGCTCACCGGCACCGTCATCGGCACCACTCAAAGCGTGGATTACGGCACGGGCCAGGCATCCACCACCGTCAACACGCGCGACAATGTGTTCGACGGGGATTTCAACACCTACTTCGCTACCTACGACCGCAGCCGCACCTGGGTGGGACTGGACCTGGACAAGAAACACGTCATCACCAGGGTGGGCTATTCCCCGCGCATCTCCCAGGAGGGCCGCGTGGAGCTGGCCATCATTGAGGGAGCCAACAATGCCGACTTCAGCGACGCCATCCCCATTGCCATGATCAAGGAAAAGGGCAAGTCCGGCGAGATGAATTATGTCGATGTCGTGTGTTCGCGCGCCTTCCGCTATGTGCGTTACGTGGGCCCCAACGACGCACGCTGCAACCTGTCCGAACTGGAGTTCTGGGGCTGGAAAGGCAAAGGCGACGACTCTCAATTTTGCCAGCTTACAAACCTGCCCACGGTGGTTGTAAACACCAAGAACCACGCAGAGATAACATCCAAAAGGATATACATAACGTCCAATGTGTATATCATATCGGACGAGGGCAGGAAAATACTGGAAACCACGGAAACGGAAATCCGCGGTCGCGGAAACGCCAGCTGGAACTTCCCCAAGAAACCGTACAAGATCAAGTTTGCGGACAAGCATCAGGTGCTCGGCTCCCCTTCCGAGGACAGGAGATGGACGCTGATCAACAACTACGGCGACAAAACCCTTATGCGCAACATCCTGGCGTTCGAGGTGAGCCGCCGCGTGGGAATGGCTTACACTCCGTTCTGCACCCCCGTGGACCTTGTGCTGAACGGTGAGTACCAGGGCTGCTACCAGCTGTGCGACCAGGTGGAAGTTGGCGTGGAACGTGTTCCGGCAAAGGAAGGATACCTTATAGAAATAGACGCATACGCTTCCGGCGAGGCCGTCTGGTTCGAGACGGGCAGGAACATTCCCGTGACAGTGAAGTACCCGGACGATGATAAGATTACCCAGGATCAACTAAATTTCATCAAGTCATTCTTTGCCAATACGGAAGCGGCCGTGTTCTCGTCCAATTACAAGGATAAAACCAACGGATACCGCAAGTATCTGGACCTGGACAGTTTCCTGAAGAACTTCATCGTGGGCGAATTCTGCGGCAACACGGACACGTACTGGAGCGTGAATATGTACAAGGACGGAGCGCAGGGCAAGTTCTACACCGGCCCGGTGTGGGACTACGACCTTGCCTTCGAGAACGACAACCGCACCTATCCCATAAACAACATCAACGGCTGGATTTACGCCACCAAAGGCTCGGTAGCCGACGACGACGTCCGCACCTGGGTGACGCGCATCGTGAAAAACGATTCCGACGCCCACGCCCGCCTCGTGGAAATATGGAATTCAGTAAAGCCGGGCCTGTCCAACCTCAACTTCTACGTGGACCAGACCTACGACCTCCTGAACGAATCCCAGGAGCTCAACTTCAAGCGCTGGCCCATCCTCAACCAGTACGTCCACCAGAACCCCAAGACCTACGGCTCCTACGAAGGCGAAGTGAACAACGTGAAGAACTACATCACCGGCCGCCTAACCAAGTTCGACGAACTAATACAACAAAATAAATGAAAAAGTATCTCATCATCGCCCTTGCCGCCGTGCTGGCGCTGGCATCCTGCGGGCGTAATTACCAGAGCATCCCGAATGATCCGCTGAACGCACGCATCTACACGCTGGACAACGGACTTAAGGTTTACCTCACCGTAAACAAGGACGCTCCCCGCATCCAGACCTACATCGCCGTGCGCGTGGGCGGAAAGAACGACCCCTCCGACAACACCGGCCTTGCCCACTATCTTGAGCATATGATGTTCAAGGGCACGCAGCAGTTCGGCACAAGGGACTACGAGGCGGAAAAGCCTATGCTGGAGGAAATCGACTCCCTGTTTGAAGTCTACCGCACCATCAAGGACGAGGCGGAACGCCGCGCATTCTATCATAAGATCGACTCCATCAGCTACGAGGCGTCCAAGCTTGCGATTCCCAACGAGTACGACAAGCTTATGTCCATCATCGGCTCGGAAGGATCCAATGCGTACACATCCAATGACGTCACCTGCTATGTGGAGGAAATCCCCTCCAACCAGATCGACGCCTGGGCGCGCATCGAGGCGGACCGATTCAAGAACTGCGTATTCCGCGGTTTCCACACGGAACTGGAGGCGGTGTATGAGGAGAAGAACATGGGCCTGGCCGATGACGACGAAAAGGCTTTCGACGCCCTGGATTCAATGCTGTTCGTGAATCATCCCTACGGTACTCAGACGGTTATCGGCACCCAGGATCACCTGAAGAATCCTTCCCTGCGCACCATCCGCAGCCATAAGGACACATACTATGTGCCCAATAACGTTGCCATCTGCATGTCCGGCGATTTCGACCCGGACGAAGTCATCGACATTATCCGTACATATTTCGGCGACTGGCAGCCCAATTACGACCTTCCCGAGTTTACCTTCGCACCGGAAGAGCCCATCACCGCTCCAAAAGAGCAGACCGTGGTCGGCTATGAGGCCGAGTTCGTGGGAATCGCGTGGCGCACTCCCGGCGCTTCCCAGCGCGAGAGCGACGCATCGAGGATCGTGGACCTTATCCTCAGCAACAGCCAGGCGGGACTCATCGACATCGACCTGATTATGGGCCAGAAAGTGCTGGGAGCCTATTCCTACATTTACAACAGGGCCGATTATGGTATGGCGGTGCTTGAGGGAATGCCCAAGGAGGGCCAGACCCTGGAGGAAGTGCGCGACCTTCTGCTGGCCGAGATTGCCAAGCTCCGGAACGGCGAATTCCCGGAGGAACTGGTCACCGCAGCCATCAACAATTACCGCTATACGGAGATGCGCCGCCTGGAGGATAATTCTTCCAGGGCCGATATGTTCGTGCGCAGCTTCATCAACGGCACAAGCTGGGAGGAGGAAGTCTCCCGTCCCAAGCGCATCGAGGCTTTAACCAAGGCCGATATCGTGGACTGGGCGAACAAATACCTGGGCCCGGAGAGCTATGCAGTGGTGTATAAGAAGATCGGCGAAGATACCTCCATCAAGAAGATCGACGCTCCGGAAATCACCCCCATCGTGACCAACCGCGAATTCCAGAGCGATTTCCTGCAGGAGATCGCCGCCATCGAGCCGGAGGCAATTGAGCCCGTGTTCCTGGACTTCTCCAAGGATCTTGAGGTGAAGGAGTGGAACGGCCTGGAGATGCTTTACAAGAAGAACGAGAAGAACGAAATCACCAACATCACCTTCCGTTTCGACAAAGGCTCCGACAACGATCCCGTCCTGGATCTGGTGTCGGACTACATCAACTATCTGGGCACGGCCGATATGACGGCGGAAGAAATCTCCTCCAGCTTGTTCTCCCTGGCCTGCGACTGGGGCGTGAACGTGGGAACCACCGTCACCAGCATTTACCTGAACGGTCTTTCCTCCACCATCGGTGAAGGCCTGGACCTGGTAACCTCCCTCATCGAAGGGGCCGTGGCCGATGAAGAAATCTTCGAGGAACTCAAGAGCGACCTCATCCGTTCCCGTGCCGATGCGAAGAAGAACCAGGGCGCATGCAACAGGGCTCTCCGCAATTATGTCATGTTCGGCAAGGATGCGGTGAAAGCCGGAACCCTG
>Ga0310690_10010709_pt1 | contig 11385 bp, 13 predicted proteins | sample AusTroGonzalo_MG_2_FD_207661 | JGI IMG/M metagenome (GOLD analysis project Ga0310690, IMG submission 207661) | Bovine rumen microbial communities from tropical cattle in Woodstock, Queensland, Australia - Gonzalo_04 (v2) (version 2) | ecosystem: Host-associated > Mammals > Digestive system >...
AAGAAAGTCGGCTTATTGCCGACAATAAAAACTTTATCAACATCTTTGCAATGCACTTGAAGTGATCGGAGCGAATACCTTAATTCGTCATTGTGATGATGCGATCCTGAGCCAATGTAATACAAAACATCCATTTTTACCACTCCTGCCTTGTTTTATTTGCGCTCGAAAACATTTCTTCAATCGCCACTTTGCCGTTTCCGTAAAGCCTGATTTGCCCTCTGTCGTAAACCGGTTCCGCAAAAGTTAAAGCAAGCGAATCGCTTTTATCTGTTGAGCGCCCTATTCTTTTTTTAATTTCTTCTTTTTCTTCTAAAGTAAGTCTGCCTCTGAAATCATATTTTTTGTTAACGCTGATTAACTCATCAAAGAGGTTTTCATCTTTTGGAAGCTCAACCTCATCATCAAGCCACTGGTTTATTTTATCCCACATTTCAGCGCGTTTGTTGGCATACCTTTCCTCATTAATCGCCTTAGCACCGAAATTGACACCTTTAATCACCTCAGCAAAGCCCCTGTCTTTTAAGATGTCATAAACACCGCCGCCAACGCCTCCGACATCAATAAAAATTTTCACCGGACGATATTTTTCAATGATATTTGTTGCCACATTTGCCACTTCGACATTGCTCAAATTTCGATACACATCAAAGCGTAAACATTTCCGCCCGCGCCTCAAACAAAAAACCGTTGCATCATCTCCAAACCGCGCCACATCAAGCCCGATTACGAGCGGTGAGGTCGTTTCTTTTATTTTAGGCGTCATCGCCATACGCACTTTTGCCGAATCGATGAGCTTATGCGCACCTTGCGTTAATGGCTCTCCTTCCCAAATGTGCAAATAATCTGCCATTGATTTTTGCTTGCACTCAAATGCTTGTCGTTTCAGTTCTTGCGGGCAGAACGGATTGTCATAAAAGTTCACCTTTTGAATCAATGTCCGCTCATCCGGATTTGCTGCCAGTGCCACCCAAAGCGGATCATTTTCCTCAATCCTATTCATTGAAATCCAAATTTCCGAACCGTCTTTTCGAATGGTAGGCGATAAAATCTCCCATGATTTTTTTGTAATGACTTGTGCTTCTTCAATCCAAGCAATGTCCACACCTTCCAGCGATTTTATTTTTTGCACATCTTGATTGCGAAGACCCTTAAAAATAAACCGCGTTCCATTAACGCGGTTTATGATTTCACTTTCCTTAACATCAAACTCATCAAGTCCGTAAAAACTTATTCGATCGGAAAGGAGCCTGTGCACCGAATCCTTGATTGATTCTTGAATTTCACGTACACAGGCAATGAGTAACTTTTTTTGTAACCCTAAAAGAAGCAGCGCATCTGCAAATGCATAACTTTTACCGCCGCCGCGCCCTCCGTAAAAAAATTTGATACGTTTTTTTTCACTCAATAAAGGTAAAAACGGTCGTGCAATTTTAATTTTCAGCTCCTTTTGCATCAACAACCTCAATTTTAATATGCGTTACCTGTTCAATATTATTCACACTCGGATTACTTTTTTCGCCCACAATATCTCTGATTACTTCCACGGCCTTCAAATTTCCGTTTTTTGCATCATTGATCAGCATTTCGCAAATCTGCTCTCTGATTTCCTTTTTACTTAACATTTTAATCAGCGTTTCCTTTAATGTCTTAATTCTTCTCATTTTTTCTCCTCTTTTCCATCACCTTTCCTTCGCGCGCTGCATGCGAATCCCGAACTTTCTCATCTTCTCTTTATCTTATTTTAACAAAGCTTATATAAAATACACAAAAAGAGGTCTCTCATGAAAAAACTTTTCTTCCTATTTACCATTTTATTAAGCTTCAACATCTCTGCAGAAATTTACCATGGCATTAATATTGATGCTGTATATAATGATAGCGATTGGAGCAGTAAAGAAGATATAAAAAGATTAATAGATGATTATACCTCGCTTATACAATATCAAAATGAACTTGATAACTGCCCTGACATATTATTTGAAAATATACAGTGTTATGATAAAATTGCCGAAAAAATTATTACAAATTTATATGTATATCCTGAAGTCAATTTAAAACAATATACACAGCTCAAAAAAACTATATCTGATGCTTTCGAATTAAAAAATTGCCACAACAAATATACCTGGCCTGCTGGTAACTTATGCGATATTGAAAGTATTTCAAATCTGGCTGACTTTTTAAGAAAATATCTTCAAGATTTAATTTCTTCCGCTAAAGAAAAAATGTTTATTTATTCCCCAATATTAAAAAAATACCAATAGATTTTTCTGTAATTTTATTTTGCCAGATGTGCCCGATTAGCCCTATTAATCCATCCTGCTAAATTATTTATTTGAGAACTGTCTTTTTGTACTATATTTTTATAATATTCAAGCATTTCCTTTTGATAATTAGCCAAAAATTCTTCATAATCATGCTTTGAAAATTTTTCTAATTTACTTAAAGTATTCTTTCCTATAATATTCCCTTTAGCTGGCAAACCCAAAACTTTATGAACCGTCTGGATAGCATTCAAAGGACTTGTCGGCATACCATAATCTACAATAAAGCCTCTAATTGTGTAGGGCAATTTATTTAATCCGTTCCATATATAGAAATCTCGGTAAATTATAGCGTTAGCTCTTTCTCTTGTTAAATTTTTAATATCCTCATTTTTATATACTTTTTGAGATATACCAAATTTAGTTTTACCGCCTCTGTCATTTTTTTTATCAGAAAAACCTCCTTCATTTGGAATAATATATTCATTCAATATTTTTTTAAATTCTTCATCATTTTCCATTTGATCAATAAATTCACGGGAAAAGTCATCTCCATACAAAGAATAATCTATTGTTCCCTTTTTTAAACATCGTATTATATCTGAAATATCAATACCACTCATCTTCTCTGCCTCAAACGGCTCCGCCCAGCATCGGCAATTATGATCTTCTCCCGGATGTCCACCCTCCGGCGGTAAGTTCCAATTATAGACCTTTCCCTCTCTTACTGCATGCGAATCCCGAACCTTTTCATCTTCCATTGTCCGCCAAATATAATAATCTTCTTCGTGTCTTCTCATATCATCTAGCAATATCTCTCGGGCATACGGATTTGGTGCATATTCACTTTCGACATCAATTTCGCCCATATCCGCAATCGTTCTTGCACCTCTCGGATCTAAATAATACCACTCGCTTTGTCCTTCTTTTCTGTATTGTCTTTGCAAAGTCTTCATGCCTCGCAATATTTTATACATATCTTTATCTGTTGTTATCATTTTTATATATCCTCCAACACCGCCAACAGCGAATTTTCCCTCACGGCCACAACATCAGGCTCAATTGTCGGCACTTCATCAAAAGCGTGAAACATCACCCTTTGCCCGACGTCAACGGACTTCACTTCCGGTCCAACGCTTAAAACTTTTCCAACCGTTCGTGCTTTTTCAAAATCGTCCGGCAACAATACGCCACCTTCTTTTTTCGTTTTTTCATCAAGTTTAATTAAAACTCTGTCCATAACTGCTTTCATCTTAAAATTCCTATAAAATGCCCGTACCTGTTTCAACGCGCAAACCTGTTTCAAACCATTCAATCAAATTTCCGCTCGTGCTTGTTTTAAAGACCACACTTGCCTTAAAACCGGTTGCTGAGTTCGCCACCCATTGTCCTTGCATTTGGCGTGTTTTTGCCGATTGCCAAAGTGTTTCATTCCACTTGCCTTCGTTCCAATACACCAAATTTCCAAAATCTTTCCCGACGTTGATGTAATATTCCTGATCTGTGTCTTCATAATCCATATTCGTCCAAATTTTGAGTCTGAAATCTTTTGATGATTTAATTTTCGGCTTGAGCAGCGGAATTTTTTTCAATGCATTTGTTCCAAGAGCTGAGTACGCTTGCTCAACACTTCCCGTAATCGCTATACCGTTATCGGAATATGTGTTCCCAAACTTAAAAACCGTATTATCCGAACCAAAATATAAATCTCCCCCAAAGAGACACCAACAAAATGCCCTTATATTCGTCCACCTGCACCATGCACCTGTGTTAATATTAATCACGTGTTGTTCAAAACTTTTTGCCACAGGCACATTGAAAATGGCAATTCCCTTTTTACCGTAAATCAGGCTCTGCCACCCTTCAAAATCTTTATATTGATCGGCACGCTCCATCACAAGCCCTCTGATTTTATCTGAAAAAGACATCGTCGAATCGCCGGCATTATTGGCACTCAAAGCTTTTGAAAGAGGAATATATCCGTCTTCACAAATCAGCACCACATCTCCCTGATAAGCCATCACACATTGATATCCGATAGGTCGGCTTAACTTATAAGATCCCATCAATGTCCAATTGGTGGCATCATTCGGGTTATATCCTTTATAAATCAAAACTTCCCCTTCTGATGAGAGCAGACATGTATAATCATCAATACCGGCTCCGCCGTCAACCGTCCAGTTAAACACGGCTTGCAAACAACCGCCCCATTTTAATATTTGCGCTACATCAAAAGCTTCAAGTGTTCCGGCAACATTTCCTGCCGTATTTGAAACCCAAGCGCATGTCGAATTTTTTTGAACAAACCACAAAAATTCGTGGCTGACTGCCGCACTGATGATTTGATTTTCAGGTAAGTCTTCTCCCGAAAATCCCCAATTCTCAAAATGTTCAACATCATTTTCATCAACATAAAATACTTTCGGTTTGTCAACACCGTTCATAAAATAGAGATAGTTTTGATATTGAACAGTCTGACATCTGCTTTTTGAAAAACTCACATCTTCATATTCCGTAGCTTCTCCTGATAAAACCTGATAAGCTTTTCCACCGAAAACCGCTATCATTTTTTCAAGATGTGCCGTGTGGTATCTCACAAGTGTTTCCACTTTTTTCGTTGCCGAGAATTCACCTAAAGATGCGTATTTTGTGTAGCCCTCTCTTAAAGCCACCGAATTTTCATACGGCATATAATTGTCCATTTCTATGGCATCCGTTACCTGCATGCCGGCAATCGGATCTCTTTTATTTAATCCGCCGACAGGTGCCGGCAAAATAAAATCGGCGGATTTAACCCGCCGACTAGTTGTTTTGTACATATCTTATTTCCTTTTACTTTACAAAAAGAGGTACTCTAAAGGGCACCTCTTAAAATTCAATTTTCTTGCACATTAGCTTTTCTATTGTTTTCATATCAAATGTTTAGATGATTTATATAATGATTTAAATTGACATTTTTTTCAAAAAAGAGTTACGTTATAAGCGAGAAAGGAACAAAAAATGATTGTTTTTAAGATATTGCTTGGATGTTTTGTTCTCTGGTGGATATCAACAGAGGGTATGTGGTCGTTTTTTAGTTGTTTATCTTTTATACCTATCAGCTCCATACTCTCTTAAGGCCTGTTCTAAATCTTCTCTTACAGTCGTCATTTTCTTAAAACCCTTTCACATACCCTGTTGTCACGTTGGTATCTGTCTTTTTTTCTTCATTAAGCTCTTTATTTTTCAAAGCAGCCTGTAATTCCATTTCTTTGTTTTCCAAAAGCGCTTTTCTGTCTTGCTCATTTTTTTTCAAAACCAATTCAGCTTCTTTGATGGCAACTTCTTTTTGTTTGATCTGATGATCAAGCAATATTTTTTGTTCTTGCTGTTTAAGTTGCATCATGGCCACATTCGGCACAGCTTCTTGTTTTTGTGTTAACTCGTTTTCAATGGCTTCAAATGCTTTGTCTATAACGGGTGCGTATATTCTGGCGTTTGGCAAAGTTGCAATTAAGCTTTCAAGCATTTGTTTATAAACGCCAAGCAATAAAGGCTGCGTTGACACCACTTGAAATGCTCCGATAATCATCTGATTAATGGTGTTCACCGTATTTTGAATATGTACGCTTCGTTCTTCATTTAAAAATGCCGCATCCGTATCAATTCCTAAAACCATACCGCGCAGTTTGTCCGTTTTTAAAACCTCAACAGCCAAATCCACATCTTCCGGCGATACTCCATCTGTTGCAAAAGCTTTTAATCTGTCACGGCTGAAACACTCGCAAATCATTTCCGCTTTAATTTTGAACAAATCCGTTATAAAGCGCAATATTTCATTTTGCCTGTCTTGATTTCTGAGCGTTCCGTAATTGGTCTTTTTTAACACGGCGGTTGCTGTTTCAATTTTATCCGAATGCCCGCGCATAATATCTGAAACGCCCGTAATTTCATAAATTTGCGCCATAATATCCTGCCTGCGTGTTGCCAAAGCCTCTAGCGCCGTTACATATTGTTCAATCGGCGCAAAATCAATCACCCCCTTGATCCCGCCGTTTTCTTTTAATCTATCAAAATCAGATAAAGCCACCAATGTCACATCTTTATTTAAGATGTTTGCAAGTTCCGGAAAACTGTTGTCATAACAGCCCGAAACTTTAATAGCCTGCATTGTCAGCTGCATACGCGTTGTAATGCCGTTTAATTCACTGAGCATCGGCTTTAACTGTTCATAATCCGGCACAGCAATTAAACCGTTGTTTGTTAATGTGGCAAAAAGAGGTTTCGGCATTGTAAAAAAGCCGTTAATATCCGGCGTTTCTTTTAACACTTTCAAAAAGCCTTTGGTGTATTCTTTTGTTAAATATAAAACTTGCTTACTTGCTTTATCCCAAATTTCATAAACGAGAACAGATTTGGTTTCTTTATCTTTATCTTCCTCTTTCACATCAAATTTTGCCGAAACCTCTCCACCGAATTGTTTTTCAATTTCTTCAATCGTCATAAAAATTTTGCGTGCAAACCATGTGCAATCTTCCCAAACATTTACTTTGTCAGAGTCTGCAATAAAATCTTCCGGATTGATATAAACCGTTTCAATCTTTTCATCTTCTAATATTTCAAAACATATTTTTTCTTCACCTTCGCCCAAAGCACACGCTTTAAATGTCGGCACATATTTTTCGTAAGCCGCACCAAAACCCAAAAGCAAAAAATCGTTTCGAACGTATTTCATCACACTGTCGAAATCAAACTTTTCCAAATCCCATTCAAGTGCTTTTTCCAAAATTCTGCACGCTATTGCACCAATGACCGAATCCGTTTTTTCTTTCTGTTCCACATAGGGCTTCGGTTGTTTGAAATATAAAAAGGGCTTTAATGTTTCAATTGTTGCCCAAAACACATTTTGCTTATTTTTTGAATTTTCATTTCTGTAATAATCTCTGATTTCTTTGATAAGCTCATAATAGTCCGCATACTTTTTTTCAGCTGTTTCAATTTTTTTTATCCAATTTTTTACCTCGTTCATTTTTAACATCCCTTTTTATGTTCAATTACCAAACCGTCATTAAAAAGCTCACAGTTTTGAGCAAGTCTGATGTCTTTTACATTTTGCTCAAGCCCAAATTTCTTTTTGAGCTCTCGCTCATATTCGTTATATTCTTCGCTATAGTCCATGCCGTTTCTTTTCAGCCATCGCCACGTCACACCGAGTTTGACAACATACTTGTCGAAAAGCGGAACGTCTGTATTTTTATTAACAGCGCTTTTAACCTCACAACTTTTTGCATCGTAACACACGCCGTTTGATCGATATAAAAACACAATTCTCAAGCCTTCCGGCACTTTACTTAAAAATCGAAAACCGTTGTTTTCAATTTTAAATTGCAGTTTGCCTGATGATGTTTCAACACACTTTTGTTTCATAAATTCTTCAGATGTTAAAGCTCCTAAAACTTTTTCTTTGCTGTCTTTAATGTAAATTGTGTTATGTATCAGCGCATAAAAATCCGGCACAATCTCATCAAACGAATAAAATCTTTTATTTTCTAATGTTTGAAAAGTTGCTTGTTTAATGAGGCTTTGCCAATCGCCATAACGCATCAAACTTTCCAGTTCATTTTTCATTACTGATAGAAAAATAGCATTATGTTGTGTGTTTTTATCAAACAAATCATCCGGTCTTTGTGTTGCCGTCAAATCTGCAACTTCTTGGCATATTTCTAAAATATTGTTCATTTTTTCAAATCTTTCCTTTCGTTTTCAAATTAACCCCACCCCAAACCCTGTTCAATTTTCCTACAAAAAAAAGAGAGCCAAGCTCTCCATTATTAAAATGCTAACAAATGAGTTTTAAAAAAAAGCACCAACGGCGCGGTGCTTTAAAAATTCCTTTTTCAAGGATGTTTTAACGTTATCACATTTTCAAAATCCTGTCAAGCCCTGTGGAAAACATGGTTATTTTATTGTAATATAATAATAAATATCTTATATTTTTTAAAAGCAGGCTAAAATTTTATTGTATTTTTCTTTGTTTTTTATGTTTTTTAGTGCTAAAACCCCTAAAATAGCTTTATATTCCACATTTGCCAAAGAGCAAATTGTTTTTAAATCATCCTCATTTTGAAAAAAATCCAACGCATCTTTTCTTATTTTTTCTTTTTTCTTTGATTGTGCTTTCAAACCGTAAGCATCTCTTGCGGCAAGTTCTAAAACGGCGCGAAATAAATTTTGAACACAAAGAATTTCTCTTTTATTTTCATACGCCATTTTTCTTCCCCAAATAATAAAAGATTAGAGCATCTAACGCCTCGCAAAGAAATTTCTTCAACACCTTTGGTGCAATCAAATTTTCTTTTAATTCACAATCTTTGAATATCACAATTTCTATAACCCACCGTTTTTCTTTTGGAATGCTTTGATAGGCTTTCATAAATTTATCTTTGGCTACTAAATTTGTTTCCACGCTACCTATTTTTAATCCGCCATCAACAAGCGGTTTAGAAACATCTAAAACACCTGCAGATAAAACATGGCTTTTCATGTAGTCTTCATAAAACAGTGTGCCAACCAACAACCGATCATGTGCGCTAAAGTTTTTCAACCCGTATTTCAGCCACCCTTTTTCATAATATTTTCTTAACACTGTCTTCTTCATATTTTCCTCTCCCTTTATCTAAGTATAATATTTTTATTATATTATCAATGAGAAAAATATTATTTGCACAAGAAAAAAAAGCCTGATACATTTCCTATATATTTTACAAAGGAGAAAACCATGAATATTGATCAAATTCGCTCACATATTGATAAGCTTATTCAAGAAAAAGGCAAAAACTATCGCTCTCTTTCACTTGCCATCGGCAAAAACGAGGCTTATCTTCATCAATACATCAATAAAGGTTCCCCCATCCGTTTGCCCGAAGAGCAGCGCCGCAAGCTCGCCTCTCTTTTAGATGTTGACGAACAAGAATTGACCGATATTAAACTCCCTAAAATCATTTCTGTTCAAGCAGGATGCTTAAAATCAAATCTTATTGAAATGATTTCTCCTGATTCAGAGCAAAAATCTGTCGGCTTTTTATCTCTTCCGGATTCAGATTACTCTGCCATCACGCGTACCTCCTCAGATATGGTTAAAATGCTTCGTATCAATGGCGATTGCTTGTCTCCAACCCTAAAAGACGGCGATTATATTTTAGCAGACTTTTCAACACAGTCTTTTTTAACGGATGGTCTTTATGTCGTCTCGCTCGCGGGCAATCTTTTAATACGCCGTATTCAGCAAATTTCGAGTTCGGAATTTCTTCTCATTTCCGATAATTCAAATTACAAAAGCGTGACGGTGTCTTCTAAAAAGCTTTCTATTGTGGGCAAAGTTATCTTTGCTTTAAAATCAGAAAAAATCGCTTAGTCGTCAATTTTTGAGCACCTTTTTAAAGGTGCTTTTTTTATTTATCCACACCTCTTTAAAGCTTCCTTTTTTAAAATAATGAGAAAAATATAATGTTTTTCCCTTGATTTGTAATATTTTTATAACTATATTCCTTCAAAAGGAGGAAAAATGAATCAAGAACTTCAAATTTTAGAAAAAAGAAAAAACGCCTTAAAAGAGCGTATTAAATTTGCGGAAATTGCTGATGACAGTTATTATCTTTCTTCGCTTTGCAAAGAACACCAACGCGAGCTTTTTGAAGTTGAGCGCCAAATTCTAAATCTTCAAAAAGAGCAAAACTCTTAACTTACCCTTGCTCATCTTTTTTTAATGGCTTATCATTTAAAAAAACAGATGAGAGAGGATACAAAATGAATCCGTATGAAAATCAGGTCAAAGAATTTCATCAGGCTATGGAAATGGCCATCAATGAGCCGTATACAAAATCACTTTTAGAATTGCGCCAAAAACTGATTAACGAGGAAACGGCAGAACTTAATATTGAAATTAACGCTCTTCTTAACGAGCTTTCCTCAACAGGCATCGTCACAAAACAAACAAAGCTTAAAATGTTTAAAGAACTTGCCGACCTTCAATATGTTTTAAGCGGCATGGTTGTTGCGCTCGGCATTCCAATGGAAGAAGTTTTTTCGCGTGTTCATCAAAGCAATATGTCAAAGCTTGTCAACGGCAAGCCCTTAAAACGTGAAGACGGTAAAGTCTTAAAAGGTCCGAATTATCAAAAACCGGACCTGTCTGATCTCGCTTAAAAAACGTCAAATACTTATTTTTTCACATCAAGCTTAATATGAAGTTCTCTCAGTTGTTCCTCAGTCACCGTGTTCGGCGCCTGCATCAACAAGTCTTGTGCTTTTCCGTTTAAGGGGAAGAGAATCACGTCTCTGATGCTTGCCTCATCCGCAAGCAGCATCACCATACGGTCAACCCCCGGAGCGCACCCTGCGTGCGGTGGGGCACCATAGTGAAAAGCGCTGATCATACCGCCGAATTTACTATCCACAACGCTTCTATCATAACCGGCAATTTCAAATGCCTTATACATAATTTCAGGTCTATGGTTTCTGACCGCACCGGAAGAAAGCTCAATTCCGTTGCAAACGATATCATATTGATAGGCTAAAATATCCAACGGATCCTTGTTTAAAAGCGCATCCATTTCACCTTGCGGCATTGAAAACGGATTGTGTGAAAACTCAATCGCGCCCGTTTCTTCATTTCTTTCAAACATCGGGAAATCGACAATCCAACAAAATCTGAAAGCGTTTTGTTCAATCAAATCGAGTTCTTGTCCGAGTTTTGTTCGTGTTTGTCCCGCAAATTTATTTAACTTATCTTCTCTGCCAACCATCAGTAATACGGCATCACCTTCGCCTAAATTAAAAAATTTCTTAGCCTCATTTAATTTCTCATCGCTGAAAAATCTTGTAATACCTTTAGCACCAGAAGAAGAAAGTGCAATATAAGCCATTCCGCCCATATCATTTTCTTTGGCATACGAATCGAGCTTGTCAAAAAATGAACGCGGTTTATCTGCAATTGCCTTAACAACAATACCACGAACTTTTTCGCCGTTTTCTACTTTCGTGTCATAAACACCAAATCCCGAATTGCGGAAAAATTCCGTTGCATCAACAATTTCAAGAGGGTTACGCAAATCCGGCTTATCCGAACCGTATTTAATCA
>Ga0310690_10010712_pt1 | contig 11383 bp, 9 predicted proteins | sample AusTroGonzalo_MG_2_FD_207661 | JGI IMG/M metagenome (GOLD analysis project Ga0310690, IMG submission 207661) | Bovine rumen microbial communities from tropical cattle in Woodstock, Queensland, Australia - Gonzalo_04 (v2) (version 2) | ecosystem: Host-associated > Mammals > Digestive system >...
CGGACGCGAAGAAGGCGATCGTCATAGACGATCCGCGCACGCGGGCCGTGGCCGGCGAGCGCGTGATCGGGCTCCTGAAGGCGGCAGGGCGAGACGTGGCGGAGCACGTGATCAACCCGGACGGCTCGGACTTCCACGCCACATACGCGAAGGTCGAGGAGGTGCGCGAGGCGATATGTGGGGAACGGCTTGCCCGCCGAAGCCTTGGCGAAGGCGGGGGAACGGGGAATGGGGAACGGGGGATAGTCCCTGTTGCCGTCGGCTCGGGCGTCATCAACGACCTCACCAAGCGCGCATGCGGCGAGCTTGGACTCCGCTACATGGTCGTGGGCACGGCGGCATCGATGGACGGCTACACCGCCTACGGCGCGGCCATCACGAAGGACGGCATGAAGCAGACCATGGGCTGCAAGGCCCCGCTCGGATGCATAGTCGACAGCGCAGTCGCCGCCGCCGCGCCTAAGGAGATGACGGCGAGCGGATACGCTGACCTCATCGCGAAGATCCCAGCGGGCGCCGACTGGATCATCGCCGACCTCATCGGTTCCGAAGCCATCCATCCGCTCGCTTGGAAGCTCGTACAGGGGCCCCTTCGCGACACGCTCTCCAACCCCGTAGGATGCGCGTCCGGCGACGAGCGAGAGGTGCGCAAGCTCTGCGAGGGCCTCGTCATGAGCGCGTTCGCCATGCAGGCGATGGGCTCCTCGCGCCCTGCGAGCGGCACCGAGCACCAGGTGGCGCACTACTGGGACATGGAGGACCTCGCATTCGAGGGCAAGCCTGTCTCGCACGGCTTCAAGGTGGGCATCGGCACGCTCGCATCCACCGCCACGCTGGAGTTCCTGCTTGAGCACGACCTCTCGAAGATGGACGTGGACGAGAAGGTCGCCGCATGGTGGCCGTCGTTCGACGACGTGAAGGCGACATTCCCGTCCGTCTTCCCCGGCCGCCCTGCGCACGTCACACGCGCCGAAATGGAGTACGCGAAGAAGTTCCCGACGAAGGACGCGCTCCGCAAGGAGCTCACGGCCATCCGCGACAACTGGGGCGACCTCGCCGCGAAGATCCGCGAGCAGCTGATGCCGTTCGACGAGGTGAAGGCAAACCTGAAAAAGGTCGGCGCGCCGGCGGAGCCCGAGGAGATCGGCGTCACGCGCGCGCGGTTCCGCGAGACGTTCGCGGGCGTACCGTACATGCGCGCCCGCTACTTCGGCGCCGACCTCGTGCAGCGCGTCGGACTCATGCCCGCGCTCCTGGACCGCCTCTTCGGAGCCGGCGGCGTGTGGGAAGTCAAATGACGAAATGCCATTTTCGTGTATCTCGTGTGTTTCGTGGTTTCACCGTAGAAGGATATATAGCATGACGAAGACGAAGCGTTCGCTGGGCTGGTGGCAGTGGGAGACGCTGCTGGTGACGATGGGCGGATACGCCCTCTACTACATCATCCGCAAGAACTTCTCCTTGGCGATGCCTCTCCTCGGCGGTATCGGCATCAGCAAGGTGCAGCTCGGCGCATTCCTCACGGCCGGCGGAATGCTTTACGGCATAGCCCGCTTCACGAACGGAATCATCACCGACCGCAACAGCGCGCGCAAGGTGATGTCCTTCGGCCTCTTCATATGCGCCATCGTGAACATCGTGTTCGGCGTGAGCGACTTCATCGCGCTCGGCGGCGCGGCCCCGGCAGTGGCCAAGGGCGTGTCCGCCGCATCCGCGCTCGTATGGACGATGGGCATCCTCTACATCATAAACAGCTACTTCCAGGGGATGGGCGTAGGCCCGTGCGTGAAGACCCTGCCGATCTGGTTCCCGCCCAACCAGCTCGCCACCAAGCAGGCAATCTGGAACCTCTCGCACTCCATCGGCGCGGGCGGCGTGTTCGCCCTTCTCGGCTGGTGGATCATCCCCCACTTCAACGCGTGGCGGCTCTGCTTCCTCGTGCCGGCCGGCATCGCGATGGCCGGTTCGGTGGGACTCCTCTTCGCGATGAAGGACTCGCCGGAGGACGTGGGCCTGCCGCCCATTCCCGGGCGCAAGGTGTCCGTCGTCAGGACGAAGGAGGAAAGCGCCGCCTACAAGGCGTTCGTGCGCGACCACGTGCTGAAGAACCCGTACATCTGGATTCTCGCCATCTCCAACTTCTTCGTGAACACGGTGCGCTTCGCCGCCCTAGACTGGGGTCCGACGCTGCTGATGGAGTCGAAGGGTCTGACGCTCGCCGCCGCGACTACGCTCTGCTTCACGTTCGAGATCATCGGCGGCAACCTGGGCATGATCGCGGCGGGATGGGCAAGCGACCACATCTTCGGCAGCCGCACGCACCGCACGTGCGTGTTCTGCTTCCTCGGCATCGCGCTCGCCGTGGCCGGGTTCTGGGCCGTGCCCACGTCCGCGCCGCTCGTGGCGAAGCTGATCCCGTTCGCCATGATCGGGTTCTTCGTGTACGGACCGCAGGCGCTCCTCGGCATATCGTCAACGCAGCAGGCCACGGCGCGCGCCGCCGCCGCCGCTGGCGGAATCCTCGGCATCCTCGGCTACCTCAGCACGATCGTCAGCGGCGTAGGCTTCGGCTGGATGGCGCAGCACTGGGGATGGGACGCCGCCTACGCCACAATCCTCGTAGCGGCGATCGCGGGCGGCCTCGTGGTGCTGATGATGTGGAAGGCTCCCGCGGAGCAGATGCCCGAGACGCGCGGATAGTTCATCCAGGAAAAACAAAGCCCGGCAAAACTTCTGCAAGCGGTTCCATCACGAACGCGCGCTCGCGGGCGCGCGGATGCGGAAGCGTCAGCTCAGGTTCGTCCAGCACGAGATCGCCGAACGTGATAAGATCGAGGTCGATCGTGCGCGGCACGTTGCGCACCGGTCCGCGCACGCGCCCCTGCGCCGTCTCTATCGCCTGCAACCGGTGCAGGAAGTCGTGCGCCTCCAGCGCCGTCTCGCACACGACGACTTGATTGAGGAACCGCTGGCCGCGAAACTCCTCCGGCACGTCCACCGGCTCCGTCTCGCGTACCGAACTGGCCTTCACGACGCGCGTCTGCGGAATGGCAGCGAGCGCGGCAAGCGCATCCGCGAGCCGCTGCGCGCGCGGCTCGATGTTGCTGCCGAGCGAGACTACGGCGAGGGTCGTGTCTAGCGCGTCGCTCATTTCGCCGGAGTAAGGGACTGGTCGCCGTCGAGGCCGGGCATGTTGCGCGCGCCGACGGGACCGCCGTCCGACGACAGCGTCAGGCCGGGCGATCCTGGTGCAAGCCGATAGTCGCGCGTCGCAGGGTTGACGAACTTCGGGGCGGCGAACTCGCCGTGTGGGTCGAAGCCGAGCGCGCGATATGCGGGCCAATCGAGCATTTGCCGGGGCTTGCCCTCAAGCCAGCGGAAGACGGGCACCGCTCCGTCGTTCCACACCAGGTTGTGGTCGTGCGTCAACCCGTAACGCCAGTCTAGCGCGCTGCGGGCAGTCCATTCGGTGGCGCGACAGAAGATGTTGTTCCTCACCACGAAGTTCGTGGTGGCGGCACGGTTGCTGTAGTACATCAGGTGCGCGCCGTTGCGGTCGGGGCGCTGCGCGTGCGCCCAGCCGCTGCCCGCGTCCACGCACGTGTTGTGCTCGAACGTGATGTTCGCGGTGAGCTTCGCGTTCCAGTACTCGTAGGAGTATTCGGCGTTCCAGATGACGTTGTCGCGCCAGACGATGTCCGTCTCCGTGTCGTTGCGTCCCTGGTTCGTGAGCGCCGCGTCGTATATCTCCCACAGGCGGTTGCGTTCCACGAGGTGCCCCGTGGCGTCGCCCCAGAACTCGATGCCGTTGCCGAAGCGGACGGGATAGGCAATCTTCCCCGTCTTCTCGCTGCGCCGCCAGAACTGGAGTCCGCCGCCGATCCAGCAGATGTCGCAGTTGCGGATGGTTATGTTGCGCGTCGATCCGCCGCCGAACCCGTGGGCCGCGCCATAGCGCACGCAGAGGCCGTCGTAGACGACGTCGTGGCAGCCGTTCTGGTTGATGATGTGCTTGGTGAAGGCAAGCTCGATCGACGAGAACGCCGCTCCCGGATTGCGGTCGTACCGTACCAGCACACGCTTCTTCTCGGGATCGTACCAGTAGTCCAGCTGGTTCTCAAGCTCCTGCACCTTCCAATCCGGATTGCGCCACTTCTTCACGCCCCACCACTTGCCGTGGTCGCAGATGAAGATGCCGACGTCGAACGGCAGCATCGCCTCGGTATCGAGCGTCGCGCGCCACAGCCCCACCGGCACGAAGTCGAACATCGCCCCTTCCGGCATCACGTCGCCGATCGAGAAGTGTAGCGCGGGTTCCTCCACGTTGCCCGACTTGGTGAAGAACACGTCCAGCGTCTGCCAGTCTTCGCCGACCGTTGCGCGAGGAGGCATGCCCGTCATCGCCTGCGTCCACGGGTAACGGGCAAGCGTGTAGTTCACGCGGCTTAGGCGGAACGGTTTCGACGAACGGACCTTGAGACGAAGGATGGCGCTGTCGGGCAGGTTCTTCTTCCTTGGCCCCCAGAACTGAATCAGGTGCGCGCCCTGCTTCGGCTTCACCTTGCAGACCGCCCGCAGGAACGTCTCGCCGTTCTCTGTCACGCACCGGAGCGACCCCTTCACGCCTTCCTGCCAGGACCCCTCCCATCCCTCGCACGACGTCCCGTCCCACAGCTGCTCGTGAAGCACGGGCTCGACGATGCGCGTGGACCACAGCCCCGGCGACTCCTCGAACCAGTCCTCGGGCCGTGATCGGTCGGCCGAGTTCTGGAGGATAGGCTTAGGCCCCTGCCCGTACCAGCTGTACGTGACGGGCTTGCCGGACGCGCCGCTCACAGGACTCAGCGTGCCGCGCCACAGGCCGCCGCGCTTGAACAGTATCCGGTCGCCGGGGGCGGGCTTCGCCTGGTTGACGCGCTCCAGCGTACGCCATGCCGTCGCCGGGGTTGTGCCGTCCGCCGCGTCGTTCCCGGCGGAGCTGTCCACGTGCCAATCCGCCGCCATAGCGGCACCGGCAGCAAACACCGCAACGGCGCATAACCGAAAACATCTGTTTTTCTTCATGGCGTGTAGGATACCACACCTCCCCGCCGCCGTAAAGCCTGATGGAGTTTGGAAACAACTGGAACAACTATGAAAACAACTTTGGTACGCGGGCTAACTCGCCCGCGTTAGGTTCCCACCTGCAACCAGCTATTATTCCGCAAACAGTTTTACCTTTCACCGATAATCCAATTTTGCTATGATGACTCCATCCCTCATAAGAAGGCTTGCTTGCATGGTAGATGCGGAGAAACTGAAAGCCCATGTCTATGACATAGTTGGGGCATTACATGCCGTCCACGACGAGCTTGGAGCTGGTGTCAACGAGTACTGTTACCAAGAGGCTCTTGGCATGGAGTTGTCTGACAGAGGCATCCCCTTTGAACGCGAAAAGTCATTCCATCCGTCATACAAGGGGCGCCCGATGAATGCGGAGTATCGCGTGGATTTCTTGTGCAAGGGAGACGTGATAGACGGAAAACCATTCATTGAACGGACATCTGGCGCGGGCGAGACTTGTCCGCCGTAGCCTTGGCGAAGGTGGATAGCCCGCGCGCCATTGGGCTGTTGTCCTTGAAGTTGTTTAGGTTGTTTCCTTTTCAAAGAGGAGATACGCGGCGAGGGAGACATTGCGAACCGCGAACCGATCAGGCCGGAATTTGGTATACTTCTTTCGCTATGAAAAGTTTCGTCTGGATTCCTGTCGCATGCCTGGCAGGACTGATAATCGGCGCGTGGGGCCCTCGAGAGGAACTGCGCGACTTCAAGGACAACATGAAAAACCAGGCCATGAAGGAGGGCAAGTGGTCTGCTTCCCGCTCTGTCGTTGCCAATGGCTTCCAGTCGTTCACGCGCCTGGCGAACATACAGGAAGAGACGCACCGCCCGCACAAGCGGCGTTCTGACGCCAAACCGCTATTCGCCTCCGCCACAAACAAGCCGCCGACAAAGGTGACCGCCACCAATCACGCGCCCGCGGTGGCATCCGCCGAAACGCCGACGAACCAGCCTGCCGCCAAGCAGGAGCGTCCTTCGCCCAAAGACCTTCGCGCGCGCATTGAGGAGGCCCAGGAGCTGTGGAGCGCACGCGTGGAACTGGCGCGCGCCAAGTGGAAGACGAAGCTGGGGCTGGACGATACGGCCACGGAGAAGTTCAACGCTGTGCTGGACGACATGAACGTGCAACTCTACGACACGATGCTGACAATGTCCACCCTGCTCTCGCAGCAGGACAAGATGACGCCAGAGCTTGGCCTGCGCATGATGGGCGACGCGACGACGATCATGGCGGAGACATACGAGAAGATCGGCGCGTGCGTTCCCGCCGACAAGCGCGCAGTGGTGTCCGAGATGCAGGTGTTCGACTTCATCGATCCGGGCGTGGCCGAGCCGCTGATCTCTGTGCAGGACAAGCTGGAAGGCTTCCAGATGCAGCCCGGGGGCAGGAACCGATGAAAAGCCTCTTTCGCATCGGGCAGGTGGCGGTCGCCGAGTGCGCTGGCGCAGTGCGCAGCCGGCGCGTGCTGGTGATCCTCGCGCTCTACCTCCTCATGGCGGTGTTCTGCATGATGTGGACCATCACCATCCTGGGGAAGATGGAGGCCGAGCTCTCAAAGGTGCTGCAGCTGCCCGAGACGGAGGAGACGGGCATCGTGTCGGCGACGCTGTGGAAATCGGCTCCATTCCAGAGCATGGTGAAGTCGGGCCTGAAGAACGATCTGGTCTACAACGACATCGAGGGGCGGCATCCCGTGGAGCTGATCTACGCCTGGTTCGCGTTCATGTGTGCGCCCCTACTGGCGATGCTGGTGGCCGGAAACCGGGTGGCGGACGACCTGAAATCCGGCGCGGTGCGATACGCGCTCGTGCGCGTCACGCGCCTCGAGTGGACGCTCGGCAAGTACTGCGGACAGGTGATGCTGGTGGCGTTTGCCCTTGCGGTGAGCGCACTCGGGGCTTGGGTCGTGGCCGTGTTCCGATTGTCGGGCATAGGGATGTTCGAGCTTCTGCCGACGATGTTCGACTGGGGATTCCGCGCAGGAATGTACGCTCTCGCGTGGCTAGGGCTGGCGCTTGGCGTCTCGCACGTCACCCGTTCCGGAAGCCGAGCCTCTGCGCTGTGCCTTCTGGCCATCGCCCTGTGCGCGGGATGGCCCGGTATCCTGAAACTTCTGTCCCGCTGGCTCGACTGCCAGTGGCTCGACCACTTCGACGCCATCGTGCCGTCGTCGGCAGCGCTTTCGCTCTGGCGCAGAAGCTTTGCTCCGCTCTTCACCGGCGGCGCACACCTGCTCACGCTCGGGCTGACCTATCTCATGCTTGGGCATCTGGTGTTCAGCAGGAGGGACGCATGATCGGCGTCGCAATCGTGACACGCGACCTCGTGAAGCGCTACGGCCGGCGCCGCGCGCTGGACGGGTGCTCGCTGGTTGTGCCGCGCGGGACGATGATGGGCCTAGTGGGCGCGAACGGCGCAGGCAAGACGACATGGATGATGGCGGTGGCAGGATTCCTCCGTCTGTCGTCCGGCTCGATCGACCTGCTCGGACGCGGCCCGTTCAGAGCGGAGGTGCATTCCGGACGTTTCGCGATCCTTCCGCAGGATTCCGCCCTGCCGCTGGAGGCTCGGCCTGGCGACATACTCTACCGTTACGCGCGGATGCAGGGACTTTCGCCCGAGGCGGCGCGACGCACCGCCAACGAGATGCTTGCGGCTGTCAACCTGGCGGACCGCGCCAATAACTCCATCCGCTCGCTCTCCCACGGCATGCGCATGCGAGTGCGCTTCGCGCAGTGCTTCATCGGCTCACCGGAGGTGGTGCTGCTAGATGAGCCGCTCAACGGACTCGACCCGATCGAGGCAGACCGCATCCGGCGGTTCCTGCGCGCGCGACGCGGACGGCAGACGATCGTGATCTCATCGCACAACCTGCACGACATCGAGACTCTCTGCACGCATGTGGCGTTCGTGGAGAAGGGACGTGTGACGCGCACCTCCACGCTGGAGGCGATAACCCGGGCATCAAGCCGCGTGACGTACACGCTCGCCGCCGAACCGTCAGACATGGCCGCTCTCTCGGCAGCTGTGCCTGGCGCGACGTTCGCATGGACCGCAGAGACACACGATCTCGTATGCACGTTTGAGGCGGCGGACGGCGACGTTGCGGCGATCAACCGCAAGCTCCTGCCCGCGCTCCTTGCGCAGACGGACGTGCTTGCAGTCTCGTCCGGCCTATCCCTTGAGCAGGCCTACCTCGGCAGTTAACGCCTCTGCATCGCGTGCCTCAAGGGGCGATGAAACGGGCGAGGACGGAAAGCATCAGACTTGCCAAGAGCAGTATGACCGCGCCGCCAAGGCGGGAGGATATCTGCGCGAACGGCATCAGCTCCATGCGCTTCGCGGCCGACAGCACTGCCACGTCGCCAGTGCCCCCCATGTTGGACATGCACAGCCCTGCGGTGATTCCAGCCTCGAAAGGATAGAAGCCGACAAGCCGGCCGACGATCGCCGCGCCGGCGAAGGCGCCGATGCAGGTGGACGCGCACAGCAGCAGGTATGTCACGCTGAAGGAGGCGATCACCGTGTCTATCTCAAGAAAGCAGATGCCGATGCCGACCAGCAGCATGTTCGTGAGGTTCTTCATGATGAACTGGAACCACTGGAAGCAGGCGATCTCGACCCGCTCGGGGAGGATGCGCGCGATCTTGCAGACGGCCACCGTGACGATCATCCACGCGTAGGCGTGGATCGTGACGCCAGTGCCCAGCGCCTTCCACGCACCCGCCAGGATGAAGCCCCAGGCGAAGAACGCGCCAGAGGCCAAGAGCCCGATGCCCATGTTCGGCAGGGACAACGCATCGCGCTGGGCCTGCACCTCGGGACTGATCTCCAGTTCCTTAGGGTCAACGGAACCGGCCTGCATCAATGCGCCGTTTCCGTTCAGCCTGCCGCGCAGCGCCTTTACCAGGATGCCGGCCAGCACGATGGAGATCGCGTTGCCGATGGCGACCGCCGGAGTCATGACGGAGAGCGCTTCCGCAACGGTCATCGAGCCGCTCGACTCGAATATCTTCGAAAGCGGCGTGGCGCCCGCACCCATGCCGCCGCCCATGATCGGCAGGGCGATCAGGAGCAGGGCGTTGATGACCGGATACCCCATGATCGCGGCCACACCCATGCATAGGCCAAAGGCCAGCACGAGACCGCCGAAGATCGCTGGGAAGTACCGCGCGGCCGCCTTCAGGAGCAGCGTCCGGTTCATGCCCAGGATGGAACCTGTGAGCAACGCCGCAACGTACCAGTCCAGGAATCCTCCCTCCGTCTTGAAGAACGCGGCGATGTTTCCCACCAGGTCAAGCTGGCCGAATGGAAGCGTCATGTTGTAGATGGTCTGGCCGTCCACGGTCTTCGCGGCCGGAAGGATGCCGAAATAGACCAGCAGCGCGGAACCGAAGATGCACACGATTGCGCCGCCTCCGAGATAGTCTTTGATTATCGGAGCATGGTCGCCGATCCAGGCAAAGATGGCCCCAAGGACGATCATGAACGCGAAGCATCCGGTCATGCCTTTGGGCAGCACACCCAGGTAGGTGGCGGCAAGCACCACTGCGGCAATGCCCAGAAAGATCGGCAACGGGAGGTTGAAGAGGCACAATCTGGTCTTCATGGCTACTCGAGCGGAGCGCAGTTGACGCCGGCGGCGATAAGCCGCTTGCGGTGAATGGCCATGCGCCGCGCGAAGTCAGCGAAGTTGCGCCCTGCGGGAGGGACGCGCTCCTGCGCGTCCGAAACGGGACCTGTCCACACCGTCTCCGCGAACGCGCACGCGCGCGGCCACAGCTTGAAGGCGAGGTCGTACTCGTTCCACACGCACTCGCTCCACATGCAGCACTCCGCGCCCAGCACGTGCTTCTTCGCCGCCTCCGTCATGCCTGCGCACGGGTCGAAGGAATAGGACTTCGCGAGCGAACAGCGCATCTTCGGGCTCAGGTACGTGAACGGATCGTCTGCCACGCCCTGCGGCACGGAGAAGTATGTCATCCCGAGTCCCGAGACGACCACGTCATGCCCCTTCTCCGCCGCCTGTATCCCGTACACCGGCTTGCGCCAGTTGTGCACGATCGTCTCCGTGCCGGGATTGCCCGCGAGAATCTCGTCCCAACCGATCGTCCGCCGCCCCTTCTTCGCGAGGTAGTCCGTGAAGTGCCGCGTAACCCACGCCTGCAGCTCGTCCTCGTCCTTGAGGCCGAGCGCCTTGATTCGGGCCTGGCACTTCGGGCACTCCTTCCACCGCTTCTTCGGACACTCGTCGCCGCCAATGTGGATGTACGCGCCGGGGAAGAGAGCGCACACCTCGTCGTAGACCTGCTCCATGAATCGGATCGCGTCGTCGTTGCCGGCGCAGAGAACCTCGTCCTGCACGCCGTTGAACATGCACGGCACGCGCGGCAACCCCTCTTTGCACGCAAACTCCGGATGCGCCGCGAGAAGCGCGCGGACGTGACCCGGCACCTCGATCTCCGGCACCACCATGATGAAGCGCTCCTTCGCGTAGGCAAGGATCTCACGGACGTCCGCCGCCGTGTAGAAGTACGGTCCATACTGCTGGCCGTTGCCGCGGAAGTCGCCCTTCGTCCCGCGGCAGCCGTGGGCGGGCGACTCGGGGCGTACCGACCCGTACTTCACGAGCTCGGGGAAACGCGGTATGTCGAGCCGCCAGCCCTGGTCCTCGGTGAGGTGCCAGTGGAACACGTTGAGCTTGTGGTCGGCCATCTGGTCGAGAAGCGCCTTCACGGTCTCCTTGCCCATGAAGTGGCGCCCCTCGTCGAGCATGAACCCGCGCCACCGGAACGCCGGCGCGTCCGTCACCGTCCCACACGGAATCAACGCGCCGTCCGCCGCCAACTGCTTTAACGTCTTCCGCGCGTAAAACGCGCCCGCGTCGTCCGCGCTCGTCACCGTCACGCCGCCAGGCGCGATGTCGAGGCGGTAACCCTCGGGCGGCAACGCGGCGTCGCGCACGTAGCGCACGTTCTTCTCGGCATATGCGCAAGTGCCCTCGCGCCACACCTGTTCCTTAGGCGCCGGCACGAGCGCAATCGCGGCGGCAGCGGCTATTCCAATTGCATTCATTTCAGAACCTCGCTTTTCAAGTTCATGGACATGATTATATCATGATGATTTCGATCATCCGTTAGACCTTGGACACACCGGCAATCGCCCCAACGTCGTTGATCGTGTTCGCAATCATGGCTTGTTCTTTTTACCTACGCTCTTGACAACCGCCCTTCCTCTTTCCGTCAACCGATATTTCTGAGTGGGAGAACGCGGCGAATTAGG